>Ga0209370_1000981_pt1 | contig 28977 bp, 22 predicted proteins | sample AgamicAtPrz_FD_187164 | JGI IMG/M metagenome (GOLD analysis project Ga0209370, IMG submission 187164) | Agave microbial communities from Guanajuato, Mexico - At.P.rz (SPAdes) (version 2) | ecosystem: Host-associated > Plants > Phyllosphere > Phylloplane/Leaf | place: Guanajuato, Mexico... | reverse complement strand
TCGGGCCTTCGGCGCGGAACAGCAGCGTATTGGCCGGCACCTGCAGGCGGCCGACCGGCGTCATCGGCAGCGTCGCCTGCACGTACGCGCCGGGCAGCAGCCGTCCGTCCGGGTTCGGCAGCGTGATCTCGATCTGCAGCGAACGCGTCGCGACGTCGATCGCCTCGGACGTGCGCGTGATCGTGCCGTCGAAGGTCCGACCCGGCAGCTCGGCCTGCGCGACGCTCACGTGCTGGCCGACCTTGATCTGCTGCGCATACGCCTGCGGCACTTGCACGTACAGGCGCAGCCGGTCGGCCTGCACGACCGTGAACAGCGAGCGGCCCGCGTTGCCGGAATTGACGAGGTCGCCGACGTCGACGTTGCGCTGCGTGACGATCCCGTCGATCGGCGCGACGATCCGCTGGAAGCCTTTCAACTCGGTGAGGCGGCGCATGTTCGCATCGGCCGCGGCGAGGGTCGCGGCGCCCTGGCTGAACGCGCCTTGCCGGTCGTCGAGTTCCTGCTGCGACACGGCATCGCGCTGGCGCAACTGCTGCGCGCGGTCGAACGACGTCTTCGCGAGCGCGAGCGCCGCTTGCGCCTGCTGGCGTTGCGCGGTGGCCTGCGCGAGTTCCTGGTTCAGCTCGGGCGTGTCGAGTTCGGCGAGCGTTTGCCCCTGCTTCACGTGCGCGCCGATGTCGGCCTGCCAGCGCAGCACGTAGCCGCTGGCGCGCGCATAGATCGGCGACTCGACGAAGCCGCGCAGCGTGCCGGGCAACGTCAGCTTGCCGCCGCTGGCCGCGTCGACCGGATGCACGACGGTCACATATTGGCGCGTGTTCTGCTCGGCGACCGCGTCGAGGTGATGCCGGTTCAGCACGTTGACGACGATGGTGCGCGCGGCGCCCGCAACCAGCAGCACGCCGATCACGATCAGGACGATCCGTCCGCGTCGCGACACCGACGCGCGCGCCGGCAGGTGCATGCCGTGTTCGTCCACCTGGATGCCGACGGCGCTGTGATGTTTCTCTTCCATGAATTCAACCAATTCAACCGGGTAGTGGGGCGAAAGTCAGTGTCCGGCCTGGCGCGCGCGCCGCCGGGCCAGCCGCGCATGCACGCCGCCGAACACGAGCGGCACGAATAGCAACGTCGAAACGGTCGCGAACAGCAGCCCGCCGATCACCGCGCGGCCGAGCGGCGCGTTCTGCTCGGCGCCTTCGCCGAGACCGAGCGCCATCGGCACCATCCCGATGATCATCGCGAGCGCCGTCATCAGCACCGGGCGGATCCGTGTCGCGCCGGCTTCGAGCGCGGCCGTGAGCGGCGGCGCGCCGTCCGCGAGGCGCTGGCGCGCGAACGATACGACCAGGATGCTGTTCGCGGTCGCGACGCCGACCGTCATGATCGCGCCCGTCAGCGCGGGCACGCTCAGGTGCGTGCCGGTGATGAACAGCATCCATGCGATGCCGGCGAGCGCGGCCGGCATCGCGCTGATGATGATCAGCGGGTCGAGCCACGACTGGAAATTGACGACGATCAGCAGGTAGACGAGCACGATCGCCATCGCGACGCCCGCGCCGAGGCCGAGATACGACGTGCGCATCGTCTCGATCTGGCCGCGCATCGAGAGGTCGGTGCCGCGCGGCAGCGTCGCGCGTGCGTCTGCCACGATGCGGTCGATCTCGCCCGCGACCGCGCCGAGATCGCGGCCCTCGACGCTCACGTACACGTCGATCGCTGGCCGGATGTTGTAGTGCGTGATCACGGCCGGGTTCACGGTACTGCGCACCTGCACCAGGTTGCCGAGCAACTGCAGCGGCATGCCCGTGCGGCCGCTGGCGGAGATCGGCGTGCCGAGCAGGTCGTCGACCGACGACAGGTTGTATTGCGGGGTCTGGATCTGCAGCGGGTACTGGACGCCGGTGCGCGGGTTGATCCAGAACGACGGCGTCGTCTGGGAGCTCCCCGACAGCGAAATCAGCATGTTCTGCGCTACGTTCTGCGCGGAGAGGTTGAGCTGCTGCATGCGCGTACGGTCCATGTCGGCCAGCAGGGTCGGTTCGTCGTTGCGTTGCAGCACGTGCACGTCGACGGCGCCGGGGATTTGCCTGATCTTTTTCATCAGGCCGCTCGCAATGGTCATGTTACTCGCGAGATCGTTGCCGAGCACCTGCACGTCGATCGCGGCCGGCTGACCGAAGTTGAGGATCTGCGTGATGATGTCCGACGGCTGGAAGAAGAACTCGACGCCCGGAAAGCGCTGCGGCAGCAGCGTGCGCAGCGTCTGCACGTAGTGCCCGGTCGCGCGGTGGCCGGGCTTCAGCGCGATCAGCAGCTCGCCGTCGAGCGTGCCGATCGTGCCGGCGTTGCTGTACGACAGGTTGATGCCGCTCACCGGCAGGCCGAGGTTGTCGACGATCGCGCCGAGCTCGTCGGGCGGCACGGTTTCGCGGATCACGCGCTCGACCTGGTCGGCGAGCCGCGCGGTTTCCTCGATCCGGTAACCGGTCGGCGCGCGCATGTGCAGCCGGAGGTTGCCGGAATCGGCGTTCGGGAAGAAGTCGCGGCCGAGCACGAACACGAGGCCCGTCGACAGCACGCAGAAGGCGAGGAAGCACAGCGCGTAGAAGCGGCGGCGCACGAGCAGGATGCTGAGCAGCACGATGTACCACGCGCGCAGCCGTTCGAACGCATGGTTGAACGCGTGATGGATGCGCGCGAAGCGCGACGTCGACGAGGCGGGGCCGCTGCTCGCCTGCTGCGGGCGGAACAGCAGCATCGCGAGCGTCGGCACCAGCGTGCGCGACAGCACGTACGACGCGAGCATCGCGAACACGACGGCTTCCGCGAGCGGCACGAACAGGAAGCGCGCGACGCCCGTCAGGAAGAACATCGGCACGAACACGATGCAGATGCACAGCGTCGACACGAGCGCGGGCACCGCGATCTCGCCGGCGCCTTCGAGAATCGCTTCGTGCAGGTTCGTACCGAGGTGCAAATGCCGCTCGATGTTCTCGATCGTGACGGTCGCGTCGTCGACGAGAATGCCGACCGCGAGCGCGAGGCCGCCGAGCGTCATGATGTTGATGGTCTCGCCGAGTGCGGACAGCGCGATCAGCGACGTGAAGATCGACAGCGGGATCGAGATCGCGATGATCAGCGTGCTGCGCCAGTTGCCGAGGAACAGCAGGATCATCATCGCGGTCAGCACGGCGGCGATCAGCGCCTCGTGGATTACGCCCTGGACGGCCGCGTTGACGAACACCGACTGGTCGAACAGCGGCGTGATCGTGAGCCCCTCGGGCAGCGTCGGGATCACCTTCGGCAACAGCGTCTTCAGGTCCGACACGACCTTGAGCGTCGATGCGTCGCCGCTTTTCAGGATCGAGATCAGCACGCCGCGCTGGCCGTTCTGGCGCACGACGTTGGTCTGCGGCGCGAAGCCGTCGCGCACCGCCGCGACCTCGCGCAGGTAGGTCGTCGCGCCGTTGATCGTCTGGACCGGCAGGTTGCTGATGTCGGCGACCGTATCGGCTGACGCGTTCGTGTCGATCCGGTATTCGGTCTGACCCATCTTCGCGGTGCCGGTCGGCAGCACGAGGTTCTGCGCGTTGACCGCGTTGACGATGTCGGCCGGCGTGAGGCCCTTCGCTTGCAGCGCCTGCGGATCGAGGTCGATCGCGACCACGCGCGTGCGGCCGCCGTACGGGAACGGAATCTGCACGCCGGGCACGGTGATCAGCTGCGGGCGCAGGAAGTTGAGCGCGATGTCGGCGAGCGACTGTTCGCTGAGCGTCTTGCTCGACAGCCCGAGCTGGATCACCGGAATGCTCGACGCGGAATAGGTGATCACGAGCGGCGGCGTCGCGCCCTGCGGCATCTGCCGCACGATCGCCTGCGCGGACGAGACCGTCTGCGCGATTGCCGTCTGCACGTTCGCGCCCGGTTGCAGGAACACCTTCACGACCGCGATGCCCGGCAGCGACGTCGATTCGACGTGCTGGATGTTGTTGACGGTGGTCGTCAGGATCCGTTCATGGACGGACGTGATGCGGTTGGTCATCTCCGTCGCGGAGAAGCCGGTGTAATTCCAGATCACGCTGATCACGGGGATGTTGATCGCGGGCAGCACGTCGACCGGTGTGCGCATCAGCGCCAGCGGGGTGGCCAGCACGATCATGATGGCCATGACGATGAACGTGTAGGGGCGCCTGAGCGCGAGATTGACGATCCACATGGAGGCAGCGGGGCAGGCGGTGATCGGGCGGCGGTGAAGGGAACCCGAATGATAGGCGTCGGCCCGCAACGGGTTACTGTCGCGAAACTGGCGGAATTGTCAGGTTGGGGCGTGGTGGCGTTCGGCCGATTCCGCAGACGGAATGCGCCGCCGCGATGGCGACGGTTCCGCGCATCGGGCGGCGCTCACAGCTGCTCCATGCCGAACCGCGCGAGCGCGTCGAGATCGACGACCTCGATCTGGTTGTACGCGAGCCGCAGCGCGCCGAGCTTCTCGAGCTGCTGCAGCGCCTGGTTGATCCGCTGGCGCGACACGCCGACGAGCATCCCCAGTTCCTCCTGCGAGATCGACAGCGACGGGCCGGTATCCGGATACAGCGCGGGGTTGAAGAGCTGCGCGAGCGCCTGCGCGACGCGCGCGTCGACGTCGAGCAGCCGGCTGTTCTGGATCGACGCGATGAATTCGCCCATCCGGTTGTTCAGCTGATGAATCACGAAGCGCGTGAACGGCAGGCTCGTGTCGAGCAGCGCATGGAACGTGTCGACCGGCACGAACAGCACGGTCGAGCGCTGGATCGCGACGACCTCGTACTTGCGCCGCTCGCGCTTGATCACGCTGCCTTCGCCGAACCAGCCGCCCGACGGCACGCCGGAGAACGTGCAGCCGCGCCCCGACACGTTGAAGATCGCGAGCTTCAGCAGCCCCTGGTGGACGCCGATCCAGTATTCGGACGGCGCGAGCCGATGCGCGATCACGTCGCCGGCGTCGCACTGCGCGACGTGCGACTGGGCCAGCACGAGCGCCTGGTGTTCGGGCGCCAGCGTGCGGAACCACGCGCACTGTCCGAACAGCGTCGCCAGCGCCGGCAGCGGGCCCGGTTCGGGAAGCGTGTCGGCCGGGTCGGCGGCCGCGTCGAGGTGGTCGTGCATGGATGCGGGTTTGCGAGGATAGGGATAACGCGCAGCGCTCGCGCGGCACTCTGTCGTTTCGATGACAGACGGCTCACAATAGCGCCCGTTAGGCTGTCGGCAATTGAACCACATCAAAACGATCCGGGGTGCATGCGCCCCGGTCGACAGAACACGGGAGACAGGATCATGACGCAGATGTTCGAGGCCGGGCTCGGCCGCCGCGACGCCAATTACGTACCGGTCACGCCGATCGATTTCCTGATCCGCGCGGCCGAAGTCTACGGCGAGCGCCTCGCGATCGTGCACGGCGACGTGCGGCGCACGTGGGGCGAAACCTGCACGCGCGCGAAGCAGTTGGCGAGCGCGCTCGCGCAGGCCGGCGTCGGGCGCGGCGACACGGTCGCGGCGCTGCTGCCGAACATTCCGGCAATGGTCGAGGCGCACTTCGGCGTGCCGATGGCCGGCGCCGTGCTGAACACCATCAACACGCGGCTCGACGCATCGTCGGTGCTGTTCATGCTGCGTCACGGCGAGGCGAAGGTGCTGATCGTCGACACGGAATACGCGGAGGTCGCGCATCGCGCGGCGCTCGAGGTGCCGGGCCTGAAGATCGTCAGCGTGGCCGACGCGATGCCGGCCGACCCCGAGCGTTTCGCGGGCGCGACCGACTACGAGGCGTTCGTGGCCGGCGGCGACCCCGACTACGCATGGACACCGCCCGCCGACGAATGGGACGCGATCGCGCTGAACTACACGTCGGGCACGACGGGCGACCCGAAGGGCGTCGTCTACCACCATCGCGGCGCGTATCTCGCGGCGATCAGCAACATCCTCGAATGGGACATGCCGAAGCACGCGGTGTATCTGTGGACGCTGCCGATGTTCCACTGCAACGGCTGGTGTTTTCCGTGGGCCATCGCGGCGCGCGCGGGCGTGAACGTGTGCCTGCGCAAGTTCGACGCGAAGACCGTGTTCGACCTGATTCGCCGCGAGCGCATCACGCATTACTGCGGCGCGCCGATCGTGCAGAGCGCGATCGCGAACGCGCCGGCCGAATTGCGCGCCGGGATCGACCACACGGTGCACGCGATGGTCGCGGGCGCGGCGCCCGCGCCGGCCGTGATAGCGAAGATGAAGGAGATCGGCTTCGACCTGCTGCACGTGTACGGGCTGACCGAGGTCTACGGCCCGGCGACCGTCTGCGCGAAGCAGGCGCACTGGGAAGCCGTGTCCGACGAGGAACGCGCGCGGCTCAATGCGCGCCAGGGCGTGCGCTACCACCTCGAAGCGGGCGCGACGGTGCTCGACCCCGACACGATGATGCCGGTGCCCGCCGACGGCGAGACGCTCGGCGAGATCATGTTCCGCGGCAACATCTGCATGAAGGGCTACCTGAAGAACCCGAAGGCGACCGACGAGGCGTTTCATGGCGGCTGGTTCCATACGGGCGATCTCGCGGTGCTGATGCCGGACGGCTACATCCGGATCAAGGATCGCAAGAAGGACATCATCATCTCCGGCGGCGAGAACATCTCGAGCATCGAGGTCGAGGACGCGCTGTACCGGCATCCGGCGGTGGCCGTCGCGGCCGTCGTCGCGATGCCCGACCCGAAATGGGGCGAGGTGCCGTGCGCGTTCGTCGAGCTGCGCGAAGGCGCGAGCGCGACCGAGGCGGAAATCGTCGCGCACTGCCGGCAACTGCTCGCGGGCTTCAAGGTGCCGAAGGCCGTGCGCTTCGGCGAGTTGCCGAAGACGTCCACCGGCAAGATCCAGAAGTTCCAGTTGCGCCATGCGGTCGGCTCGGACAAGGCGATCGACCTGGCGGGCGACAAGAAGTAGGCAGCGCGCCCGGCCGTGGCCGATCGTCCGGCGTCCGTCACGCGTTGCGTTCGAGCCGGAACACGCTGACGGCGTCCGACAGTTGCGCGGCCTGGTCGCGCAGCGCGACGGCCGCGCGCTCGGCATCGGAGATCAGCGTCGCATTCTGCTGCGTCGCTTCGCCGATCTGCGTGACGGCCAGGTTCACCTGCTCGATCCCGGTCGATTGTTCGCGCGACGCGGCGCTGATCTCGCCGATCAGCGTGCGCACCTGGTCGACCCGCGCGACGATGTCGCGCATCGTGCCGCGCGCGGCGTCCGCGATCCGGTATCCCTGTTCGACGGTCGTCGACGATTCGGCGCTCAGCGCGTCGATCTCCTTGACCGCGGCCGCGCTGCGCTGTGCCAACGCGCGCACCTCGGCCGCAACCACCGCGAAGCCCTTACCGTGTTCGCCCGCGCGCGCGGCCTCGACGGCCGCGTTCAGCGCGAGGATGTTGGTCTGGAACGCGATGCCCTCGATCGCGCCGGTGATCTCGGCGATCCGGCGCGTCGCGCGGCCGATGTCGTCCATCGTCGCGACCACGCGCTGCACCGCGGCGTCGCCGTTCGTCGCGGCGGCCGATGCGTCCGCGACCAGCGCGTTGGCTTGCGCCGCGTGCTCGGCGCTCTGCTGCACGGCGGCGGTGATCTGCTCCATGCTCGCGGCCGTCTGCTCGACGCTGCTCGCTTGCGTCGCGATTCGCGCGGCGATGTCGCCGCTGCCGGCCGCGATGCCGACCGTGCCGTGCGCGATGTCGGCCGCGCTGTTGCGCACCTGCGCGACGATGCGCGCGAGGCCGTCGCCGATCCCGTCGACCGCCTGCACGAGCCGGCCGATTTCGTCGTTGCCCGCGTTGCCTTGCGCGGCCGCGCCCGCGCCGTCGCGGATCCGCACGCTGAGATCGCCCGCCGCATAGCGTTCGGACGCGCGGGCGGCGGCTTCCAGCGGCCGGCTCACGACGCGCCGCACGACGATGACGAACAGCGTCGCGAACGCTGCGACGAGCACGGCGCCGATCATCAGGAAGCGGTTGCGGGTGGTGCGCATCGTGGCGAGCAGCTCGTCGTCGAGCGCGATGCCGCCCACGAGCCATTGCCACTGCGGAATCGTCGTGAAGGACACGACTTTCGCGCTCGGCCCGCGGTCGTGCGCGGCGGGGTCGGTCGACGTGTACGCGAGCCGGCCTTGGGCCGCCGCGAGCATCTGCGCGTAGGGCGCGCGCGTGTTGTCGGCCGGTTGGCCCGCCGCATCGGGATGCACGACGAAGGCGCCGCGTGACGGGCCCTGCGATGCGTCGAGCACGAAGTAGTAGCCGTTGTCGCCGATCTTCAGCGAGCGGATGCCGTCTTCGACGAGCTTGAGCTCGGCGCCGATGTCGAGGCCGACGAACAGCGCGCCGATCACGCGGCCGGTCGCGTCGGTCACCGGCTTGTACTGCGTGATGTACGACCGGCCGAACAGCTTCGCGAGGCCCGTGTAGCTGCGCCCGGCGACGAGCGGTGCATACGCGGGGCCGGCGCGGTCGAGCTTCGTGCCGACGGCGCGCGCGCCGTCCTGCTTCTTCAGCGACGTCGTGATGCGCACGAAGTCGTCGCCGTCGCGCGCGAAGATCGTCGCGATCGCGCCACTTTTCTTCAGGAACTGATCGGGAATCGAGTAATCGAGGTCGAGCGGCTGGCCGCCCGCGAAGAGGGTCGGCGCGGCGACGCCGCCGATATCGACGGTGCGGGCCGGGTCGAGCGAGAAATCGGCCGGCAGGAAGCTCGTGAACAGCGACATCGAGCGGTTGGCTTCGGCGGTCAGCGCCTTGTCGAACAGGTCGACCATCGCGCGGATCGACTGCTCCCTGTCGTCGATCCGCAGGTGCGCTTCTTCGGCGAGCTGCTGGCCGGCGAAATGGGCGAGTGTCCACGCGAACACGGTAAACAGCAGGGCGACGAGCGCGCACGCCAGCGCGGCCAGACGCGCGCCGACGCTCACCCGGCCCAATTGGGTCAGTCTCATGGAAAATCCTGAGTGGGAGTGAGTGGGAGGCGGAACGCACGCGTCACCGCTCGTGGTCCCGTTAATACGGCAACTTTCGCGAAATCTTTAGCGGGTGTCGCGGATCACGGGCCAGCAGGCGGGCGAAGGGAAAGCGGTTGTCAGTGCGTGACGAGCCACGCGACGGCCAGATACCGGCCGACTTTCGCGATCGTCACGATGACGAGAAAGGTCGGCAGCGGCTCGCGCAGCACGCCGGCGATCATCGTCAGCGGATCGCCGATCACCGGCGCCCAACTGAGCAGCAGCGACCAGCGGCCGTAGCGCGCGTACCAGCGCTCGGCGCGCGCGAGCGCGGACGGCTTGACCGGAAACCAGCGGCGCTCGCGAAAATGCTCGATGCCGCGCCCGAGCGCCCAGTTGATCGCCGAGCCGGCGACATTGCCGACGCTCGCGACGAGCACCAGCGCCCACACGGGTTCGCGCCCGGCGAGCAGCAGGCCGGCGAGCACGGCTTCGGACTGGAGCGGCAACAGGGTCGCGGCGACCATCGACACGGCGAACAGGCCGCCGTAGGTGAGCAATTCGGACATCGCGGGATTGTACTGGCGGCGTCGCCGTCGGTGCGCGGGTGTCGCGGTCGCGCGGAATGGAAAGCGTCGGCGATCCTCAGTTCCAGCCGACCATGATCGCGCCCATCCCGACGAGCAGCCCGCCCGTTACGCGGTTCATCGCCCGCATCCGCGCCGGCCGCTGCAATGCGCGGCTCAGCCGGTGCGAGAACAGCGCCATCGACGCGACGCCGCCCGCGAACAGCAGCGCGAACGTCGCGGCGAGCAGCAGGTATTGAAGGTTCAGGCTCCAGTCGGCAGTCGGGCTGATGAACTGCGGAAAGAACGACGGAAAGAACAGCAGCGTCTTCGGATTCAGGCCGGAAGTCGCGAGGCCGCGCCAGAACAATGCGCGCCGGGTGTCGCTGTCGGGCGCGACGATCGTCGTTCCTGCATTGGCGTCGGCCGGTGCCGCGGCTGCGCCGGCCGGCGTGCGGCTCAGCCATTGCTTGCCGCCGAGCCACACGAGATACGCGGCGCCGGCCCAGCGCAGCACGGTCAGCGCGTGTTCATCGAGATGGACGAGCGAATTCAGGCACAGCGCGGTCAGCGCGAGTTGCAGCAGCACGGCGAGCGTGCCGCCCCAGACGCACGGCAGCGCGCGGCGCCAGCCGGTGCGCAGCGCCTGATTCATCGTGAGCAGGTTGACGGGACCGGGCGCGTAGATGAGGACGACGGAAGCAGCGAGGAACGACAGATAAAGCTTGAACGACATGACGGACGGGCAGGAACGGGGAGGCAGGCACCGGCCCCGCACGCGGTCGGATAGGCGTGCGGGCGGCGGGAAATCGCATGCCTGCCGGCCGGCACCGCAACTCGTGATTGCGGCCGTGCGTCCCGCTGCGAAGGGTGGTCGCGGGGAGCGTGCCGGGCAGCAGGCATGGAGAAAATGTATCAAGCGGGCCGGTTAAAAGGCTTCCTGTTTTCCAGCGAAATGGATCTGAAGCCGGAATGTCGTTCAGATAGAATCACGTTTTTAAGTAGAAGATTCTTCTCATCATGGCTACCCGCGAACGCACGCCGAAAACGCTCGACAATCAGGACCGCAAGATCCTGGCTGCATTGCAGAAAAATGCGCGCCTGTCGAACGCCGAACTGGCCGAACAGATCGGCATGTCGACCACCGCATGCTGGAACCGTACGCGGCAACTCGAACTCGACGGCTACATCGACGGCTATGTCGCGCTGGTCAACCAGCGCAAGCTCGGCTATGCGGATATCGTGATCCTCGAAGTCACGCTCGATCGCCATGAAGACGACGCGCTGGCCCGCTTCGGCGCCGAACTGGCGGCGCTGCCGGAGGTGCTGGAGGCGTATCTGGTGTCGGGCGAGTACGACTACTGGATCAAGGTCGCGGTGGACGGCACGGCCGGCTACGAACGCTTTCTGCGCGAAAAGCTGTACCGGATCTCGAGCATCCGGCACAGCCGCTCGATGTTCGCGCTGCGATGCATGAAGGATGTGCCTTCGATTCAGGTGTGACGGGGGAACTGCGAGCGAGGCCGTCATCGCAGCGGGCGCGATGCGGCGTGGCGCTTGCGCGGAGGAAACCGGCGCAGGGCCGACAAGGAAGGCTCGCCGGGGAGACGGCCCGTGGACACACAAAAACGGATGAATCTTCCGTCCGCGATGGCGGGGCACAATCGCGCGCCTGCGGGGAATGGCTTCTCCCCGAAGCGACCGGCTTACAGCAATCCGCGCCGATAACGAATGAATCGGCGCCGGTATCGGCCTGAAACATGGCCTCAAGACGATCTTGAAACGCTCGCCGCTCGCCGCGCGGTGAGCGTGTTCGGTCGGGCGCGCCCGGCCTCTTGCTACACGACCGGCGCGACCATCGGGTGCCCCACGCAACAGCCGCTGCCGGCGTGCGTCAGCGCAAGCGAATCAGGCGGCCGGCGATCAGGCGACCGGCGATCCGGCTGCCCGCTCAGCGCGGCAGGCGCGCGTGTGCTTCAGCGATGACTTCGCAGTTCTCGAGGTGCAGTGCCCAGGCTTCCGCCAGCAGCTCGCCAACACGTGCGAGCCAGCCAGTGGATTGGGTGGAACGATCGGAGACATTAGACGTTTGCATGACGAAGCCCCATATAGGTGGCGAGTTAGGGATAACCCTAATCATAGCGAAACACCTCCGCCCTGTGAAATGCGATTTCGTTATATGAGAATTACTGACAATTTATGTTGCTGCTGCGCAACATGAATATTGGCTGCCGGGGCGTGTTGGATAGGCGTGACGAGGCCGTGCCGGCACGGCCTCGCGGGGAGAAAGAAAGGGATTCGAGCGACCGTTCGGGAAAAGGGCGCGATTACCGGCCGATCCACCCGAAGCGCCAGGACAGCCGCCGCGTCGCGGCCCGCAGCGTCTGCGCCAGCTCGCTGTCCGGCCCGCGCGGGAAGCCGCGCGACGAGCCGATGATCGCGATCACGAGCCGGATGCTGCCGGTGTGATCGAATACGGGCGCGGCAATCGTCCCGATGCCGGGCACCGGCGCGTCGAATGCGAAATCGAGTTCGTCCGCGCGGATCGCCGCGAGCCGCGCGCGGAAGGTCGCGTCATCCGGCGCGACGGGCGCGCCGGCGAGGCGCACGGGCTCGTTGGCGAGCAGGTCGGCCAGCACGTCGTCGGACATGCCGGACGCGAAGAGCCGGCCGATCGCCGTATTGACGAGTGACATCACGGTGCCGACCTGCAGGCTCACGTGCTGCGGCCGCGCCGATTCTTCCAGCCGGATCACGGTCGGGCCGAGCGGCCCGAGCGTCGCGGCGGCCACGCTCATGTCGGTCGCGCCGGCGAGCGCGACGATCTCGGCTTCCGCGTCGCGCGTCGGCGACACGCGCTGCATCGCGATCAGGCCGAGCGCCTGCGCGAGCGGGCCGCCGTCGAAGCAGCCGGCGTCGTCGCGGCTCAGCAGGCCGATCTTCTGCAGGCTGACCAGATGCGGAAAGGCCTTCGCGGCCGGCATGCCGGCGGCCGCCGCAAGATCGCGCAGCGGCAACGCGCGGCCCGCCGACACCAGCGCGAGCAGCAGCTCGCCGGTACTGTCGAGTGCATTGATCCCGCGCTGCGCTTTCGCGTCGTCGGCGAGCGCGGGCGGCACGCGCGCGGCGGCCAACGCCGGCGCGGGCGCCGGTTCCGCATGCACCGCGCCGAGCGACGCGGTGGCCTGCCGCGCCGCGTCGCGCAACGCCGCCGCGATGGGGCCGTTCCAGTCGACGTCGATCGATCCCGTCGAACCGATCACCGTCAACGCGAGCTGCAGGCGCCCGTGCGCATCCAGGACGGGCACGCACATGCCGCTGACGCCGGGGCTCGGCCGGTCGATGCTGCGTTCGATGCCGCGCGCGCGGATCGCGTCGAGTTCGACGTGTTGCGCATCGGCGTCCGGCGCGGCTGGCTCGCTTTCGGCACCGGCGAGCGTATCGCCCGCGCCGGCCTGGCTGGCCGCCATCGCATCGAGTTGCGCGGGCTCCCCGAACGCGCGGAACACGCGGCCGGTGGCCGTGGTGTCGAGCGACATCACCGAACCGACGTGCAGGTTCATGTGCAACGGATAGCCGCTGTGCTCGATGCGCACGATCGTCGGGCCGAGCACGCCCGGCACCGACAGCGCGACGCTCAGGCCGACCGTTTCCGCGAGCCGCACCGCATGTGGCAGCGTCGCGCGGTAGGCCGGCTGGCGCTCGATCGACATCAGCCCGAGCCGCAGCGACAGCGGGCCCGGCTCGTAGTTGCCGGTGATCGCATCGCGCTTGACGAGCGCGAGCCGCGTCAGGCTCACGAGATAGGTGTGCGCCTGCGCGGTGGAGAGATCGGCCGCCGCGGCCAGCTCCGACAACCCGAGCGGCTTGCGCCGGCGCGCGAGCGCGCCGAGCAGCCGGCCGCCGACCTCGACACTCTGGATGCCGCGCTGCGCCTTGGGCGGCGCATCGTCCGCGCTGACTTCGTGGTTCTGCACGCGATGATTCTTCCGTTGACGAAACCCCGCATGGTATCCGACGCCGTTTTTAGCGCCAGTCCGCAGGTTTACCCGTATTAGACAATAGCAAGTTCATTTGCCATTGACAAATATTCGACGCGGGCAGATGATCCGCTCATTCCCCTCAACACATGGCTCGCAGCCACGGAACGCACAATGGCCAAAGCATTCGCCTCCCAAGCCGATCTGGAAGAGAAGAAAGTCACCTGGACGAAGCTGTCCGAGAACGCGTATGCGTACACCGCCGAAGGCGACCCGAACTCGGGCGTGATCATCGGCGACGACAGCGTGCTGATCGTCGACACGACCGCGACGCCCGCGATGGCGCAGGACCTGATCGCGAAGATCCGCGGCGTGACCGACAAGCCGATCAAGCACGTGGTGCTGTCGCACTACCACGCGGTGCGCGTGCTCGGCGCGTCCGCGTACTTCGACGAAGGCGCGCAGCACGTGATCGCGAGCCGCGGCACGTACGAGATGATCGTCGAGCGCGGCGAGGCCGACATGAAATCGGAGATCGAGCGCTTCCCGCGCCTGTTCGCCGGCGTCGAGACGGTGCCGGGCCTGACCTGGCCGACGCTCGTGTTCGAGCGCGAGATTACGCTGTTCCTCGGCAAGCTCGAGGTGAAGATCATGCACGTCGGCTCGGGCCACACGAAGGGCGACACGATCGTGTGGCTGCCGTCGCAGAAGGTGCTGTTCTCGGGCGACCTCGTCGAATACGACGCCGCGTGCTATTGCGGCGACGCGCAGCTCGAACAGTGGCCGACCACGCTCGAGGCGCTGCGCGCGCTGGGCGCGGAAAAGCTCGTGCCGGGCCGCGGCCCCGCGCTGCTGAATCCGGCCGAAGTGAACAAGGGCCTCGACTACACGAAGGATTTCGTCACGACGCTGCTCGCGCAGGGACGCAAGGCCGTCGAGCGCAATCTCGACCTGAAGGCGGCGATGGCGCTCACGCGCGAAGCGATGGACCCGAAGTTCGGCCACGTGTTCATCTACGAACACTGTTTGCCGTTCGACGTGTCGCGCGCGTTCGACGAAGCGAGCGGCATCGCGCATCCGCGCATCTGGACCGCGCAGCGCGACAAGGACATGTGGGCCGCGCTGCAGGCGTGAATGGCACACGGCGGCGGGGCGGCGTTCAGATGATCGCCTCGCCGTTTCACTGAGGGTTGCGGCATGCGCGGCGGCATCGCGCCGCGGTGCCGGCAGCCGTATCCGGTCTCACAAGAAAGCAGGGCGCACGCACGCCCTCGGAGACTGCTGCGCGCTCGATATCGCGCGGCCCGTTTGGAGAGAGACATGCCCCAATCGCTTCCCGCCGAAGCGACGCTCGCGCACGCGAGCGCTTCGGCGTCGACTTCCGCATCCGCATCCGGATTCAGCGACGCGCTGCTGTTTCGCAAGATCGCGTGGCGGATCGTCCCGTTCCTGTTCCTCTGCTACGTCGTGTCGTTTCTCGACCGCATCAACATCGGCTTCGCGCAGTTGCAGATGAAGCACGATCTCGGCTTCAGCGATGCGATGTACGGCCTCGGCGCCGCGGTGTTCTACATCGGCTACGTGTTCTGCGAAGTGCCGAGCAACATGCTGCTCGCGCGGTTCGGCGCGCGCCGCACGTTCACGCGGATCATGCTGCTGTGGGGCCTCGCGTCGACCGGGATGATGTTCGTGTCGCAGCCGTCGCATTTCTACGTGATGCGCTTCCTGCTCGGCGTGTTCGAGGCCGGCTTCTTCCCCGGTATCGTGCTGTACCTGACCTACTGGTTCCCCGCGAACCGGCGTGCTGCGGCGATCTCCGTGTTCTTCGCGGGCGTCGCGGTGGCCGGCGTGCTCGGCGGGCTGATGTCCGGCTGGATCATGCGCGACATGACCGGCGTGCTCGGGCTGCACGGCTGGCAGTGGATGTTCGCGATCGAAGGCGCGCCGGCGATCCTGCTCGCGTTCGCCGCGTTCACGTTGCTCGTCGATCGGCCGCAGGACGCCACGTGGCTGACGGCCGACGAAAAGGCGCGCGTCGCCGCGCTGTGCGCCGAAGGCCGCGCACCCGGCGGTGCGCACGACGGACGCAGCGTGATGGCCGCGCTCGCGAACCCGCGCGTGTACCTGTTCGCGTTCATCTATTTCTCGCTGACCTGCGCGTCGCTGACGCTCAACTTCTGGATGCCGTTGATGATCCGCGACTTCGGCGTGACCGACGTCGTCGCCGTGAGCCTCTACACGGTCGTGCCGAATGCGGTGGGCGCGGTGGGGCTGGTGCTGATCGCGCGCCGCTCGGATCGCACCGGCGAGCGCCGCAAGCACTTCGCGTGCTGCACGATCGGCGGCGGCCTCGCGCTCGCGGCGCTGACGCTGCACCTGCACAGTTTCGCGGCGATGCTGGCGTGCCTGTCGATCGCGGCGACGCTGATCTTCGCCGCGCTGCCGATCTTCTGGGCCGTGCCGACCCGCTACCTGTCCGGCAACGCGGCCGCGGCCGGGATCGCGCTGATCAGCAGCATCGGCATCACGAGCGGCATCGTCAGCCCGTGGGTGATCGGGATGATCCGCACGCGCACGGGCAGCATGGATCTCGCCGTGTACCTGCTCGCCGCGCTGCTGGTCGCGAGCGGGGTGGCGCTGATGCTCGGCGTGAAGGGAGAAGGCGCGCGGCGCACCTGAGCCACGCCCGGTCGCCGTCGGCGGGCGGCGGCGACCGGCGTCGCGTTTCCTGTCCGGCCCGTATTCGCATCCATCGAGGAGACGATCGATGTCAATCCCCCTGCAAGCGGACGCCGCGCACGCGGTTACGTCCGGTTCCGCTGCGTCCGGCAACGACGCGCTGTACCGCCGCATCGGCATGCGGATCGTGCCGTTCCTGTTCGTCTGTTACATCGTGTCGATCCTCGATCGCAGCAACATCGGCTTCGCACAGTTGCAGATGCGGCAGGATCTTGGCCTGACCGACGCGATGTACAGCCTCGGCGCGGTGCTGTTCTTCGTCGGCTACGTGCTGTTCGAGGTGCCGAGCAACGCGCTGCTGCGCCGCTTCGGCGCGCGCCGCACGTTCGCGCGGATCATGGTCCTGTGGGGCGCGGTGTCGGTCGCGATGATCACGGTCGACAGCGCGAGGCAGTTCTACGTGCTGCGCTTTCTGCTCGGGCTGTTCGAAGCCGGCTTCTTCCCGGGCGTCGTTTTCTACCTGACCTACTGGTATCCGGCGCGCCGGCGCGCGTCGGTGCTGTCGATCTTCTATGCGGGCGTCGCGGTGGCCGGAATGGTCGGCGGCCTGCTGTCGGGCTGGCTAATGCGCGGGATGGCCGGCGTGCTCGGGCTGCACGGCTGGCAATGGATGTTCGCGATCGAGGGCGCGCCCGCGATCCTGCTCGGCGTGATCGCGTGGTTCTGGCTGTGCGACCGCCCCGAACACGCGCGCTGGCTGTCCGACGACGACCGGCAGCGGCTCGCGGCCGACCTCGCCGCCGATCGCGCGGATGCGCCCGCGCACGCGGCTGCTTCGCTGCGGCAGGTGCTGGCCGCGCCGCGCACCTATCTGTTCGCGTTCATCTATTTCTCGCTGACGACCGCGCTGCTGATGCTGCTGTTCTGGATGCCGCTGATGATTCGCGAATTCGGCATTCACGACGTCGTGCACATCAGCCTGCTGTCGATCGTGCCGAACGCGATCGGCGCGGCCGGACTGATCGCGATCGCGCGGCGCTCGGACCGCAAGCGCGAACGCCGTTGGCATTTCGCCGCGTGCGCGTTCGGCGGCGCGGTGGCGCTCGCGTTGCTGACGCTGCACCTGCCGAGCATCGTCGCGATGATGGCGCTGCTGTCGATCGCGGCGATGCTGATCTTCGCCGCGCATCCGGTGTTCTGGGCCGTGCCGTCCGCGTATTTCGCGGGCGCCGGCGCGGCGGGCGGGATCGCGCTGATCAGCAGCATCGGCGTATCGAGCGGGATGATCACGCCGTGGATCGTCGGCGTGATCCGCACGCGTACCGGCAACATGGATTCGGCGATGCTGATGATCGCCGGATTGCTGGCCGCGTGCGCGGTCGCGATGCTGGTGGGCGTGCGCGCCGCACCGCGCGGCGCGGGCCCCGCCGGCAACTAGCGCGCCGCGGTGTAACGCGGCGCGGGCGTGTCGGCCGACAGGTGCGGCGCCATCGTGCGGCGCGCGGCCTCGTACGTCTCCCATTCGTCGCCCGCGTGCAGCGACGGGATCGTCACGAGTTCGCCGCGATCGAACCCGACCAGCGCTGCATCGACCATGTCCTGTGCGGTCATCACGATTTCCTTCGGCAGGTGCTCGAGCGGCAGGCCGCCCGTCTGCCAGAAATCGGTGGCTGTTGCGCCGGGCAGCACGGCCTGCACCTGCACGCCCTGGTCGGCGAGTTCGTGATGCAGCGACTGGCTGAACGCGAGCACGAACGCCTTGCTGCCGCCGTACACGCCGTTCAGCGTTTCCGGCGAAATCGCGACGATCGACGAAATGTTGATCACCGCGCCGCGGCCGCGTGCGACGAAGCCGGGCACGGCCGCGTAGGTCAGCCGCGTGAGCGCGGTCACGTTCAGGTCGATCATCCGCGTCATCGCGTCGACGTCGCTGTCGAGCAGCGGCGCATGCGTGCCGACGCCCGCGTTGTTCACGAGCAGCGTGATGCTCGCGTCCTGTTTCAGCTTCGTTTCGACGGCAGCGAGCGCCGCGCGGTCGTTGAGGTCCGCGTCGACGATCTCGACGCTGCGCTGCGTGTCGTTCGTGATGCGGTCGGCGAGGGCGCTCAGCCGGTCGCGGCTGCGCGCGACCAGGATCAGGTCGTAGCCGCGGCGCGCGAGGCGGTCCGCGTAGACGGCGCCGATGCCCGACGACGCGCCGGTGATGAGGGCGGTACCGCGATGTGCTTGCGTCATGATGTGCTCCGTTTCGATGAGAATGGCCGGATGGCGTGAAGGCATTCTGGCCTCGAAGTGCTGCGACACAAATGACGTAGATGGGTATGATTCCGGACATCGGGCCAATCGGCACGAAACCGGAGAACGCAGATGCACCGAATCGGTTTTCTGATCAGCGACGGCTTCCAGATCATGGCGCTCGCCGCGCAGTCGGTGTTCGAGTACGCGAACATGGGCATGGACGCGCCGTTCTACGCGATGGACAACTATTCGGTCGACGGTGGCGACGTGCGCTCGTCGCTCGGGCTGCCGGTCGCCACGCGCGCGCTGCGCGGGCGGCTCGACGTCGATACGTGGATCGTCGCGGGCGTCAACGATCCGCTCGCCGCGCCGGCGCCGGCCGGCGTCGTCGCCTACCTGCGCCGCGCGAATGCGCATGCGCGGCGGATCGCCGGCATCTGCACGGGCGCGTTCGTGCTGGCCGAGGCCGGGCTGCTCGCGCAGCGCCGCGCGACCACGCACTGGGCGTTCGGCCGCGACATGCAGCGGCACTATCCGGAGATTCGCGTCGAGGACGACCGGATCTTCATCGTCGACGGCCCGATCTGGACGTCGGCCGGGATGACGGCCGGGCTCGATCTCGCGCTCGCGATGGTGGAGAAGGATCTCGGCGTCGACGCCGCGCGGTCGGTCGCGCACAAGCTGGTGATGCATCAGCGCCGCGCCGGCGGCCAGTCGCAGCATTCGGAAATGCTCGAGCTTGCGCCGAAATCCGACCGGATCCAGAACGCACTGAACTATGCGCGGCAGCATCTCGGCCACGCGCTGACCGTCGAGGATCTGGCCGAGGCCGTGCACCTGAGCCCGCGCCAGTTCAGCCGCGTGTTTACGCTCGAAACCGGGCAGTCGCCCGCGAAGGCGATCGAGCGGCTGCGGCTCGAATCGGCGCGGCTGATGATCGAGCAAAGCCGCCACCCGCTCGACGTGATCGCGAAGGAGAACGGTTTTCGCGATCGTCGGCACATGCGCGACGCGTTCGTGCGCGGGTTCGGCGTGCCGCCGCAGGCGCTGCGGCGCGATGCACGGGCGGATGAGCGGGAAACGGGCTGACGCGCGCGGCCGCACGCCGCCAGCGCGGGTCGGAAAAATCGCGCAGAATCTCGTCGACATGTTTCGCGAGGAAACACGATGCACGCTGAACCGTTCGACATTGCGATACCCGATCAAGCACTCGACGACCTGCGTCGGCGCGTGCGCGACAGCCGCCCGCCGAACCTGACGCCCGCCGAACCGTGGCAGCAGGGCGTCGACGGCGCGTGGCTGCGCGAGCTGGCCGCGTACTGGGCCGACGGCTTCGATTGGCGTGCGGCGGAACGCGCGCTGAACCGGCTACCGCAGTTCGTCGCGGACGTCGACGGGCGGCGTGTGCATTTCGTGCATCGACGCGGCACAGGCCCGAAACCCTATCCACTCGTCGTCACGCACGGCTGGCCCGGTTCCGCATTCGAATTCCATGCGCTGATCGATCGCTTGTGCGATCCGGCCGCGTTCGGCGGCGATCCGGACGACGCATTCGACATCGTCGCGCCGTCGCTGCCCGGCTTCCTGTTTTCTCCCGCACCGACGGCGCCCGGTACGTCGGCGCTCCAGGTCGCCGACTGCTGGGCGGAATTGATGGCCGGCCTCGGCTACCGACGCTTCGGCGCGCAGGGCGGCGATCTGGGCGCGGGCGTGTCGGTCGCGCTCGGCGCTCGGCATGCGGGCGTGGTCGACGGCATCCATCTGAACTACCTGCCCGGCAGCTACGAACCGCCGATCGACGCGGCGCGGCCGCTGACCGACGACGAGCAGGCGTTCCTGAAGCAGCGCGGCGAGTGGGCCGCGCTGGAAGGCGGGTACGCGTACGTCCACATGACGAAGCCGCAGACGCTGGCCGTCGCGCTCAACGATTCGCCGCTCGGGCTGGCCGCGTGGATCGCCGAGAAATTCCGTGCATGGAGCGATTGCGACGGCGACGTCGCACGGCGGTTTTCGCACGACACGCTGCTGACGGGCATATCGCTGTACTGGTTTACCGGCTGCATCGGCTCGTCGATGCAGATGTATTGGGAGAACCGGCTGCAGCCGATGCGGTTTGCGGCCGGGCAACGCTTGGCGGTGCCGGTCGCGTTCGCACGCTTTCCGAAGGAGATCAGCCGTCCGCCGCGCAGTTGGCTCGAACGCGTGTTCGACGTCGCGCAGTGGACCGACATGCCGAGCGGCGGCCATTTCGCCGCGATGGAGGAGCCGGATCTGCTGGCCGACGATATTCGGCGATTTTTCAGGCGGTTTCGGTAACGAACGGGGCGGCCGGCGAAGCAGGCGAAATGTGCCGGTGGCCATTCGAGCAATCGGGCGGGGCACCGCCGCGCGGATCGCGCCGCGCCGACGTGGCCTGTCTTGTCGCGTAGTTACCGCGTCACGAACGCCGTGGCCGCATCCGGCGCCGTCCGTGCATGCTTGCGCTGGCGCAGCAGCGCGACGCGGCAGTTCTCGCGCGCCGTTTCGCGGCCGTCGTCGTCGAGCAGCACGAGGTCGCCGCGCATCACGTTCAGCGTGATCACATCCTCGCCCGGTGCGCCGAGCGTTTCCGGCGTATGCACCGAGCCGGCCGGTTCGAGCACCGTCGAACCGGCGTGCGCGACCCAGTCGTATTCGCGGTAGCGCCACGCACCCTGCAACGTATGGACGAACACCTCGCCGTCGTGACGGTGGCGCGGCAGCGTGCCGCCGGCCGGCATCTTCAGCAGCGCGGTGAGCGTGTCCTCGGCCGCATTGATGTGCAGGTACTTGATCGCGAGCCCCGGCAGGTCGGCGCTCATCGGCAGCCACGGCAGCGCGTCGCCGGGCAGGCACGAGATCGGCGGCAGGTCGGTGGAGAGCGGGGCGGACGGCTGCGTCATGGCGGAAGGAGCGCTGGAATCGGGAGGTGCGCATTATCGCAGAGCTGGATCGGGCGGGCGAAAATGGGATATTGATACGCCCCCAAATAGTGGGTACTTGTTCGCGGAGCATCCGAAGAATTTAGTAAATATTGGTTGACATTCACTGAATAGAGGTTATGATTAAGAACAGTAAATTAAAATTTAAATTTACTAAATATTGCGAATGGAGATCAACATGGACAGTGAAGCCTGGGTGCAGCTTGCGTTGGAGACCTTGTCCTGCAGTCAGAAGGAACTCGCGAGTCGCCTTGCAGTGTCGCCCACTCAGATCAGCAAATGGAAGAAGGGCGAGCACATGTCCTTCGACATGGAGAAGAAATTTCGCGAATTGGTGGACATTGGCGACCACGCACCCTCGTTCGTGGTATGGGCCGGCTCTCTCGAAGCAGCGGTCAAGTGGGAAAAACTGATCGACTTTCTGGCACAGACCGCAAATGACAACGAGGAAACCGGATACGACACCGATCCTTTGACGGACGATTTGGGCCTGCTGTGCTGGAGGACTTCTGACGTTCTGCGACAGATGGGCGTCGATATGCCCGAGACGTTCCCACGAGAGCTGGACGTTGACTATGAAGAGGAAGATCCACATGACCTCTTCCAGTTGCTTGACGCGAACCCTTATTCTTCGCTCATCCAGAAGATCTACGGTTCGTTCACGGACGTCTACGGGTTCTACGCGGCATACGTTTTCAAGTTTATTTACGGCAACGATAACCTCGACTTGGACGAAGTTGGGGCCAATATTGACGAGTGCTTGCTGCAGCTTGCAGCGGCCAAAATCGACATTGGGAAGCTGGCGGACTTCGCCCCCAAGTTTCAAGCATTCCAATCTGAAGTCACCGAAGATTACAGAAAATGGCTCACCATCGTCAAAGAAAAAGCGTTCCGTGCCGGCGCTCCATTAGGTGCCGAGCTGTTGGATATGGTTTCGGGGTCTCACGGCGAGCTAGGTCATGAGGCCGAAAGGGAGAGCTTAGGAATAAATTCGTCGCGCTTGCATCCCGATATTTACATGGATGAACTCCTGCGTGGGATGAGGGTAATTCATCAGGTTCTACCGGCCATATTGGACAAACTTGGCATAGATGACTTCAAATTGGACCTATCAGAGTTGACGCGCGCCAGGTAGCTCCCCCCAGGCTGCCTTTTTGGCAGACATAATCCCTCTTCTGCGAGAGAGCGTCGGGGCGTGGGTTTTTCCTACATCCATAAATTTTGGATGGCGACTCTCATCCACTAGGTCGAACAATAACGGCGGCGAGGGCTTTACCATGATTTTTAAAATGCCCCAAAACCGGCGCATGGGGTACTTTGTTCGTCACCGCCCAAAAGAAAAAGCGCGACTGAAGCACGCTGCCGTTCGCTGCTTTGGTCGCACCTCGCTGAAGAGTTTGTATGCGTCGATCTGGCCTGCCGCGCTGGCCGTACGATTTCATCCAACTCGACAGGATCCGGCTTCATGCGCAGTATCGTGTAGCCCAACCTCTCAAGCACCGGGAAGAGCGCGGGATGAGGAAGGCGTTAGCATGTTATTGCTCTACAGGTGGCGTCTGCTCGCTCTTTTTCGGCATAGCTGCTTCGGCGGCGGCCAAAATTTCCTCTATCGCGCTAACGTGCCACACTCGGCCTAAATCTGATTCCTTGTTTAATCTTCCTGAATAGATCCCAAGAAACTCCCACTTGACAGTGCCCCCCGACATCGTGGTCGAAATCCGATTATTTTCGTCAATTACCGTGGCGACATTTGGGCGATATGCAATCACTGGAGACCCTGATTGGCCCTGCCGAGTTCGGCAATCTATAAGAAATGTCTGGTTATTAGGCGTTACAATTCCCAGCTCCTGCGCCATAAATCCGGTCGCCCATATAGGGAAACGTCCGGTGGAGGATAGGCCGAACGGAAACCCTATTACGCTAATTGGCTCGGCAGGGCGAACCACCAGCTTGACTCGGTCTAGGTTGGCCTTGAGGTAATAAGGCACTTTGTGAACATCGCTCCCCCAGCTTAGATTCAGAGCAACTAAGTCGGCTGACGCTCCGAAGCGGGGATGCTCTATCCACCAGGGCTGTCCATCATCTTTAAAAAGAGGCAGTTTGATACATTTCCACTCCCCTAGATCTAGAGGATGCTTATGGAAGTAGATCCAGATGGCGTCTGGAATCGCGCCGTGTTTTTTATCCAGGCAGTCGCCCGTTTCCTGATGTCTGCCGGTGACGTTATGGCGATTTGTAATCAGTGCGCAGTGCGAGGATTGGTCGTTGGCGACAAGAAAGGCGGTGCCACTACTCAGCAAAGTTTCTCCAAATCGCATTTCAATATACAGAGACTTCAGCGACGGGACTTCCAAGCGTAGTGTTAATGCGCTGCCTGGTGCCGGGACCATATCAGGTGGTGTAGCGGACGCGTCGAGGCTCATAAAATATCCGGCAGTTGGGGGCAAGTCATTCTACGTCTTTCGACGTGCTGTCAGCATGACCCTCAGCGCCTAGGGTGTGAACGGGAGACACTCGGGAGGAAATCGGCGTGGCCTAGTCGACTAAGGCGCCGCGCGACCTAGGCACCCCGCTAGCATCCCCAGCCGGGAGGAGACGGCCGCGCGAGCAGGCCGAGGAAGCAACAACGCATTAGCTGTCAGGAGGCGGCTGCGACAGCCCGCGCGAAGTTAAGTTAGGGGGCATCCCGCGAACTGTTGACGCTGCAATCGGGGCCCCTGAGACATGACAAACGTCACGCCTAGGCGGCCCATTCATACATAACAGAACTGAGGCCCCGCCGTGCGCTCGCAAGATGAGCTGCCCGGTTTCGTAGTCGACGGCTGCCGAGGCGAATAGCTCACGCAGGGCAGTATTGACCGATGAGACCGCGCCGCCGTTTCGCGCCCCTTAAGGTCTCGTAGCCATGCCACAGGACTCCGGGTCCCGAGTAGGGCACGCTTGCCGCGGATTGCTTCCTGCAATTCCTCCAGCTCGGTCTCCGGTTCCCTTAGTCGCTTGGTTATCGCTGGAGAGCGGTCGACTGTCGCGAGCGTGTGGACCAGTTCCTCAATCTGATCCCCCAGGGCCATCGCGGTGGTGTCGAGTTTGGCTACCTCGTCCGCGAGACCTTCGGACCCGTGCGTGGATAGGGACGCGGCGATGTCGGATCCCCCGGCCACGTCCCGCGATCGGTGAAACATATTTTATGTGCAGATATATACAGTAAAACTGTACAGTTTGTCTGTATACATGCTATCGTGGATTCATGACGACCCAATCTTCATGCCCCGAAGCTTCGCATCTGGCCGGCCTCGCCGGCGAACTCCGCATCTCGGTCGGCAAGCTGATGCGGCGGATGCGCGAACAGACCCATCCGAACGACCTCACGTCGTCGCAGAAATCGGTGTTGCTGCGGCTCGAGCGCGACGGTCCGGCGACCGTATCGGCGCTCGCGCGAGCCGAAAGCGTGCGCCCGCAGTCGATGCGCGTGACGGTCGCGACGCTCGAGGCGCTCGGCGCGGTCGCCGGCGCGCCCGATCCGACCGACGGCCGGCAGACGCTGATCGCGCTCACGCCCGGTTTCCGCAAGGTGCTGCAAGCGAACCGCGCGGCCAAGGATGACTGGCTGTTCCGCGCGCTGCACGCGCAACTGTCGGCGGCGGAACAGGCCGAGCTCGCGGCGGCCGTGAAGCTGCTGCAGCGGCTCGCCGAATTCCAGGATCCGGCGCGTCCGTGAACCGCGCCGACCCGCTTGCCAAAAGGACCACCCGCACATGAATCTCCTGCATCTCGTGTCGTACTTCTTCGGCGGCGCATTTCTCGCGAACGCCGTGCCGCATCTCGTCAGCGGGCTGCGCGGTGAACCGTTCCAGACGCCGTTCGCGAGTCCGCCCGGGCGCGGGTTGTCGTCGTCCACCGTGAACGTGGTGTGGGGCGTCGTGAATCTCGTCATTGCTTATGCGCTCGTGCGCCGGGCCGGCGATTTCGACCTGAAGATCACGGCCGACGCGGCGGCGTTCGGCCTCGGCATCCTCGTGCTCGGCCTGTTCCTCGCGCGGCATTTCGGCGAACTGCACGGCGGCAACGCGCCCGGCCGCGTGCAGCGATGAGCGTACCGGCCGCGGGCGTGTTCCGCTCGCTTCGCAGCTTCAACTATCGCGTGTGGGCGATCGGCTCGCTGGTGTCGAACATCGGCACGTGGATCCAGCGCACCGCGCAGGACTGGCTCGTCCTCACGCAGCTCACGCATCACGACGCATCGGCGGTCGGCACGGTGATGGCGCTGCAGTTCGGCCCGCAATTGCTGCTGTTGCCGTGGACCGGCTACGCGGCCGACCGCTTCGACCAGCGCAAGCTGCTGATGGCCACGCAGGCGCTGATGGGGGCGCTGGCGCTCGTGCTCGGCGTGCTGACGGTCACGGGCGCCGTGCGGCTCGAGCACGTGTATGTGTTCGCGTTCCTGTTCGGCTGCGCGTCGGCGTTCGACGCGCCGGTGCGGCAGACCTTCGTCGCGGAACTGGTCGGCGATCGCGAGCTCGCGAACGCGGTCGCGCTCAACTCGACGTCGTTCAACGCCGCGCGGATGGTCGGCCCGGCGGCGGCGGGCTTCCTGATCGCATCGGTCGGCACCGGCTGGGCGTTTCTCGCGAACGGGCTCAGCTTCTTCGCGGTGCTGGCGTCGCTGTCGCGGCTTCGGGAAGACGAGTTGCGCGCGAATGTACGGGCGGGCCGTTCGCGCGGCAGCTTGCTCGACGGGTTCCGCTACGTGTGGCGCCGCCCGGACCTGACGGCGATCCTCGTGATGCTGTTCCTGATCGGCACGTTCGGGCTCAATTTCCAGTTGTTCATTTCGACGATGGCCGCCAGCGTGTTTCACGTCGATGCGCGCGGGTTCGGTTTCCTGTCGTCGATGATGGCGGTCGGCACGATCTCGGGCGCGTTGCTCGCCGCGCGCCGCGAGCAGCCGCGGTTTCGCCATCTGTGGATCGGCGCGACGCTGTTCGGGCTCGGCTGCACGTTCGCCGCGCTGGCGCCCGGCTACTGGTCGTTCGCCGCCGCGCTGGTGCTGACCGGAATCGCCGCGATCACCTTCATGAATTCGACCAACAGCCTGATGCAGCTCTCCACCGAACCGGCGATGCGCGGCCGCGTGATGGCGCTGCGCCTCGCGGTCGCATTGGGCGGCACGCCGATCGGCGCACCGGTGGCCGGCTGGGTCGCGAACCATCTCGGCCCGCGCTGGGCGCTCGGCGTCGGCGCGGCGTCCGGCTTTGCCGCGGCGCTCGTCGCGACCCATTTCGTCACGCGCAAGCGCGCGCAGCCGCGCGCGGCCCACGACGGGGCCTGAACGAACCCGAACCCGCAGCCGCCGCTACGCCGCCGGCAGCGCCGCTGCATGCGCGGCTTCGAGGCATGACTGGAACAGCAGCGCGGCCCGCGACGGCCGCGGCGAGCGCCGCAGCAGGCTCACGAACCGGCACCGGTAATTGAACCGGTGCGGCGCGATCGGCTGCATCAGCCCCTTGTTTTCGAAACTCTCCGCGTAGTGATCGGGCAGGAAGCCGAGATAGCGGCCCGACAGAATCAGCGTCGCGATCGATTCCTGGTCCGACGCGGTCGCGCTGCGCGTGAGCTTCGCGCGATGGCTCAGCTCCATGTTCGGCGAATGGAAGCCGAGCCCCGCGAACGCGTGGTGGCGGATCGTCGTCCACGTGAGCTTGCCGTGCGGCGCGTCGAAGAGCGGATGCTGGCGGCCGCAGTAGAGCAGCATCCGTTCGTCGAACAGCGCCGAATACACGAGGCTGCCCGAGTTGCGGTGCACGGGGATGATCCCGACGTGGTAGCTGCCGTCGATGACCCCGCGCTCGACCTCGTTGATCGACGCGACGTGCAGGTTCAGCGCGACGTCGGGCGCCTCGTCCGCGAACTGGCGGATCGCGTCGCCCAGGCGTGCATGCGGGTTCGTGGCCGTCTTGTCGAACACCGCGATGTGCAGTTCTCCGCCCATCTTGTCGTGAATGCCGTCGATCCTGCTGCGAAACGCTTCCATCGACGCGAGCAGCCGCAGCGTTTCCTCGTACACCGTCTGCCCCTCGGGCGTCAGCGTGAAGCCCGCTCGGCCGCGCCGGCACAGCACGAGGCCGAGCCGCGTCTCCAGATCCTTCACGTGCCGGCTGATCGTCGAGATGCCGATATTCAGTTCCAGTTCGGCCGCCGCCATCCCGCCGCACTGCACGACGCCCTTGAAGACCCGCAGCAGCCGCAGATCCATGTCGCTGAGCTGCCCGAGCAGCGCGCGGCTCTTCGGTTTCTTTGCTTGCATAGTTGCGCAAGTGAACATTGATATTGCGATATTCAAAAGACTAATTGGCCTCCCGACAATGCGCAATATCAACACGAGGAGGAGGGGCGCGCCGCGCCGACCGACATGACCGACATCACCACCGCGCAGCACGACGACACGAACCTCCGCACCGACGCCGCATGGCTCGATGCGCACTGGATGCCGTTCACGGCCAACCGCCAATTCAAGGCCGATCCGCGCCTGATCGTCTCCGGCAAGGGCGCGTATTACACCGATGGCGAAGGCCGCAAGATCTTCGACGGGCTGTCGGGCCTCTGGTGCACGGGCCTCGGTCACGGCCGCACGGAAATCGTCGAAGCCGTGAGCCGCCAGGTCGCGCAGCTCGACTACGCGCCGGCCTTCCAGTTCGGCCATCCGAAATCGTTCGAACTCGCCAACAAGATCAAGGAACTGACGCCGGCCGGCCTCGACTACGTGTTCTTCACGGGCTCGGGCTCGGAAGCGGCCGACACGTCGCTGAAGCTGGCCCGCGCATACTGGCGCGCGAAGGGCAAGGGCACGAAGACGCGCCTGATCGGCCGCGAGAAGGGTTACCACGGCGTGAATTTCGGCGGCATCTCGGTGGGCGGGATCGGCGCGAACCGCAAGCTGTTCGGCCAGGGGATCGACGCCGATTTTCTGCCGCACACGCAACTGGCCGACAACAAGTTCTCGCGCGGCATGCCGGAGCACGGCGCCGAGCTGGCCGACCGCCTGCTCGAACTGATCGCGCTGCACGACGCGTCGAACATCGCGGCCGTGATCGTCGAGCCGTTTTCCGGTTCGGCGGGCGTCGTCGTGCCGCCGAAGGGCTATCTGAAGCGCCTGCGCGACATCTGTACCGCACACGACATCCTGCTGATCTTCGACGAGGTCATCACGGGCTTCGGCCGGGCCGGCGCGATGACGGGCGCCGACGCATTCGGCGTGGTGCCGGACATCATGAACTTCGCGAAGCAGGTGACGAACGGCGTGCAGCCGCTCGGCGGCGTGATCGCGACGAAGGAAATCTACGACACGTTCATGGCCGCGGGCGGCCCCGAGTACATGCTCGAGTTCCCGCACGGCTACACGTATTCGGCGCATCCGGTCGCGTGCGCGGCCGGCGTCGCGGCGCTCGACCTGCTGGTGAAGGAAGACGCGGTGGCCCGCGTGCGCGATCTCGCGCCGCATTTCGAGGCGGCCGTGCACGGGCTGAAGGGCCAGCGCCACATCGCGGACATCCGCA
>Ga0209370_1000978_pt1 | contig 28990 bp, 30 predicted proteins | sample AgamicAtPrz_FD_187164 | JGI IMG/M metagenome (GOLD analysis project Ga0209370, IMG submission 187164) | Agave microbial communities from Guanajuato, Mexico - At.P.rz (SPAdes) (version 2) | ecosystem: Host-associated > Plants > Phyllosphere > Phylloplane/Leaf | place: Guanajuato, Mexico... | reverse complement strand
CCGTCAGGCGGCCGGTCGTCATGAGCTGAATCTGATCGGCCTGGGCCAGCTGCAGCGATCCATCGGTCTCGGCTCCCAGCAGATTGCGCTGCTCCAGCATGCGCCGGGTCTGGCGTGCCACGGGGGCACCCGTGTCCAGGAGCTGAATATCGGGCCCCAGCAGGGCACGCAAATCATCCTTGACGAACACATAGTGGGTGCAGCCCAGCACCAGCGTATCCATCTGTCCTGTCTTAAGGCCGAAACTCCCTAAAGCGCTTGTGTACTTTGCGCACAGCGCTCTGATCTCCGTGGCGCTTGCATCCTCGGGCAATGCCTGCTCCGTGCTTTGCTCGATCGCCCTGGCCAGGCCGTCGCAGGCTTGGAGGTGAAACTCGGCGCGTTGCCCATGCTCCGACACCAGGCGTGCCACACGCTGGCTGGAGATGGTGCCCCGGGTGGCCATCACTCCCACATGATGGGTCTGGCTGGAAAAAGAGGCAGGTTTGATAGCCGGTTCCACGCCAATGACGGGCAGTTGCGGCAGGCGTTCGCGCAACAGTTCCACGGCCGCAGCGGTGGCAGTATTGCAGGCAATCACGAGAATCTTGATGTCGTGCTGCTCCAGCAGGTATTTCGCAATGGCTAGGCTGCGCTCCTGCACAAACGCATCGCCGCGTGCATCGCCATAGGGTGCATTGCCGCTGTCGGCCAGATAGACAAACTGCTCGTGCGGCAGCTCATGGCGCAGTGCCTGCAGCACGCTGAGGCCGCCCACACCGCTATCAAAAATACCGATGGGGGAGTGAGGAGTGGGCATGGTGCAAGAGGTAGGTGGAGGCGATGGTGCGGCCGTCAGTATGCGCCGCTTTGGGTGCCGGCGGCGCCTCCAGGGCTATGGTTTATCAGGGATTCGGGCTGTCCTGGGCTGCAGGCAAGCCGCAGACCGGGCAGAAATTATCACCATGACCGACTTCATGCCCGGCCGGGCAGTGGCGGGTCTTGAGCATGGAAGGCAGGTTCCAGCTCGAGAAGAAGATGCAAAACGCCATGCCGTAGAAGATCATCCAGTGGCCCGAGAACACGCGCAAGCCGTGCTGCTGCTCCGCCATGCCGCCCGCAATGCCGAGAAAAAAGTTGGCAAAAGCGTAAATGAAGACCGCATAGGCAGTGTTGCGCATCCAGGAGGGGCAGCCTGCGAGCACCTTCTTCCAGGAAAACTGCAGGCGATTGCCGTTGTTGATGCGCTGAGCAATCAGTGCCGCAGGCATCCAGACGGCAAAAATCCCGATGGTCATGGCGCTTGTGAATGTCTCCAGGACATCTTGAGGCAAGTGTGTTTCAAGTCCATCGATCTGCCCTGCAAATGCTGCCAAATGTGTGATTGCACTGAGCACAAAGCCCATTCCGGAAATCAGCATCAGTGGCGGCAGAAGAATTTGCATGACGGCTTGAAAAGATAAAAAAGGAGCTGAAAGCGCTTGTTTGCTGGTGGTTTCAGCAGTCAATCAGATATTTTTTTATTGTGGCACAGCGATCAGTGCTCATCTTTTTGCTGTGGGGCCGCCAGACGAATGCTGTCCACAAGCCTGCCGAAGTAGCTTTCGCGCATGGACAGCGAGGCGGGCAATGGGGCAGATGGCAGGCTGTCGTAGCCATCTTCATCAATGCAGAACTCGAAAAACAGGTAGTCGACTTCGGGCAGCTTGAGCTGATGGCGGCAGGCATGGCGGCCTGTGCCCCGTTTTTTCTCGGCAATGGTTTGCATGCTGGTATTGCTTCCCAGGACCGCCGTATAGGCCATGGGCAGGGTTGCTGCCAAGTTGAGCCAGAGCATGAAAGCCATGAAAGCGGTGCATAGCAAGGCCATCAGCCAGCGCTTGATGGGGCCGTAGCTGAGCCAGGGGCCTGCCGGTTGCCAAAGTCCCAGCCTATGGAGTCGCAGCAGCCAGATGCCGGCGGCTGCCGTAAGTGCCAGCGCCAGATACAGCGCGATCAGCTGCCAATGCGCATCGGGTATGAAGCTGCGCCAGAAAATGGGGGCGAGTGCGCCCACCATCACCGCCATGAAAGCGACGATCAGCCATTTCTGTGGATTGGGTGTTTCGGGTTTCCAGAGCCAGTTCATGCTTGTTGCATCGGTTGGGGTGCTGCCGGTAGTTTGATCTGAGCCAGGCTCAAAGAGTTTTTCGCATACGCGCGTTGCTCAGGGCAATGCCACGTACGACGGGGATTTGCTGGCGCTGTAGCTCAAAGCCGAAATAAGCGAAGAAAGCCTGGGCATTGAGACTGACATCGGCGGTCAGCTCAGGCAGGCCGTTTTGCCGTGCTGCTTGTTCGATATGTGCAAGCAGCAATCGGCCCACGCCTTGGCGTGCGTATTGCGGAGCTACAAAAAAGTGGTCGATATAGCCATTGGCCTGCAGATCGGCATAACCCATGGGTGAGTCATTGGCGCAGATAGCGACAAAAGGCTTGAGTGCCTGGATGCGCTGGCGCCACTCCATCCAGTCGGGATGTTGTGGCGCCCAGGCGTCAAGCTGCACCTGGCTGTAGTGATTCACTGCCAGCTGATGAACAGCATCGTGAAACACCTGCCATAGCGCGACTTCATCTCCGGGGCGATAGCTGCGTACATGCATGGGTTGGCAGATTGATTGAGTTTGGCAAAAATGGTTTGCAGCAGATGTATGACACCGGTGCCGCGCGCAAGGGCGGCTGTGGAAGCACTTCTTTATCTGCATGCAACCCGCTGTTTTGATGGATTTTCTGTCATCAACTAAAGGTGAACTGTGGTCTAAAGTCTGTGAAATGCTCAGGTTTTTATAGCGGAAAAAATAACGTCAACCTCTAGAATGATCCGCCCATGCCCTTGATATACCTCATCCTCCTACCTTTTGCAGGCAGCCTTCTGGCTGCTTTATTGCCTGCGAATGCGCGCAATACTGAATCAACACTCGCGGGTGTCATTGCGCTGATATGCGCAATTCAGGTAGGGATGCTGTTCCCGGAAATGGCCGATGGAGCGGTGCTCAGGCAGGAGATTTCCTGGCTGCCGGCGCTGGGGCTGAATCTGGTGATCCGCATGGACGGGTTCGCCTGGCTGTTCTCCATGCTGGTCTTCGGCATTGGTGCGCTGGTGGTGCTTTACGCGCGCTACTACATGTCGCCCACTGATCCTGTACCGCGCTTTTTCTCGTTTTTTCTGGCCTTCATGGGGGCCATGGCGGGGGTGGTGCTCTCGGGAAACATCATTCAGCTGGTATTTTTCTGGGAACTGACCAGTCTTTTTTCGTTCCTGCTGATCGGCTACTGGTATCACCGCAAGGATGCGCGCCGGGGCGCACGCATGGCTTTGACGGTCACGGGAACGGGCGGGCTGGCCATGCTGGTGGGCATGCTGGTGCTGGGTCATATCGTGGGCAGCTATGACCTCGACAATGTTCTGGCTGCAGGGCAGCAGATTCGCGATAGTCACCTCTATCTGTTGGCATTGGTGCTGATTTTGCTTGGTGCGCTAACGAAGAGTGCTCAATTTCCATTTCAGTTCTGGCTGCCAAACGCCATGGCGGCTCCCACGCCCGTGTCGGCCTATCTGCACTCGGCCACCATGGTCAAGGCCGGTGTGTTTCTGCTGGCACGGCTGTGGCCGGTGCTGGCAGACACCGATGCATGGTTCTGGTTGGTCGGTGGAGCCGGTGCCATGACGCTGCTGATTGGCGGCTATTGCGCGATGTTCCAGCATGATCTCAAGGGTTTGCTCGCGTATTCGACGATTTCACACCTGGGTCTTATTACCTTGCTGCTGGGCCTGAACAGCAAGCTGGCCGCCGTGGCGGCGGTGTTTCACATCATGAACCATGCGACCTTCAAGGCTTCGCTGTTCATGGCTGCTGGCATCGTGGACCATGAAAGCGGCACGCGTGACATCAGGCGTCTCTCGGGCCTGCGCTTCATGATGCCGATCACGGCCACGCTGGCCTGTGTGGCCAGTGCCGCCATGGCCGGCGTGCCCTTGCTCAACGGCTTCATCTCCAAGGAAATGTTCTTTGCCGAGACCGTCTATCTGGATGCAGCACCCTGGGTCAAGACTGTGCTACCCGTGGTTGCGACCGTGGCGGGCATGTTCAGCGTGGCCTATTCGCTGCGCTTTACGTTCGATGTCTTTTTTGGGCCCCAGGCAAACGATCTCCCTCACGAGCCGCACGAGCCGCCGCACTGGATGCGTGTACCGGTGGAGCTGCTCGTGCTGGCTTGCCTGATCGTCGGCATCTTCCCGGCCTGGGCAGTGGGCGGTTTTCTGGCTGTCGCTGCAACTCCAGTCGTAGGCGGTGACTTGCCGCAGTACAGCCTGGCCATCTGGCATGGCTGGAATATGCCGCTCATCATGAGCCTGGTGGCGCTGGCCGGCGGTATCTTGCTCTACACCATGCTGCGCTGGCAGCGCACGGTCGGACACTTTGATACGACGCCCGTGCTGGGCCGTGTCAGCGGTCGCAGGATTTTTGAGAATCTGCTGGCTCGCATCACCTGGCTGGGCCGGGCGGGGCGCCGCAATCTGTCCACGCGCCGCCTGCAGTGGCAGATGCTGTGGCTGGTCTGCGTTGCTCTGGTGGCAGCGGCATTGCCAATGTGGCTATGGGGCATGAAGCTGGGCAATCGCGGCACTTTGCCCGTGTCTTCGGCTTTTGTCCTGCTCTGGGCAATTGGCTGCCTGTGTGCGCTGGGCACGGCCTGGAAAGCCAAGTACCACCGGATGACTGCATTGATCATGCTCGGCGGCACGGGCCTGTGCACGGTGCTGACCTTCCTCTGGTTCTCGGCCCCCGATCTGGCTCTGACTCAACTGGTGGTGGAAGTCGCCACCACGGTGCTGATCCTGCTGGGGCTGCGCTGGTTGCCCAAGCGGGACAAGAATATGCGCACGGCCGATAACGCCGATGCCAGGGCCAAGGCACGCCGCCTGCGCGATCTGGTGCTGTCGCTGATTGCCGGTGGCGGCATGGCCTGGCTGGCGTTTGCCATGATGAGCCGGCCTTTCTATGAAAGCACCTCCACCTTTTTCCTTGAAAACGCGCTGGGCGGTGGTGGCGGCACCAATGTGGTCAATGTGATGCTGGTGGACTTCCGCGGCTTCGACACCTTTGGCGAAATCGTGGTGCTGGGCATTGTGGCCATCGTCATCTATGCGCTGCTGCGCCGCTTCCGTCCGGCACGCGAGGCCATGGACATCCCGGAGCAGCAGCGTTATGTTCCTGGCGATTTGCAGACCGACCTGCTCAACCCGCGCAATGCCAGCGATACAGCCGTGGGCTACCTGATGGTGCCAGCCGTGCTGGTGCGATTGCTGCTGCCGTTTGCGACGCTGGTGGCTGCCTATATCTTTGTGCGCGGCCATAACCAGCCTGGCGGTGGGTTTGTGGCGGGGCTGGTGTTTTCGGTCGCCTTGCTGATGCAATACATCATCTCGGGCACGCATTGGGTGGAGGCGCATCTGCCGTTGTATCCACGTCGCTGGATTGCCGCGGGTCTGCTTTTTGCGCTGGGCACGGGCCTGGGCTCGGTGGCCGTTGGCTACCCCTTCCTGACCAGCCACAGCTTTGACTTTTCGCTGCCGTTGGTGGGACATGTGCATCTCGCCAGCGCCACCTTCTTCGATATCGGGGTGTTTGCGCTGGTGGTGGGCTCCACCATGCTGATCCTGACGGCGATAGCCCACCAATCGGTGCGCGGACACCGCTTCCATGCACGCTTGCTGGAAGAGCAGGAACAAGAGGCCAAAAAGGCCGAGGCCGAGGTGCAGGCAGCCACAGCTGCAGCACTGGCAAGGGGAGGTATGTAATGGAAATCGTTTTGGCCATTGCCATCGGTGTGCTCACCGGCTCGGGCGTCTGGTTGTTGCTGCGTCCGCGTAGCTACCAGGTCATCATGGGGCTGGCGCTGCTGTCCTATGCCGTCAATCTGTTCATCTTCTCCATGGGACGTCAGGGCCTGTCGATCAACAAGGTGCCGGTGCTGCAAAACGGTGTGCCGACCGATTTGTCGCACTATGCAGACCCCATGCCTCAGGCCCTGGTGCTGACCGCCATCGTCATCGGCTTTGCCATGACGGCGCTGTTCCTGGTCGTGCTGCTGGCATCGCGCGGCGCTTCTGGAAATGACCATGTGGATGGCGTGCACTCGCGTACCGAACAGGAAATGCTATGACCGGGTGGACCGAGCGTTTGATGCCGCACCTGATGCTGGCTCCCATCATGCTGCCCATGCTGACGGCAGCGCTGATGCTGTTTTTGCGTGAAGAGCGTCAGCGCCTGAAGCTGGGCATGAACATCCTGTCCACCACGATCAGTCTGGTGATCGTGGTCATGCTGCTGGGCTGGACCAACCAGGCGGGCTCTGCCGTCACCATGTCGGTCTATATGCCCGGCAACTGGCCGGCGCCCTTTGGCATCGCGCTGGCGCTGGACAGGCTGACTGCTCTGATGCTGCTGGTCACCTATGTGGTGGCACTGGCGGCGCTGGTGTTTTCCGCTGCGCGCTGGCACAAGGCCGGGGTGCACTTCCACCCCTTGTTCCAGCTGCAGCTGATGGGGCTCAGCGGTGCCTTCATCACGGCCGATCTGTTCAATCTGTTCGTGTTCTTCGAGATCATGCTGGCCGCCTCTTACGGTTTGCTGCTGCATGGTTCCGGCAGCACGCGCATTCAGGCCGGCCTTCACTATATCGCCATCAATCTGGCAGCGTCTTCGCTGTTCCTGATCGGCGTCTCCATGCTCTACGGCATTACCGGAACGCTCAATATGGCCGATCTGGCCCGCGCCATTCCGCAGGTGCAGGACGCTGACCGCGGCCTGCTGCATGCGGCAGCGGGGGTGCTGGGAACGGCCTTTCTGATCAAGGCGGCGCTGTGGCCGCTGAATTTCTGGCTGGTGCCTGGCTACAGCGCGGCGACTGCGCCGGTGGGAGCCTTGTTTGCGCTCATGACCAAGGTGGGGGTCTATGTCATCTTGCGCCTGTGGACCTTGCTGTTCAGCTCGGAAGCCGGGGCATCGGCCCTGTTTGGCAGTACCTGGCTGATCGTGGGCGGCATGCTGACCATGGCCTTTGGTGCGATAGGCATGCTGGGCTCGCAACGGTTGACCCATCTGGCGGGCTTTGCTGCCATTCTTTCGTCCGGTACCCTGCTGGCCGCGACGGGCTTTGGCCAGAATCTGCTGACAGCCGGCCTGCTGTATTACCTGCCGGGCTCCACGCTGGCAGTTGCGGCCCTGTTCCTGATCGCCGATGTGGTGGACCGCTGGCGCGTGGATGATGACGCGGGCGAGCCCTATGAGGATGATGAAGCGCCATTCCTCAATGCAGAGCTGTTGCCCACCGAAGGCTTCAATCTCGACGATGATGAAGAACTCATGATCGGCCGGGCCTTCCCGGCAGCGGCGGCTTTTCTGGGTCTGAGCTTCATGGCCTGCACCTTGCTGATCTCGGGCCTGCCGCCTCTGGCCGGCTTTCTCGGCAAATTCGCCATGCTGACCAGTCTGCTCAATCCGCTGGGCATGGGGACATCCAGTGGTGTGAATGCCGGTCCGCTGGGCTGGAGCATGGTGGCCCTGCTCATCATCACCGGTCTGATGGCGTTGGTGGCACTCACGCGCGCCGGTATCCGACATTTCTGGGCCAATCCGGAGCAGAGCGCGCCATCACTCAAGGTGGCGGAAGGCCTGCCCATCGTTGCACTGCTGCTGTGCTGTGTGGTGTTGACGGTCAAGGCCGATGATGTGATGCGCTATACCCAGCGAGCGGCCAATGCCCTGCATTCGCCCGATGTCTATGTGCGTACCGTCCTGGGTCTTGCTCCGGTACCTGCGCCCAAGGAGAAGAAGGCTCAGGAGGCTGCGGGTCCCGAGGCGGCGGCACGTGCTGCCGCGCTGGAAATGCAGGCGGAGCCCGTCCCCGGTATTGGCGATGAAAGCGAAGCTGCACAGGATGCCGCTACCCAGACCGCAGCCTCGGCTCAGAAAGAGGAGAGCCGCCCATGAAGAACATCATGAAATCCATCTTCCCGGCACCGCTGCTGTCGGTAGCTCTGCTGGTGCTGTGGCTGTTGCTCAACCGCTCGGTCAGTGCCGGCCAGATCTTGCTGGGCCTGATCCTGGGCCTGCTGATTCCCGTGCTGCTGCGCGGTCTGCGCCCCTTGCCGGTGCGGGTCAGCCATCCGCTGAGCATTCTCAAGCTGGCATTCCGTGTGGTCTGCGACACCTCGGTCTCCAACTTCAATGTGGTGCGTTTTCTGCTGCTGCCGCGCATGCGCAAGCACCCGGCGGCCTTTGTCCATATTCCGCTCGAGCTGCGCGATCCCAATGGGCTGGCAGTACTGGCCATGATCGTCTGCCTGACGCCCGGCACTTCCTGGGCCGAAATTTCGCGTGACCGCTCCATGCTGCTGCTGCATGCGCTGGAAGTGGAGGATGCCAAGCAACTGGCCGACTTTGTGAAGTCCCGCTACGAGAGCCTGCTGATGGAGATTTTTGAATGAATCCCTGGTTTTATTGGGTGCTGATGGCATCTCTGGTCATGCTGCTGGCGGCCATGGGCTGCTCGGTGCTGCGCCTGCTCAAGGGGCCGCATGCGCAAGATCGCGTGCTGGCGCTGGACTGCATGTATCTCAACGGCATGCTGGCCATGCTGGTCATGGGCATTCTGTATGACAGCACCAACTATTTCGAGGCGGCCTTGCTGGTGGCTCTGTTCGGCTGCGTCGGCTCCACGGCCATGGCCAAGTTCCTGTTGCGCGGCGAGGTGATCGAATGAGTACCGAGGTCATTGGCGTGGATCTGCCGCTGTGGGCCCAGATTCTGGTGGCGGCCCTGGTCTTCGGTGGTTCGCTGATTGCTCTCATGGGCTCCGTAGGACTGCTGCGGCTCAAAAGCTATTTCGAGCGCGTGCATGCGCCCTCCATCATCGCCACCATGGGCTGCTGGCTCATCATGCATGCCACCTGGATCTACTTTTCCGTCAGCGGCCAGGGCTTTGTCATGCACTCGGTGCTGATTGCCATCTTCATTGCCGTGACCGTGCCCATCACCACCATCTTCCTCATGCGCGCGGCACTGTTCCGCTCGCGCCGTGCAGGGGAGAGCGTGCCGCCCACGCTCAGCAATCTGGTGCGCAACGAACCCCTGGACGAGGAAGAGGCCGCCGAGGCCGATGAGAAGCCTGTGGCGAATAAAGCCTGAAATCCTGTCGTCCAAACATTTCAGGGCCGCCGTCTTGCGCTAGATTGGCGGCCATGCTCAATATTTTCGCCATCTGCATCGGTGCCTGTCTTGGCGCCCTGTCGCGCTGGGGGTTGGGACTGTGGCTGAGCGCAGGCGCCAGTCTGCCCTGGGGCACCCTGGCAGCCAATCTGATCGGCGGCTATCTGATCGGTGTCTTCATCGCGCTGTTTCAGGCCATGCCCCAGCTGGATCCGGCCTGGAAACTGGCCATCATCACCGGCTTTCTCGGTGCCCTGACCACGTTTTCCAGCTATTCGGCCGAGGTCATCGGCCTGCTGCAACAGCAGCGTCTGGCTGCCGCTCTGGGCTGGACCAGCGTGCACCTGGTCGGCTCACTGTTCATGACCTACATGGGCATGCTCAGCTGGAGCATCTGGTTCAGCCGTTAAGCTGGCAGACCATTTGCCACTATTGAGGCAAACTGCTTCAGCGTTTAGAGGCGAAATACTCTCCTGGGCTATAGCTTTGTGAGCGTATAGTGCAAGCATCATCTGCACTACAGGTGCATTTGAGCTTGAAGTACTTGACGGATGGGCGGTCAGCGCTACGAAATCTTTAGGGATGGCTGTAGCCCGTGCCACTCAGCATTCTAAGAACCGAGGGTCCATGCAAATTTCATCTCCCCTGTCCGATACCGATCTGGCCAATGCCTGGGCCGAGCTGCACAACCAGGCCCATAACGGCAAAGAGCTGGAACCTCAATCCAACCGCCTTGCATTCGCCGATCCGGAGTTCATGTTCCGTCGTGAAACGCGTGGCATCCGCATGCAGCTGGAAATGCTCAAACCCGATCTGACCCAGATCGAGCGAGGCATCGAGCACACGGTGGTGGTCTATGGCAGCGCGCGCTTTGTCGATATGGATCAGGCGCGCGAGCAGCTTGCGCAAGCCAAGGCCAGCGGCGATACCCAGCGCATGGCGCTGGCCGAGCGCGGCATGCGCAACGCCGAGCGTTACGAGGCGGCACGCGCCTTTGCACGCATCGTGGCGACCGAAGGCATGAAGCAGGCGCCCAGCGAGCGCTTCTACATCTGCACCGGCGGCGGCCCCGGCATCATGGAGGCCGCCAACCGCGGCGCCCATGATGCAGGTGCGCCCAATGTGGGGCTGAACATCTATCTGCCGCACGAGCAGCATGGCAACCCCTACATCACGCCGGGGCTGAGCTTCAAGTTCCACTACTTTGCCCTGCGCAAAATGCATTTCATGATGCGTGCCAAGGCGCTGGTGGCCTTCCCTGGCGGCTTCGGCACCATGGACGAGCTGTTTGAAGTGCTGACGCTGGTGCAGACCCACAAAAGCAAGCCCGTGCCCGTGATCCTGTTCGGCACGGAGTTCTGGAAGCGGGTGCTGAACTTCGACGTGCTGGTGGAGGAGGGCACCATTTCCGCCAAGGATCTGAACCTGTTCCGTTACACCGATGATCCGGCGGAGGCCTGGTCCTTCATCCAGCAGTTCTATCAGACCGGCTGGAACAACGGATAAGCGTTCACACTGCCTCCCCCGAGCCGCCAGAAGGTTTTCCTCTGGCGTTTTTTTATTGCGCATCAACGCATGGTCGATAGCTTCTGCGGAGTCAGCGCTCGGGCCTGGTTCGGCCTATAGGCCATGCAGCGATTGCTCGGCCAGTTGCTGGGCGCGCGCGATCGAAATGCCTTCGTGCTGGTCGATGACCAGCGCATCGCTCTCGTTGTCGCTGCGGTGCAGCACCACGCGCGGGCGTGTGCCGTCGGTCTGGATATGCACATCGGCCGGGCGTGACTTCTGCGTGGGGTAGACGGCAATCAGATTGGACAGCCAGCCAAAGAAAATCGGGTCTTCGGGCGGATTGTCGAAGGAGTTCAGATAGCGGTGAAAGCTGGCTTCGCTGGCCGACACCCAGATGCCCCAGAGAAAGGGCTCGTCCAGGCCATGGATCGGCACTTCCAGAATGGCGCGCACATAGTATTGCGTGCCTTCGGGATGGCTGATGACGCAGAGCTCGTCGCTCAGCTCGGCCCATGCCTCGCGTTCTTGCTCGCTCAGGCGTCGGTAAGGTGCAGGGGCATCGAAAGCAAAGCTCGGCGATCCTTCGTGAATCTCATCGCATTTGCTGCATTGGTAGGCAAAGATGGCGGCCATGGTGTGAGCTTTCAGCGTTTGTGAAATACCAGCGTGCGGTTGTTGGCCGGCATGGCCTGGTCGAGCTGCAGCTCCATGCCGTGTTCTGCGGCCAGCGCCACGATGGCTTCAAAATCGCGCAGGCCGCTGCGCGCATCGCGCTGGCGCAGCCAGGCATCGAAGGCGCGGTTGCTGTCGCTGGTGAAACGACCGCCATAGTTGAACGGGCCATAGACGGCAAACACGCCGCCCGCTGGAAGATGCGAGCCCACCAGCTCGAACATGCGCTGCACCAGCGGCCAGGCCACGATATGACAGGTGTTGCTGGTGAAGACGGCATCGAAGCCGGATGATTCCGCGGTTACCGGCCAGGCATCGGTCGCCAGGTCGAACTCCAGCGGCGCACGCAGATTGGGAGCGCCTTGGGCGGCTTGCCAGGCCCGGATGCCTGCGTGACTGTCGGGCAGGTCACTGGTCTGCCAGAGCAGCTGCGGCAGGCGCGGTGCGAAGTACACGCTATGCTGGCCTGTGCCGGAGCCTATCTCAAGCACATGCCGGCAGTGCTGAAAGGCGGATTGCAGTACCTCGAAGATTGCAGCCTGATTGTTTTCGCAGGCCTGGGAAAAAGGCAGTTGCGGTGCTGTCGATGAAGAGGTGGAGGTCATAAGGGGCTCGGCGGGCAGACACAGGAAATGGTGCAGGCATCTTCCCCCGAAATGCCAAGTCCGCGCAGCGCGACGGCCTTCAGGGCTTGAAGCGCAGCCTGATCTCGGGTCGCACGTTCAAGCTGCCGATTTTCCAGCTGTACGAGCCCAGGCCCAGCGTGGGTGTGGAGCTGGCGTTTTGCGAGAGTACCTCGGCATTGCCGGGCAGGCTGACCTTCAGGTTGCCATGCATGGTGATGCCCAGTTGCGCAAAGTCTCTCTTTTCCTTGTCCTTGAGCGGCTTGGCGGCAATCGTCATCACGCCGTTCCTGTCGGTCTGCACGGTGAACAGGTCCAGCAATCGCAGGCCTTCGCCGGGCTTGCGCTGGCCGGCAATCTCCAGCGCATAGCGGGCATTGCCGTTGTAGACGGCTTTCCTGACCTCGGGTTCGCGGCTCAGTTGCTGCGCTTGCTCTGCCAGCTCGCGGTGGTCTTTCTCGCTCAGCACGCCTTGTTTTCTGAGCTTCATCACGGCCAGGGCATTCACCACCGTGCCGTCAAAGCGGTAGCTGTAGCTGCCGTCTGGCTGTACTTCCACACTGGCGGAGAATCGCTCGGGCACCAGGCAGGCGCTCAGCAAGGCGGCGAGGGCGGCGGCCGTCGACAGCGCCAAAAGCTTGTGCATGAAGACTCCTTTCGAGCGGCATCGCGGCATTCCGGAGTGCGGATGCCTGAGTCATCGTAGAACAAACAGGAATTACGCCAATAGGGGCTGCCATCAAGACGGTATGGAGTCCTGTCGCAAGACTATTCAAAAAGAGGAGCTTCAATCGCTTGCTGTATAAGCGATGCAAGCTATTTTTGTTTTCGATTGGCTTGGCCGGAGGCGGCTCTCACTTGGGTTTGGATTTGGATTCGGCTTTGAGCTGGCTGATGGCTTCCTGAAAGCCCTGTAGATACTTGGAGCGCGTCTGCTCGGCCAGGGCTGGCCACTGCGATGCTGGCAGGCTCAGCGATTCCTGCGTCAGCCTGGCGGCCAGTTGCGGGTCCCGCGAGGCCTGTACCGCCTGCATGCCGTGCAGATTGATCCAGTGCGGATCGTAGGCGTGGGGCGTGCGGCGATCCCAGTCCACGACTTTGGCAATCAACTCCTGAGCCTTGTCCAGATCCTGAAACAGATAGCGGTTGATGGGGGCTCCATAGCTCTGGTTCATCACATCGACTGCTTGCCTGGCGGTCACGTCTGCACAGCGATTGGCGTCGAAGCGGGCACGCAGCTGGCCGGCGTAGTACCAGAAGGCTGCCTCGTCGCGCTGGCCTGCCTTGAACAGCGCCTGTGACAGGACGTAGAACACCGGAGGCTGAAAGCGCTCGGGTGCGGCGCGTACGCGCTCCAGCACGGCTTGTTGCTGCTGAGGCGTACCCTGAGACAGCAGGCGAAGCGCTTCCTGCCCCAGTCTGGTGTCTATCTGCGCATACACCCCCTGGGGGGGCAGTACCGGAGTCGAAGGGGAGGGCAGTGGCTTGGGCGCAGCCGATGGCTGCTGAGTCTGTGCGGAAGCAAAGCCCGAGAGCGCCACCAGCGCTCCGGTCACCATCTTTGCTGCGACATGGCTCATGCTGAACTCCTTGTGCTTGCGTTGCAAATCATTCCGGACGGTGTCAGACAAATACCCACTCTGTCGCCTATCTTAAATAGCAAGCGTGTTATCGGTGTCTCGTATTTACCAAGAAGTGTTGATTTCAAGGAAAACCAGGCATCGCCTATCGCCCTGTGGCCGGCATGCAGCGCTGGCTGAAACCGGCGTATCAGTCCCTGGCACTAAAGGCGCTGTGATAACTCACTTCACCCTGGGGCAGCGGACCTGCTAAAGACAGGGCCTGAAAGTACTCGGCAGGCACTCCAGGCAGCACCAGGCCCGGCACCGCCCGAAAGCCGAAACGCCGGTAGTACCCCGGGTCACCGAGCAGCACGCATCCCTGCGCGGACTGCGCCCGCAGAGCGCTGATGGCCGCCTGCATCAAGGCGCTGCCTATGCCCTGTTGCTGCTTTTCAGGAAGTACGGAGATCGGGCCCAGGCCAAACCAGTGCTGGCTGCCATCGCTGATGGTGACGGGGGACACGGCGACATGCCCGACGATCAGTCCGTCTATCTCCGCGACCAGAGACAAGGCAAGAGCCCCGGCCGCACGCAGTGCACGCACGATGAACTGCTCGGTGTGGTCGGAGTGCGGTGCGTGCCTGAAGGCGAGGATCGTCACCTGTTCTATGGCCTGGGCATCGGTGGGGAGTTCTGCTCGGATTTGCATGGCTTGGGATGGGTTCACAAAAATTCTGCCTCGACTATGCCGCAAACAGAGAAAGAGCCGGGGAAACGGCCAATGGCCCTGCTGCAGCCGCTGTCCAGGCGATCGGACATGAAAAAACCGCCCGAAGGCGGTTCTTCAAGGCAGGGCCTGACGGGTGATTACACGCCGGCCACTTCAATGCCCTTGAATTCCCCGGTCGCGATCTTTTCCTTCCAGATGGCGGGGCCGGTGATGTGGGCGCTGGTGCCGCCGGCATCCACGGCCACGGTCACGGGCATGTCGACCACGTCGAATTCATAGATGGCTTCCATGCCCAGGTCTTCGAAGCCAACGACCTTGGCTTGCTTGATGGCCTTGGAAACCAGGTAGGCGGCGCCGCCCACGGCCATCAGATAGGCACTCTTGTGCTTTTTGATGGCTTCGATGGCGACGGGGCCGCGCTCGGACTTGCCGATCATCGAGATCAGGCCGGTCTGCGACAGCATCATGTCGGTGAACTTGTCCATGCGGGTGGCCGTGGTGGGGCCTGCAGGGCCAACCACTTCGTCGCGCACGGGGTCCACGGGGCCGACGTAGTAGATCACTCGGTTGGTGAAGTCCACGGGCAGCTTTTCGCCCTTGGCCAGCATGTCCTGGATGCGCTTGTGGGCCGCATCACGGCCGGTCAGCATCTTGCCGTTGAGCAGCAGGGTGTCACCGGGCTTCCAGCTGGCCACTTCCGCGGGGGTCAGCGTGTTCAGGTCGACCTTCTTGGACTTGTTGTAGTCGGGGTGCCAGTCGATCTTGGGCCAGGTGTCCAGCGAAGGGGCATCCAGGTATACGGGGCCGGAGCCGTCCATCACAAAATGGGCGTGGCGGGTGGCGGCGCAGTTGGGGATCATGGCCACGGGCTTGGAGGCCGCGTGCGTGGGATACATATTGATCTTGACGTCCAGCACCGTGGTCAGGCCGCCCAGGCCTTGGGCGCCGATGCCCAGGGCGTTGATCTTCTCGAACAGCTCCAGACGCAGCTTTTCCACGTCGTCGAGCTCTGCACCGCTGGCAGCTTTCTGCTGCAGCTCGTACATGTTCAGGTCTTCCATCAGGCTTTCCTTGGCCAGCAGCACAGCCTTCTCGGCCGTGCCGCCGATGCCGATGCCCAGCATGCCGGGAGGGCACCAGCCGGCGCCCATGGTGGGGACGGTCTTCAGAACCCAGTCCACCAGGTCATCGCTGGGGTTCATCATGATCATCTTGGACTTGTTCTCGGAGCCGCCACCCTTGGCAGCCACGGTCACGTCCACCTTGTCGCCGGGCACGATCTGCACATTGATCACGGCGGGGGTGTTGTCCTTGGTGTTCTTGCGCTTGAAGTGGGGGTCGGCCACGACCGAGGCACGCAGCGTGTTGTCGGGGTGGTTGTAGCCGCGGCGCACGCCTTCGTTGATGGCGTCTTCCAGGCCCATGGTGAAGCCTTCCCACTTGACGTCCATGCCCACTTTCAGGAACACGTTGACGATGCCGGTGTCCTGACAGATGGGGCGCTGGCCGGTGGCAGACATCTTGGAGTTGGTCAGGATCTGAGCCATCGCATCCTTGGCCGCAGGGCTTTGCTCGCGCTCATAGGCGCGGGCCAGATGCTGGATGAAATCCGGCGTGTGGTAGTAACTGATGTACTGCAGGGCACCTGCGATCGAATCGATCAGGTCCTGCTGGCGGATGGAGGTCGTCATCGTGAAGCTTCTCGGGGGTTGCAATCTGTACGCGTGGGGCGCGCACGGTAAACCCATCGATTATCGGCCCAGACGACAAATCTTGCAGCCATAACCCACCAGTCTTATATATGACTTGCGGGCGTTTTGCAGGGCTCAGCCGGTCAGCGATCCGAGGATGGACGCCGAGAAGTCGGCCTGGCCTGCGCGCTGATCGCCTCTGGCCCAGGCCAGCAGGCTGTCCGCCGGCATGGGGCGTGCATAGAAGTAGCCCTGCAGTTCATCGCACTGCATGTCGATCAGAATGTCCCGTTGCCCTGCGGTCTCCACACCTTCGGCCACCACGCGCAGGCCCAGGGCATGGGCCAGGCGCACGACGGCATGGACCACTGCGCGGGCATCTTCCTCGGTTTCCAGGTCGCGGATGAAGCTGCGGTCGATCTTCAGCTGCTGGGCAGGCAGCTGACGCAGATAGTTGAGGCTGGAGTAGCCGGTGCCGAAGTCGTCGATCGAGAGAAAGATGCCGATATCGCGCAATTCCTCGATTGCGCGCTGTGTGGCCTGGGTGTCCTCCATGGCCACGGACTCGGTGATCTCGCACAGCAGCTGGCTGGCCTGAACATCGTGGCGCAGCAGCGTCTGGGTGATGCGATCTGCCAGGCCGCTTTCGCGCAGCTGGTGCACGGAAAGATTGATCGCCACCCGCATCTGCAGTCCCATGTTGCGCCACAGGGCCAGCTGGCGGCAGGCTTCTTCGATTACCCAGTTGCCCAGGCTGTTGATGATGCCGAAGCGCTCGGCCAGGGGGATGAAGATGTCCGGGGCAATCATGCCGCGTTCGGGGTGGGCCCAGCGCAGCAGCGCCTCGACCCCGATGATGTTGCCGCGCTCGCCGTCGATCTTGGGCTGGTAGTGCAGCTCCATCTGGCCGCGCTGAATCGCGTTGCGCAAATCGTTTTGCAGTTCCAGCTGCTCGGAGGCGTCGCTGCCCATATGCGGCTCGAACACGGCAAAGCCGTTGCCGCCATTGCGTTTGGCGGCGTACATGGCCGCATCGGCGTTGGCGATCAGGTGGTCGCGGTCGCCATGGTCGGGAAAGGCCACGATGCCGATGGAGCAGGTGATCTGCAGCTCCTTGTTGCCAAGCTGGAAGGGCTGGCTCAGGGCCTTGAGAATGCGATTGGCCACGGCCATGCAGGCGGCCACATCCTGGGTGTCCTCCAGCAGCACCAGGAATTCATCCCCGCCCACGCGGGCCACGGTATCGCTGCTGCGGGCTTCCGCCATGAGGCGCTCGGCCGCGCTGACGAGGATCTGGTCGCCTGCGGCATGACCGAAGGAGTCGTTGATAGGCTTGAAGCCGTCCAGATCCACGAACAGAATGCCCAGCCTCTCCTTGGTGCGCGAGCGGTTGGCGCGCTCCAGGCGCAGCAGGGCATGGATGAGGCGGTCTTCGAACAGCAGCCGGTTGGGTAGATTGGTCAGCGGATCGGCAAAGGCGCGCTGGCGCAGCTCGGTATTGGCCAGCTGCAGCTTGGCATTGGTTTCCTGCAGCGATTGATTGAGCTTGAAGGCCGTGCTCTGCAGACGCGCATCGAGCAGGGTGCTGAACAGCGCCGCGATCAGCAGCATCACCGTGGTGATGATGATGATGGTGGTGAGCTCGGGGCCGCTCAGCGCCTCTGCACTCAGGCAGACCGAGCCGCTGGCAAAGCTGGCGGCCGACATGCCGGTGTAGTGCATGCCGCAGATGGCAAAGCCCATGACCAGTGCCGCCGAAGTCTGGAACAGCCACAGACGCCGGCCGGAAAGCGAGAACAGTGCACGAAACAGATTCAGCGCCGTGGCCGAGGCCAGCACCGCGATCAGGGCGGAGGCCGCAATCAGCGACCAGTCCCAGGCAATCGGGATGGACATCTCGATGGCCAGCATGCCCAGATAGTGCATGGCGCAGATGCCGCCGCCCATGAGCAGCGAGGCCGCGAGAAAATGGGGCCAGCGGTATTCGGCCCTGGTTGCCACGCCGAAGGCCAATGCCGAGGCCGCGACTGCTGCAACCCAGGAGGCCAGCGTCAGGGCACCGCTGTAGCCGAGGGTGATGGGCAGCTCGAAGGCCTGCATGCCGATGAAGTGCATGGCCCAGACCCCCGTGCCCATGACCATGGCGCCGATGGCCCACCAGATGCGTCCTATCCTGCCCGAGGCCATGCGCATGCGACGGGCCAGGCCCAGCGTCACAAAGGAAGCAAACACCGCGATGACGATGGAGACACACACCATCATGGCGCTGTAGCTTGATGTCATGAAGGTGTTGGCGACAGGGGCGGAGAGATCAGTGAACATTGATGTGGCGGTCCAGCAAGGCCGGTCGGATTCTTTGTCCGATATTGATTTAATGTAACTATGTATTTCTGGCCTTGCCGGCGCAGGGGTGTTGCCCCAGTTGTGCTTGCCGGCCTTCGGGCTGAGCTAGCATGGACCGGTTGTGGAAGTCGTCCGCCTGGCGGTGGGTCGACTTCCGTTTCCGGCCAACGGCAGCCAAATTTTCAGCCAGCTGCGCCGAGTTGTATGCAAGGAGCGATTCCATGACAGTCACCCGCCAGGAAAAAGACACTTTTGGCCTGATCGATGTACCCGCCGACAAACTCTGGGGAGCGCAGACGCAGCGCTCGCTGCAGAATTTTGACATCAGCGGCGAGCAGCAACCGCGTGAAATCATTGCTGCGCTGGCGCAGGTCAAAAAGGCCTCTGCCAGCGTCAACCATGCGCTGGGTCTGCTGGATGAGAAAAAATCCAGGGCCATCAATGCGGCCGCCGACGAGGTGCTTGCGGGCAAGCATCCCGACGAGTTCCCTCTGGTGGTCTGGCAGACCGGTTCCGGCACCCAGACCAATATGAACGTCAACGAGGTACTGGCCAACCGGGCCAGCGAACTCATGGGCGGCGAACGCGGCGAAGCCCGTCTGGTGCACCCGAACGACGATGTGAACAAGAGCCAGTCCAGCAACGATGTCTATCCCACGGCCATGCATGTGGCGGCGGTAACGGCCATCGAGCACAAGCTGCTGCCCGCCATCGCCAAGCTGCGTGTCACGCTGCTGGCCAAGAGCGAAGCCTTTGCCGATATCGTCAAGATCGGCCGCACGCATTTGCAGGATGCCACGCCGCTGACGCTGGGCCAGGAAATATCCGGCTGGGTGGCCCAGCTGGCCCATGGCGAAGCCCATGTGCGTGCCGCGCTGCCGCATCTGCATGAGCTGGCCCTGGGAGGGACGGCCGTGGGTACGGGGCTGAATGCCCCCAGAGGCTACGCTGAAGGCGTGGCGGCGGAACTGGCCAGACTTACGGGCTCTCCTTTTGTTACCTCGCCCAACAAGTTCGAGTCCCTCGCGAGCTGCGACGGTCTGGTCTATGCACATGGTGCTCTCAAGACGTTGGCTGCCAGTCTGATGAAAATCGCCAACGATGTGCGCTGGCTGGCCTCCGGTCCGCGCAGCGGACTGGGCGAGATTTCGATTCCCGAGAACGAGCCGGGTTCGTCCATCATGCCGGGCAAGGTTAATCCCACACAGTCCGAAGCCGTGACCATGCTGTGTGCCCAGGTGTTCGGCAACGATGTGGCCATCAATTTCGGCGGAGCCTCGGGCAATTTCGAGCTCAATGTGTTCCGCCCCATGGTGGCGCACAACTTCCTGCAAAGCGTTCGCCTGCTGGCCGACGGCATGGTCAGCTTCAACGATCACTGCGCCGTGGGCATAGAACCCAATCGCGCGCGTATTGAGGAGCTGGTGGGCCGTTCGCTGATGCTGGTGACGGCACTCAACACGCATATCGGCTACGACAAGGCGGCCTATATTGCCAAGAAGGCGCACAAGGAAGGCAGCAGCCTGCGTGAGGCGGCCATTGCCAGCGGCCATGTGACGGCCGAGCAGTTCGACCAGTGGGTGGTGCCTGCGAATATGGTGGGTAATCTCTAAAGTTTGGTGAGCATTGACTGTTGTTGAAAAAGAGCCCGCAAGCCGGGCTCTTTTCTTTTGCCATGCGTCTGCCCACAATGGCTGAGCTCAATCAGGGGAGTCGGCATGAGCGCACGGCAGCATCTGGAGCCGGTTTCGCTTTCCGATTTGCGCCCTATGCAGATGACGGTGGGCGCGGCGGAGGAGGCGCTCACGCGCGCCGAGTGGGCCAGGCATCGGTCTGGGTCATGCAGCTGGCGGACTTCAGCGCCATGGAGATGGGTATGTTCTGGCGGCTCATGGAGTTTCACCGATGGGCCCATCCGTACAACGACAAGGGCGAGCGCTGCGAGTTCTCGGCTATTCCCAAGCAGCTTGAGCGACTCAAGGACGACCCCTATCGCAGCCTGGCCGCAGAGGTGCGCAAGGCCGGTGGTTATGCCAAAGAGGCCGCGCCTTATACCGAATTTCTCTGGGCCGATTTCTTTCGCCTGCTGTTTCGCAAAAGCGATCTGCGCAGCAGTGGCTGTGGGTGTGGGTGTGGGTGTGGGTGTGGGTGTGGGTGTGGGTGTGGGATTTTCGGCCAGCTCGGCCAATGAGGTGGCTGGCCCGCGTCAAGGACAGCCTGCGCGAGCTGCTGCAGCGCGTGCAGATGCCGGGGCTCAACCCCGACTGCTATTCAGCCTGGAGCGTGGACGATGCCGTGCAGGCCTTGACCGCCGATTTTCACCAGGTGCCCGGCGGTGCCACGCAGCCTGCGTCTTCGATGTAGACATGTTTGCCTTGCTCCAGCTCATCGGCCAGCAGTGCCAGCCATGCCGAGAAGCTGGGTGCAAACACCCCTTTGGGGCCTCCCTCGTGATCAAACTCGATGATCTGGCCCGCATGGCCACCAGCCGCTGGCGCAAGGTCCAGCATGGCGCCATCGCCGCAGTTGTCGGTCAGTGGAATACGCAGTGCATCCCAGTACACGGGACGCAGGGGGCCTTGCAGATAGTCAGGGTTGTAGTCCGGGCCAAGCCCCCAGCCTTCGCTTTTTTGCATGTCCACGTACATCTGCCAGACCTCCAGCATGCGCTGTGTGGACAGCAGCTCGCCAAAGTACAGCAGATAGGCCTCATTGGCCGCGCCGTTGTACAGGGCCAGTGACTCACGCACATCATCCGGCAGACGCTGACCCAGGGCGGCTTCCAGCTCGGCGATTTCTGCCTCGCTGGCGCCATCGGCCAAGACCAGAGTGTCTTTGGGTGTGTTCTGGGCATACCAGGCGCTGATGCGATGCCAGCTTTGGGCGATGGATGACATGGTGCTCCTTGAATCTGTCTGCTACTGAATATATAGCTGTTTACGATTTTCCATCAAGCGCTAGAGGCTGGTTTCATCTTGAGCGCGCCGCGAAAGCCCAGCTGACCCACGATGCAGGCAATCAGCAGCACGGCAAAAGCCGATAGCGCAGGGCTACTGCCCAGGCTGGCTCCCAGCGTGCACAGACCACCCACGGCCATCTGGGAAAAGCCGTATACCCCGGCGGCCGAGCCTGTCAGATCGCTATGCACGCCCAGAGCCTTGGTCAGCGCTGCGGGGCTGGTCAGGCCCGAGCCCACGGTGAACAGCAGCATCAGGCCAACGACCACAGGCACGTTGATCTGCTGCAGCAGGGTCAGGGCCACCAGCGCTGCGGCGCAGCCCAAGCTCAGCATATTGCCGCCCAGTATCAGCCGCTCCAGGGGCCAGCGTTTGATGAGCTGGCGCGTCAGGGCATTGCCCGCGGCCATGCCGGCCATCAACACCCCCAGGTAGATGCCAAGCTGGGCCTTGCTGGTGTGCAACTGTTCGATGAAGATGAAAGGCGCTGCCGCAATAAAGGCATACATGGATGTGGTGGCGCTGCCCCCGCCTATGGCAAAGCCCAGGAACTGGGGCGAGCCCAGCAAGGTGCGATAGTCATTGCGCACGGTGCGCCAGTTCAGCTGGCCGCTGGGGCGACCGGTTTCGGGCAGCAGGCGCCAGACCCCAAGGGTCGTCAGCGCACCCATCAGCGCCAGCACCGCAAAAATCACGCGCCAGCCGAAGAGGGCGTCCAGCCCCGAACCTATGGAAGGGGCGATGCCTGGGCCGATCATCATCATGAGATTGAGCAGGGCCAGGCTGCCCACGGCGGTCTCGGGTGTCGCGGTGTCGCGCGCAATGGCGCGGCCCAGTGCCAGGCCGGCACAGCCGCCCAGCGCCTGCATCAGGCGTGCGCCAATCAGCATATTCGCGCTGGGCGCCAGAAAGGCTGCAAGACTGGCGACGGTGTAAAGACTCAGGCCGGTCAGCAGCATGGGGCGGCGGCCCAGTGCATCCGACAGGGGACCGTAGATCAGCTGGCCCAGCGCCAGCCCGAGGATGTAGACCGTGATGGTCTGCTGCATCTGCGCGCTGCTGGAGCCAAAGTGACGCGCTGCATCAGGCAGAGCCGGGATGAACATATGCATGGCCATGGTGCCGGCAATGGTGACCATGGCCAGCAGCCAGAGCGGCGCTTTGCGTGAGGAGGAGGCAGGACTTTGCATACAGTTGAGATCAGGAGCTGACGGGGAGAGGACGGCGGCGTGTGCGGCGTGCCTTCAGCTGCCCGGTTGCGAAGCCGCGTCGGCGCTCATCTCCAGGGCCGCCATCTTCTCCAGCATGGTCTCCAGTGCATCCAGGGTGGCATCCAGCAGATCGGGGGCCAGCTCCTGCATGACTTCGCTGCGGACATCCGCCACGATGGTCTTGACGGTCTCGACCTGTGCTAGGCCGGCTGTCGTGAGCTGTATGCGCTTGACGCGCCGGTCGGCATCGTCGAGGCGCTCCACCCAGCCCTGGGCCTCCAGGCCGTCGATCAGGCGCACGACAGAAGAGCTGTCCAGCGCCAGCGCCTGGGCCAGATCCTTTTGCCGCATGGCTCCCGCGCTGCGCTCCAGATGGACCAGAGGCAGCCACAGCGCTTGGGTCAGGCCCAGCGGAGCCAGGACCTTGTCCAGCGTGCGCCGCCATTGCTTGTTGACCTGTGCCATGACGAAGATGAGCTGACGCTGGCGGCTGGGCAGTGATGCGGTGCTGGACATTGCGAATGCATTCAAATAGTTGGTATTCAAATTATTGCGCAAACAGTATTTATCTTGTTAACAGGGTCTTGTTACTTCACGCTGCCGCCTTTGGTCGGTGAAGAGGCGTACTTGCCTGCGGTGCAGGGCATTGCCCTACAGGTTCTTGCCTGGCCTGGGAAGGGGCAGCTCGCATGAGTCTGGCAGGCGCCGAAAGCCGGCGGCGGAGACTGGGCAGGCTTGGTCTTGCGGGCATCCGCTTGGGGCAAGTGGCGCTGGTGTGCCGGGCGCGGCTCCGGTCGTACCGGCTTTGAGAGTGCAGGCGGGGCAGGAGGGGCGGGTCCCGACGCCGATGCCAAGGCCGGCGAGGGCTGATCTCGCCAGGCTGTGGCCAGGCGGCGACAGCCTGTGCGTTGGCCGATGCGAGTCGGCTGCAGGCCTGCTGCAAGCAGGTGGAAAGCCTAGGGGCGCGGTCCGGCTCTGGGGGCCGAGCGGGCGGTGGCCGCTGCGGCGTCCATCTGCTCCAGGCGCTGCTGCATGCTTTCATGCGTGCTGCCGCTGCGTGAAGGCCGCGCGAACATATGGCGCCCTTCTTCGCTGGGGATGGCGGAATCGAGCTTGAGCTCCTGGCGCTTGGGCTGCTGGCCGGAGTGCATGCTTTGGCCATGCATGATGGCTTCATTGCCTTTGCAGGCATAGCCTGTGCCGTTGGCATCGACGCAGCGGGCTTTTTGAGCGAGAGTTGCTTGCGCAGTCAGCAGCAGACTGCAGAACATGAATGCAGAGGCGAGAGTGCGCATGGTGTTTCTTCTGGTGGAGGCAGCATGCAGGGGGCATGGCGCCTCGCGCGACCAGGCTGTATTACAGGCCGAGAGACTTGAGCAGATCGTCGGTGTCGCTGGAGGCTGGGGCCGCCGGCTGCTGAACTGACTGGGCTTCACGGGTCTGGGCCATGACCAGATCGGGGTCCGGCTTCTCCTGGGCTTCGAAGTCCTTGATCTTGATGAACTCCATGTGATCCACCGCCATCTCCAGATAGAAGATGTTGTTGTTGCCCGTGTAGAAGGTCACGCGGCGAGCTTCGGGGGCATCGAGGTTGGCATCCACGCTCAGATTGACCTGCTTGTTCAGGCGGATCATCTTGGGCTGGCTTTGCGCGATATGGGTTTGCAGCTCGCGCTGCACCTTGCTGGTGAAGTCGCCCACGACCTGGTTCATCAGCTCGCCCATGACGTTGCTCACGTCATCCGAGGTATAGGAATTGGCCAGATCACTCTCGGCCATGCCCATGGACAGCAGATAGCTGCGGTAGAGCTCCATGGCCGCGTCGGCCGAGAAATTGATGATGATGAGTGCCGAAAAGCCGCCATCGATGAGCACAAAGCAGCCGATATCGGGTTTGAGACTGGTCTTGGTGATGCGTTGCACCATGCCCGAGTATTGGATCGGGCACTGGGTGGCCACCTGCAGCACGCGCGAGACGGAGTTGCACAGGGCAATCAGCACATCTTCGGTGCCGTGGACGATGGGGGCGTTGGGTTGACTCATGGCTGCATTGGTTCAAGAGATGGCTGATTATGTATGCAACACTTTGTTGCATCGAGATATCTGCAGCAATTGCAGGCTGCCGCTGTCTGTTAACGTGCCTGCTTTTGCAAAATCAGAGGTATTCATGCAGAGCAAGCTGTGGCGCCTGGCGGCCAGTGTCATTATGGTGACGGGTTTGACTGCCTGTTCGAGCTTGTCCGGCATGACGGACAAGGTTTCCCAGACCTGGGACAAGACCTGGACCGGTCTGACGGGCAAGAAGCAGGCCCAGACCCAGACCCAGGCAGCGGTCAAGCAGGCCGGACCGTTATCCGGGGGCCTCAAGCCCAGTCAGGAAAGCGGGCGCTGGCAGGGACTGTACAGCCTGGATGGCGAGACGGCGCGCTTTCAGGAGTGTGAAACCGGCCAGGTCATCAGCGTCCTGCCCGAAGGCGACAGCGTGCTGCTGGAGCAGGCTTATCTGAACACGCGCAGCAGCGCCACCATCGCCATGCTGGCCGAGGTGCAGGGCCAGGTAGTGGAGCGAGCCGTGGCCGATCCGGTGCTGGCCCAGCAGGGGCGCAAGATGCTGGCGCTGCGGGTGGAGCGCTTTGTCGCCCTGTCCAGCCAGGCGGCCTGCCGCAATGCCAAGGCCAACTGGTAGGCAGAGGTCCGCTGTTCAAAGCACATTTGATAGCTGCCAGCGCTTTACCATCAAGCGCTGGAGCCGTTTTTGATACTTATTTGGCAGCGGCGCGCGCCTGATCCAGCCAGCCGTCAAAGGTCTGCTGGTGGGCCTTGATCCAGCTGTCCACATGGCGGCCGACATCGGCCGCGCTGCTCTCGCCCTGGCGCATGCGCATGTTCTGGGCGTTGATGTCCTCGATAGGCAGCTGCATCACGGCAAACAGCTTGGCTGCCGCCGGATTTTTCTCGGCCCAGGCCTTGTTGGCCAGTATGTATTGCTGATTGAGCTTGAAGCCGTAGTTCTTGCCATTGGGTAGCTGGGTCTGGTCTTCGCCCTGGGCACCTGGGATATTGGGCACCTCCAGCCAGCTGACCTCCTTGCCCGGGCGCAGCACGGTGTTCACCCAGAACGGGGTCCAGACGTAATACAGAATGGGCTTGCCGTTTTTGTAGCGGGTGATGGTGTCGGCAATCAAGGCCTGGTAGTTGCCTTGCCTGTGGGTGATGCTGGACTCCAGAGCCAGTCCCTTGAGATGTTTGTTGATGGCCAGCTCGCAGCCCCAGCCCGGGTTGCAGCCCGTCAGATCGGCCTTGCCGTCGCCATCAGTGTCGAACAGCGCTGCCAGCTTGGGGTCCTTGAGTTGCGTGATGCTGGTGATCCCGTATTTCTCGGCCGTGGCCTTGTCGATCAGATAGCCTTGCACCGCATTGCGCGAATAGGTGCCGGCTCGATAGAAGGCCTTGTCTGCGCCATTGTTCTCATAGAAGGCACGGTGCAGCGGCATCCAGTGAGTGGCGGTAAACGTGGCGTCGCCCTGGGCCACGGCCACATGCTGGGTGCCGTTTTCCAGACTCTTGACGGGCTGTACCCGGTAGCCCAGCTTCTCCAGAGCGCGCGAAACCAGCAGGGTCTGGAACATTTCCTCATCCACCGTGCCCTTGAGCGGTTGCACCGAGACGCCTTTGCCGGGCAGCTCGCCAGCGTTCGTTTGCGCTTGCGCGGCAGCGGCACCAAAGCTCAGCAGGGCAATGGCAGCCAGACAGCGGTATGGGTACTGCAGGTTTGGGAAAGGCGAATGTGCGGGCTTGTTGCTGTGCATGAATACTCCTTGGGTGCTGGGTGCCTACCCCGAAATCGGCATGAAAAAGCGAGAGGGTTGATGAAGGAAACGGCGCCCGGATCAGGTCCGGTGCGCCGTTGGCGAATCAGGATTTCAGGGCTGCGGCCTTGGCCTGGGCAATCCAGGCGTCAAAAGTCTTCTGGTGGGCCTTGATCCACGCGTCCACATGGCGCTGGATATCGGCGGGCTTGCTTTCCCCATCGCGCAGCAGCTGGTTCTGGCGGCTGATGTCATTGATGGGAATCTGCATGATCTCGAACAGCTTGCCGGCGGCCGGGTTCTGCTCGACCCAGAGCTTGTTGGCCACGATGTACTCGTTGTTGAGCGGAAAGCCGTAGTTGCGGCCGTTGGGCAGCTTGGTGTCGGTGCCGGCCTGCACGCCGGGCATGGAAGAGCGCGACACCTGCAGCCACACCACTTCCTGGCCGGGGCGCAGCACATTGCTGAGCCAGTAGGGAGTCCATGCGTAATACAGCACGGGCTTGCCGGCCTTGAAGCGCGCCAGCGTGTCGGCAATCAGGGCCGGGTAGTTGCCCTGGGTGTAGCTGACCGTGTTTTCCAGACCGAATGCCTTGATCTGATGGGCCACCACGGCCTCGCCGCCCCAGCCGGCGTTGGGGCCGATCAGGTTGGCCTTGCCGTCTCCGTCGATATCGAACAGGGCCGCCAGTGCGGGATCTTTGAGCTGGTCGAGATGGGTGATCTGGTGTTTGTCAGCCGTCTTCTTGTCGATCATGTAGCCCTGCGCGGCACCGGCTGCATACACGCCCTTGCGCGAGAGCTTGGCGTCGCCACCGGCCTGCTGATAGAACTCTGCGTGATGAGGGTTCCAGTGGTTGGCCATGAAGCTGGCATCGCCATTGGCTACGGCCACATGGATCAGCGGGTAGTCCAGCTCTTCCCAGGGCTTGACCGTGTAGCCCAGTTGCTGCAGCGCCTTCATCACCAGCAGCGTCTGGAAGTTCTCCTCGGCCAGAGCGCTCTTGACGGGCAGCACGGTAATGCCTTGGCCGGGAAGCGCATTGCCAGGCACTTTCTGTCCGGCCGCCCAGCCAGGCGACTGACCCAGGCCCAGCGCCGCAGCGCCGGCAGTACCCAGCAGCAGCTGGCGCCTGGTGTGTTGGCTTGGGGTCGGGGTCTGCGCAGACTTGCTCATTGTTCTTGTCTCTCCTAGCTTTGGTTTGGTTGGGCTTGCGGCCCGATTGAAATTGACACCCCACGCTCCCCACTGCGTGTGGTTCGCTGCCCCTCCGGGCGGGGCGCTTTTATCTCGGGGCGGCCCGGTGATAAAAAACGGCGGCCGCGCAAACGGTCGCCGTGATTTGGGGATGGGGGTCAGGACTTCTTGGCAGCCGCCAGAGCCTGGCTGATCCAGCCGTCGAAAGTCTTTTGATGGGCCTTGATCCAGCCGTCGGTGTGACGCTCGATGTCGGAAGCCTTGTTCTGGCCCTGGCTCATCATGTAGTTCTGGGCATTGATGTCGCCCACGGGCAGCTTGATGATTTCAAACAGCTTGGCGGCGGCCGGGTTCTGTTCGGCCCAGGCTTTGTTGGCCACGATTTGCTGGTTGTTGGCAATAAAGCCGTAGTTCTTGCCGTTGGCCAGCTTGGTGTCGGTGCCGGACTGCTCGCCGGGCAGGGCGGAGAAGGGCACCTCCAGCCACACCACGTCCTTGCCGGGCTTGAGCACATTGCTCACCCAGTAGGGCGTCCAGGTGTAGTAGAGGATGGGCTTGCCGGCCTTGTAGCGTGTGATGGTGTCGGCCATCAGCGCCGAATAGGTGCCCTGCTTGTGAGTGACCGTGTCGCGCAGCTTGTAGGCGCCGAGCTGGTGCTCGATCATGGCCTCGCAGCCCCAACCGGGCGTGCAGCCCGTCAGGTCGGCCTTGCCGTCACCGTCGGTGTCGAACAGCTTGGCAATTTCGGGGTCCTTGAGCTGGCCCAGATTCGTGATCTTGTGCGCATCGGCCGTCTTCTTGTCGATCAGATAACCCTGAGCGGCATTGGCCGAGAACACACCCTTGCGGTAGAGCTTGGCGTCGCCGCCCGCATTCTTGTAGTAGTCGGCGTGCAGCGGGTTCCAGTGATTGGCCATGAAGGTGGCGTCGCCGTTGGCCAGTGCAATATGGGCCGTGGGGTATTCCACTTCTTTCATGGGCTGGACCTCGTAGCCCAGCTTTTCCAGGGCCTTCATGACGAGCTGGGTCTGGAAGGTCTCTTCTGCAATCGAGCTCTTGAGCGGCTGGACCTTGATGCCCTTGCCTGGAAGCTCGTCGGCAGCGAAGGCGCCGGTGCTGATCATGGATAGGGCCATGGAGGCTGCGGCTGTGCTGGCAAGCAGCCAGTGGCCCAGGCCGTGGCGGATGCTGGCAGTGTTGTTGGCTGTATTCATGTGTTCTCCTTGTTCTTGATTCAGATCGTCGCGGGCTTGGCGGCCTCGCTGCCGGGCTTGGGGGCCGGCGCAGAGCGCTTGTTGTCGAGCAGGCGCATGACCAGACCGGCCGGGCCGGTGGCCCACCAGCGGGCACTGCCGCGCTTGGGCTCGCCCATGGCCTGGGTGATGCGGTCCAGCACGATGGCCAGCAGCACGATGCCCAGGCCGCCGACGGTGGCCAGACCCATGTCCAGAC
>Ga0209370_1000977_pt1 | contig 29035 bp, 23 predicted proteins | sample AgamicAtPrz_FD_187164 | JGI IMG/M metagenome (GOLD analysis project Ga0209370, IMG submission 187164) | Agave microbial communities from Guanajuato, Mexico - At.P.rz (SPAdes) (version 2) | ecosystem: Host-associated > Plants > Phyllosphere > Phylloplane/Leaf | place: Guanajuato, Mexico... | reverse complement strand
CCGGCACCACGGCAGGGCTGACGGTGTTCGACAACGAGTTCGAGGACAAGATCACCCGCGTGGCCTGCCCCAGCTGCGGCCCGCTCAACAGCTCGGGCCGCGTGCCCACCACGAACATCAATGTGGATAACGCTATCACGCGTGGCCTGGAGGCTTCGCTGGGCACCCAGCTGAGCAAGACGCTGCGCCTGAAGACCAACTACACCTTCACCAAGTCCGAGCAAAAGAGCGGTGAGTTTGCCGGCATGCCGCTGAACCAGCTGCCGCGCCATCTGTTCAATGTCTCGCTGGACTGGAGCCCCACGGCCCAGCTCAACAGCTGGCTCAAGGCGTCCTATCGCGGCAAGGAAAGCGCACCCACGGGCGGAGCGTCCTCGGGCAGCTTCACCCAGAAGAGCTACACCATGCTGGATCTGGGCGGCTCCTACAAGCTCAACAAGACCGTCACGCTGTACGCGGGCATCTACAACCTACTGGACAAGCAGGTCATCTATGACGGCGTCAATTACGACACCGTGCTCGACGGCCGCCGCTACTGGCTGGGCATGAACGTCAAGTTCTGATCCTGGTCATCGCAGCCCGTTGCCGCAGTGCGCGGCAAGGGCTGCCGGTCTTTCTTCTGTTTCCGCTTTTCAAGGTACTTCATGCAACCACTGACCAGCCGTCGCGCCACCACCGTGGCCCTGCTGATGATGGCCGGCTCCGCCTGGGCGCAAACGCCGCAGTCCCTGTCATCTGCGGCCCAACCCGCCCGCATCCAGGTCCAGCATGCCAGGGGCGTGATCGAGCTGCCTTTGGCGCCGCAGCGCGTGGTGATCTACGACCTGGCTTCGCTGGACACCATGCAGGCGCTCAAGCTGCCGGTGACGGGAGTGCCCAAGGTTCATTTCCCCGCCTATCTGACGGGCTACGCCGATGCCCGCTACCAGGTGGCGGGCTCGCTGTTCGAGCCCGACTACGAGGTGCTGAGCCGCATCCGCCCTGATCTGATTGTGGTGGCCGGCCGCTCGGCCAGCAAGTACGAAGCGCTGAGCCGTATCGCACCGACATTGGACCTGAGCACTTCGGGCAAGGACTTGCTCGGCGATATGCAGCGCAATTTGACCGCACTGGCCAGCCTGTGGGACAAGCAGGCGCAGGGCGCGCAGCTCATGCAGCAGGTGCGCAGCGACGTGGAAGCCACCCGCGCTGCCGCGGCCAAGGCCGCGCCAGGCCTGCTGGTGCTGGCCGTCAACAAAAACATGAGCGCCCAGACGCCGGGCTCGCGCTTCGGTCTGCTGCATGACGTGCTGGGCGTCAAGCCTGCCTTGCCCGCAGATCCGGCGCAGGCGCGCGGCATTGCGCTGAAGATGGACGATATCGCCAGGATTGACCCCGAATGGCTGTTCGTGATCGACCGCAACGCGGGCACGGGCAGCACCAAGGCCAAGGACGGCAAGCCGGTCGTGCCGTCGCGTGAGCTGTTCAACAACGACATCATCAAGAACACCCGTGCAGGCCGCAAGCAGCAGCTGGTGTTCGTCGATCCGCAGCTCTGGTATTTGCTGGGCAGCAGCGGCCCCCAGGCCATGCGGGCCAATGCGCAGCAGATTCGCGCTGCACTCGAGCGCTAGGCTACGCGGGAGGTGGCAAATTTAATAGCTGCTCTCGCCAATAAACAAAGGGGTTCAAGGCATTCATGCACTGAACCCCTTTGTTTTAATACGCAGCAAGCTATCAAAAAATATCAGGCATCGGGCGCGGAAGGCTCGGGCGGCAGCAGCTGTTTGCCAATCAGCTGCCAGGCCTTGGCGGCATCGGCCTGGCCGGCGAACAGATGGCAACTGGCGGCAGTCATTGCGATGCGGCCGTTCTCGGGCTCCAGGTCGAAGGCCAGCTCGCATTGCGCAGCGGCGTTGGCCCACATGACCAGCGCGTTCCGGTTCTCCTCCTTCTGCAAGGCGTGGGCCTCGGCCATCCAGGCCTGTGCCAAACGAAAGGCGGCTTCCGGTTCGCTCATATCGGCCTTGTGCGCCAGATAGAACTCCTTGCCGGCTGCTTGCCAGAAGGCGCGGGCCTGCTCGAAGTCCTGCGTGGCAATCTTCTGGGCCTGCTGCACCAGCGCGTTGCCGGCCTGCAGATGGGCCTGATAGGTGGATGCGTCTTGATCTTGGGACATGGCGCTTATTGTCCTCATTGCCTGGCCTCGCGGAGCGCAACCGTGTGCATCTCCCCTGGACGGCCCCGGGGCATTGCCGGTGCCTGCCGGCGGCTTGCCGCTAGTAGCGGAAGTCCAGCTGATGCGGGTCCTTGCCGATCTCTGCCGTTTGGGTCTTGCTTACGCCCTCCCTGGTGGTGGCGGTGATCTTGTAGCTGCCGGCAGGCAGCTGGATCAGGCAGACCGGGCCGTTGGCCGTGAAGCGGCTGCTGTCCTTGCCGGAGCTGACCTCGACCGCCACATTGGCCAGATAGGCGCCGTCCTTTTGCGCAAACAGCAGCGACAGCGGGTAGTCCTTCATCGCGGTGCGCATGAGCGTGGACTCGTCCTCGCCTATGCCGCCGCAGCTGTAGCGCAGCGCGCCGGCCTGCTGCATATCGGGAATCCGGCCTTGAGCCAGAGCGGGCAGGCCGAGACCGGCACTGGCGGCCAGAACCAGGCAGGCAGCGTTTCTCAAGCAATGCATGGTGTTTCCTTTCAGCGATGCACGGCCGGCCATATTGCGGCCTGACCGCGCAGCTCCATGTCATCCCTGCTCGGTGCTGCGTGTGGGCCTCATCGGCTTTTACGCCCAGTTGCCGGATGAAACAGGCGCCCGTGCTTGTGCATCCTGGCCCGCAGGCAGACTCAGCCCGATGCTGGTGACAGACAGGCCGGAGCGTGCAAACGCCTGTCCGCCATGCATGCGCGCGATCGCGGCCACGATGGACAGGCCCAGGCCGTGGTTGCGATCGGCCTGGCTGCGCGCTGCGTCCGAGCGGTAGAAGCGGTCAAACAGCCTGGGCAGATGTTCTGCGGCAATGGCCTGACCCTGGTTCTGCACCGCCAGCGTGACCTGGCCGGCCTGCGGCGTGCTGATCTGTATCTCTATGCAGCTTCCCGGCGTGGCATAGCGGGTGGCATTGCCCAGCAGATTGGACAGCGCCCGGCGCAGCAATCGCGCATCGACCTGGGCCTGCGCATCGCCCTGCACCCGCACCTGCAGATCAGCCTCCTGCAGCGCGGCCTCGTGATACTCCACCACTTCGTCCGCTAGGCTGGCCAGGCTGGCCACCTGAATGCGGTGCGCGCTTTCGCCGCGATCAGCGTGAGAGAGAAAAAGCATGTCCGCCACGATGCCGGCCATGCGCTGCAGATCCTCCAGATTGGAAGCCAGGATGTCGCGCAGCTCGCCCGCATCGCGGGGCTTGCGCAGAGCCAGCTCGCAGCTGCTGATGAGCGTGGTCAGCGGGGTGTTGAGCTCATGGGCGACATCGGCGTTGAAGGCCTCCATCTGGCGGTAGGCCACGGCCAGCCGCTCCAGCAGCGCGTTGAACTGGGCAATCAGCGGACGCAGCTCCTGGGGCTGGTTGCTGTCGTCAAGCCTGGTCTGCCAGTCGTGCGTGAGATCCTTGGCGCCCAGTTGCCGGGTCTGCTCCACCAGCGAATGCAAAGGCGCCAGCCCGCGGCGCACCAGCCAGGCGCTGAACAGCGACACTAGCAGAGCACCGCTGACGGCAGCAAGGCCCAGAATCCAGGCCAGCTGGCGCAGCAGGGCATCGTCGGGGCGGCGGTCCAGCATCAGCAGCACCTGTACGAGCTGCTGCTCCTGCGGATCCACATGGGCTGGCAGCACGACGCTGAAGCTGCGCCGTGCGCTGTGAACATCGTCCAGGGGCTGGTGCAGTTTCTCGAACAGCAGCGCGCCGCTGGCATAGCTGACGCGGATCGACATATCCTCGTGGCCCGTGAGAAAGTCGGACAGCATGTGCTGCATGCTGGACGCGGAGCGGTTGGCACGGGCCTGTTGCAGAAGATGCGTCACCGTGACCTGCTTTTGCTCCAGGCTTTCCTGCTGGCGCTGGGCCAGTGCCAGCCAACTACCCCAGTACACGGCCACGCAGACCAGGCCCAGGCCCAGCATGGTCTGCAGGGCCAGCGAGCGCGACAGCCGGCGGCTCAGGTTCGGGATCTGAGGAGTGCTAGGAGAGACGTGATCAGCGGTCATGAGTGGCTGCTATGCTGGAAGATTCATTGTTTGCGGTTTGCTGGAAAAAGGAACGGACCATGAGTCTTGGTAACGCCATCATGAACAACTACGCCTTCTTGCTGGAGATGTACGAGGACAGCTATTTCCCTGAAGAACTGGTTCGCAAGGGCGAGGATATTCTGAGAGAACTCTGCCTGCAGATAGAGCAGCAAAAGCCGCAGAATCTGGAGCAGCTGTATCGATTGACCCACGCTGCGACCGAGCGTTTCAACGATCTTCAGCAGGAGTTCGAAGAGCAGGGCAGCGAGCTAGAAACGGCGGCACGTGAATGCATTGCGGCTGACTTCGAGGCCATTGCCAAGGCTTATGGTTTTGAAGAGGCGGATGTGGAGGAACTGATCGCTCTACGCGAATGGTAAGCACCGGCTATCAGGCATCAAGGCGAAGCTCCAGCACATAGCCCATGCCGCGCACCGTGTGCAGCAGGGGCAACTCGAACGGCGCGTCGAGCTTGAGGCGCAGGCGGCGCACGGCGACCTCGACGACATTGGTTTCGCTGTCGAAGTTCATGTCCCAGACCTGAGAGGCCAGCTCGGTGCGCGACAGCACTTCGCCCTGGCGCCGCAGCAGCAGACTCAGCAGATTGAACTCCTTGGCCGTCAGGTCCAGTCGCTGGCCTGCACGCGTGGCGCGGTGACGCAGCAGATCCAGCTCCAGATCGGCCATGCGCAGCACAGTGGCTTCGGGCGTGGCCTGGGCCTGCAGGCCGCGGCGCAGCAGTGCATGAATGCGGGCCACCAGTTCTGAAAATGCAAAAGGCTTGACCAGATAGTCATCGGCGCCGGCCTGCAGTCCTTTGACGCGGTCCTCCACCTGGGCGCGGGCCGTGAGCATGAGCACTGGCGTCTGGCGAGACTGGCGCAGAGCCGCCAGCACGGCCAGGCCGTCTATGCCGGGCAGCATGCCGTCCAGAATGATGAGGTCGTAGGGCTGCTCGGTGGCCAGATGCAGGCCGTCAATGCCGTTGTGCGCGGCATCGACCACAAAGCCTTCCTCGCCCAAGCCTTTTTGCAGGTATTCGGCGAGTTTGGTTTCGTCCTCGATGACTAGAAGCTTCATGCGCAGATTGTCTAGCAAGTCGGTCGTTTGCGAAGATGACAAATTTGTCATCTTGAGGTCAGAACCCTGTGGGGGCCGCGAGGCTAGATTTGCTCCGCTTGCACAAGACTGCCAATGGAAGGGCAGGCATGCCGGCGGAGCATCACCATGACATTCATCACCAAGGCGGCCGCTGTGTTGCTGGGCAGCGGTTTGGGCCTTTTCGTGCCTTGTGCCTGGGCGCAGCAAACTGCGCCCGCAACAGCAGCGGCAGCCGCCCCCATCAGCCTGCAGGCCGCACTGGCGCTGGCCATGGAGCACAACCCCGGTCTGCGAGCGGCGGCGCAGGCCCTGGCGGCCAGCGAGGGGGCGCTGATCCAGAGTCGCGCCAGACCCAACCCCGAGCTGGCCTATTCGCAGGAAGACACGCGCCGCGAAACCAGGTCCATGACTCTGCAATGGAACCAGTCCATAGAGATCGGCGGCAAGCGCGAGGCTCGCATGAAGGCGGCCGGGCATGGTCGCGAACTGGCCAGGGCCGAGCTGGAGGCCGCGCAGGCTAGTCTGCGTGCCGATGTGCGCACGGCATTCGCCAATGTGCTGGCCGGCCAGCAACGCGTGCAACTTCACCAGAGGACGCTGGAGATTGCCAGCAGTGCCCGCGATGCCGCGGCCAAGCGCGTGCTGGCAGGCAAGGTGGCTCCGCTGGAGGAAACCAAGGCCCGCGTGGCCGAGAGCAGTGCCGAGCTGGCGCTGGCGCAAGCGCGCTCCGGTCTGCGTGTGGCACGTCAGCAGCTGGCGGCGCTGTGGGGAGCGCAGCCAGCGGCATTTGGCAGCGCGGTGGGGGAGCTGGCGCAACTGCCTGTGCTGCCCGATGAGGGCCTGATGCTGGAAAAGCTGGAGCATTCACCGCAGATGCTGCGCGCGCAGCAGGCCGTTCTTCAAGCCAGGTCCGTCGCCGAGCTCGAGCGTGCCAAGCGCCTGCCTGACCCCAGCGTGAGTCTGGGCATGAAGCGTGCGCAGGAAGTGGGACGCAATCAGCTGGTGGTGGGTGTCTCGGTGCCGCTGCCGATCCTGGACAGCAACCGCGGCAATCAGCTGCAGGCGCTGCGTCTGGCCGACAAGGCCGAGGATGAGCTGCTGGCCACGCGCCAGCAAATGTACGCACAGCTGCAGCAGCAACGCGAACAACTGCAGACCAGCCGGGCCCAGGCCGAGCAACTGGCGCAGCAGGTCCTGCCGGCGGCCGAGTCCGCTTACGAAGTCGCAGCCAAGGGCTTTGCCCTGGGCAAGTTCAGCTATCTGGAAGTGCTGGATGCCCAGCGCACGCTGGCCGAGGCACGCAGCCTCTATCTGGAGCAACTGGTGGCAACCCATCAGGCGGCTGCGGACATCACCCGCCAACTGGGCGATGTGCCCGGTCTTGAGTAAGAACAAGCACGTATCATGAATTCCACATCCCCTAAGCCCCGCCGCACGGCGATTGCCATCGCCATCATTCTGGCGCTCGGTGCGGCCGCTGCTGCAGCCATTGTCTACGGTACGCAGCCGGCGGCTATAAGCGCCGAAGGCCACGGTCACGGTGCTGCAGAGAAGAGTCATGCCCATGAAGAAAAGAACGGGCATGAGCATGACGAAAAAGAGGGGCATGACCATGGCAGCGAGCCTGGGCATGAACAGGCAGCAAGCACCGGAAAACCCGCAGCCAAGCCTGAATCCGCTCATGCCGATGATGAGGATGAAGGTCTGCTCAAACTCGATGCCGAGCGTGCCAGGGCTGCGGGCGTGGCGCTGGCCGAGGCCGGCCCTGCGTTGATCGCCAGCATGCTGCAGTTGCCGGGCGAGATTCGCTTCAACGAGGACAGGACGGCTCATGTGGTGCCGCGGGTGGCGGGCGTGGCGGAGAGCGTAGCGGCCAATCTGGGGCAGGTGGTAAAGAAGGGCCAGTTGCTGGCCACCCTGACCAGCCCTGCGGTATCCGAGCAGCGCAGCGAGCTGATGGCCGCGCAAAAGCGTCTCGCACTGGCGCGCACCACCTATCAGCGCGAAAAGCAGCTGTGGCAGGAAAAGATCTCTGCCGAGCAGGACTATCTGCAGGCCCAGCAGGCACTGCGCGAGGCCGAGATCGCGTCCGCCAATGCGCAGCAGAAGCTGGCTGCGATCGGTGCCGGCTCAGGTTCTGCCGGGGCGCTGAACCGATTCGAGCTGCGCGCGCCCTTCGATGGGGTGGTGGTGGAAAAGCATCTTTCCGTGGGCGAGGCCGTGCAGGACAGCACGGCCGTGTTCACCATCTCCGATCTGCGTTCGGTCTGGGCCGAAATGAAGGTGGCCGCCAGCGACCTGCCCTTTGTGCGCGTGGGCGAAAAGGCCACTGTGCATGCGACGGCCTTTGAATCGAAAGCCACGGGGACGGTGGCCTATGTGGGCGCCTTGATAGGGCAGGAAACCCGCACGGCACCGGCACGCATCACCTTGGACAACCCGGATGGCATCTGGCGTCCGGGCCTCTTCGTGAATGTGGATCTGACGGCATCCAGCCAGAAGGCGGCGGTGACGGTAGCCAGTGCGGCCATCCAGAAGATCGACGGCGACAAGCCCGTGGTGTTTGTGCCGGTGGACGGCGGCTTCAGGGCGCAGGTCCTGAAGCTGGGCAAGACCGATGGCCAGAACACCGAAGTGCTGCAGGGCCTGAGTACAGGCCAGCGCTATGTGAAGGACGGCAGCTTCGTCCTGAAGTCCGAGCTTGGCAAGGCAACGGCCGAGCATGTGCACTGATTAGCCACCCCCTGAGGCGCGGCGCGCCTTCCCGTTGCACGGCGCCCCCAAGGGGGACGACACCCTCGCCTGGGCGGCCCCGCCGCGAGGCGGCTCTTGCTCGGTGTCTCTGGTTTGGATTGCGCCAGTGTGACAGGGCAGATGAAGATATTTGGAGTTTGAATGTTTGAGCGCATCATCCGCTTTGCGATTGCCCAGCGCTGGCTGGTCATGCTGGCCACGCTTGCCCTGGTGGGCCTGGGTATCTACAACTACCAGCGTCTGCCCATCGATGCCGTGCCCGACATCACCAATGTGCAGGTGCAGATCAATACCTCCGCTCCCGGCTATTCGCCGCTGGAGACCGAGCAGCGCGTCACCTTCCCCATAGAGACCGTGATGGCCGGCCTGCCGGGGCTGGAGCAGACCCGCTCGCTGTCGCGCTACGGCCTGTCCCAGGTGACGGTGGTATTCAAGGACGGCACGGACATCTACTTTGCACGCCAGTTGGTTAACGAGCGCATGCAACAGGCGCGCGATGCCCTGCCGGCGGGCGTCGCGCCTGCGCTGGGGCCTATCTCCACGGGGCTGGGCGAGATCTATCTGTGGACCGTGGAGGCCGATGAGGGCGCCACCAGACCCGACGGCTCACCCTATACACCCATGGATCTGCGCGAGATCCAGGACTGGGTCATCAAGCCCCAGCTGCGCAATGTGGCGGGAGTGACTGAGATCAATTCCATTGGCGGCTTCGCCAAGGAATATCTGGTGGCGCCCCAGCCGCAAAAGCTGGCGGCCTATGGCTTCACGCTGGCCGATATCGTCGCAGCGCTGGAGCGCAACAACGCCAATGTGGGTGCCGGCTATATCGAACGCCAGGGCGAGCAGTATCTGATCCGCGCACCGGGACAGGTGGGGGGTATTGCCGATATTCGCGAAGTCATCGTGGGGTCGGCACAAGGCCAGCCGATTCGCGTGCGCGATCTGGCCGATGTGGGCCTGGGTCGCGAGCTGCGTACGGGGGCTGCCACGGACAACGGTCGCGAAGTGGTGCTGGGTACGGTGTTCATGCTGATTGGCGAGAACAGCCGTGCCGTGGCGCAGGCGGTGCATGAGCGCATGCAGGTGATCAACAAAAGCCTGCCGCCCGGCGTGAAGGCCGTGACGGTGTACGACCGCACCAATCTGGTGGATAAGGCCATTGCCACGGTCAAGAAGAACCTGATCGAAGGGGCGGCGCTGGTCGTGGCGATCCTGTTCCTGTTTCTGGGCAATCTGCGGGCAGCGCTGATCACGGCGCTCATCATTCCGCTGTCCATGCTGTTCACCTTCACGGGCATGGTGCAGATGCGCGTCAGCGCCAATCTGATGAGCCTTGGGGCGCTGGACTTCGGCATCATCATTGACGGCGCGGTGGTGATCGTGGAGAACTGCGTGCGCCGTCTGGCCCATGCCCAGGCAGCAGCAGGCCGATCGTTGACCCGCAGCGAACGTTTCGAGGAAGTGTTTGCGGCAGCCAGGGAGGCAAGGCGTCCGTTGTTGTTCGGTCAGCTCATCATCATGGTGGTCTATCTGCCCATTTTTGCGCTCACCGGTGTGGAAGGAAAGATGTTCCACCCCATGGCGCTGACGGTGGTGATCGCGCTGCTGGGTGCCATGCTGCTGTCTATCACCTTCATCCCTGCCGCGATTGCGCTGTTCATGGGCGAGAAGGTGGCAGAGAAGGAAAACCGTTTGATGGAGTGGGCGCGCCGTGCCTATGCGCCGGTGCTGGACAAGGTCATGCATGCACCAGCAGTGGTGTTGACGGCGGCCAGCGTCATCGTTGCCCTGAGCCTGCTGCTGGCCACGCGCATGGGCAGCGAGTTTGCACCCAATCTCAATGAGGGCGACTTTGCGATTCAGGCCTTGCGCATACCGGGCACCAGCCTTACGCAGTCGGTGCAGATGCAGATGCAGATCGAGAGCGAGCTCAAAAAGCAGTTCCCTGAAATCGAGCGTGTGTTTGCGCGCACCGGAACGGCCGAGATCGCGTCGGACCCGATGCCGCCCAATATCTCGGACGGCTACATCATGCTCAAGCCGCGTGAGCAATGGCCCGATCCGGCGCGCTCGCGTGACGATCTGCTGGCTGCCGTACAAGAGGCTGTGGAAAGGATTCCGGGCAGCAACTACGAGTTCTCGCAGCCGATTCAGCTGCGCTTCAATGAGCTGATCTCGGGCGTGCGCAGCGATGTGGCCGTCAAGATCTTCGGCGACGACATGGCTCAGCTGGAAAAGTCCGCGCAGGCCGTGGCCGCCATGCTGCAGAAGATTCCTGGCGCCTCCGAGGTCAAGGTCGAGCAGACCACTGGCCTGCCCATGCTCACGGTGCAGATCGACCGCGAAAAAGCCTCGCGCTACGGTTTGAACATGGGCGATGTGCAAGATGCCATCAGCACTGCATTTGGCGGGCGTGAAGCCGGCACGGTGTTCGAGGGAGATCGACGTTTTGCCATCCAGGTTCGCCTGCCCGAGGCCATGCGCAGCGATGTGGACAGCATAGGCCGTCTGCCGATTGCGCTGCCGCGCGGCGGCGACGGGCGTCTGGGCTTTGTGCCGTTGTCATCGGTGGCGACGGTGGAGCTGGCACCGGGGCCCAATCAGGTCAGCCGCGAGGACGGCAAGCGCCGCATCGTGGTCAGCGCCAATGTGCGCGGGCGAGACATCGGCTCCTTTGTGGCCCAGGCTCAGCAGGAACTCGAAGGCGTTGCGTTGCCTGCAGGGTACTGGACACGCTGGGGCGGAACCTTCGAGAACCTGGAGTCGGCCCGCAAGCGCCTGATGATCGTGGTGCCCGTGGCGCTGGCGCTGGTGTTCACGCTGCTGTTTGCCATGTTCGGCAACGTGCGCGACGGTCTCATCGTCTTCACGGGTATTCCGTTTGCGTTGACGGGCGGGATTGCGGCGCTGTGGCTGCGCGGAATTCCGCTGTCCATTTCGGCGGCCATCGGCTTTATCGCACTCTGCGGCGTGGCCGTGCTCAACGGCCTGGTGATGATTGCCTATATCCGTTCGCTGCGCGAGCAGGGCATGGGCGTTGAACAGGCCGTCACCGAAGGGGCGCTCACGCGTCTGCGTCCCGTGTTGATGACGGCCCTGGTGGCATCGCTGGGCTTTGTGCCCATGGCGATTGCCACGGGAACGGGGGCCGAGGTGCAAAGGCCGCTGGCCACGGTGGTGATTGGAGGCATTCTTTCGTCCACGGTGCTGACGCTGTTGGTGCTGCCGCTGCTGTACAGACTTGGTTATCAGAAGCGCCAGTAGCCGTGCAAGCGCCAGCGTTCTGACTGGCGTTTCGATGTTCTCTGCACAGGGCCGATGCGAATGCATCGGCCCTTTTTGCATGGCGCTTCGTGCCGGGCAAGGCTTGCGAATCTTGAGCGCTGGCCCGATGCGAAGAAACGTACTGAAACACGGACGTCATCGGGATGACACGAGCTTTTCCTAGATTCTTGCCGGTCGAAACTTGTCGACATCAAAGCGAAAGACTCCATGCAAAACAAGCGTTTGATCAAGGCGCTGGCGCTCGCCTGTCTGACGGCTGCCACGCTGGCCGCCTGTGGTGGCAGCGATGACAGCCCGCCTGCTCCCACAAACCCGACCAATCCCACGACCCCCACGACCCCCACGAACCCCACCGAGCCGGCCAAGCCGGAGATGCGCTGTGCTCCCTGAGCGCGGTGACAGACAAGGCTTCACCATGATTTCGCGACGCAACCTTCTGCAGGCCGGCAAGAACGCCGCCTTTTCCGCTGCCGCACTGGCGGCCTTTCCGCCCAGCATCCGCCGTGCGCTGGCCATTCCGGCCAACAATGTCACGGGCACGCTCATGGACGTACAGCATGTGGTGATCCTGATGCAGGAAAACCGCTCCTTCGATCAGTACTTCGGCACACTCAAGGGGGTGCGCGGCTTTGGCGACCGGATGACGATTCCCGTGCCCAACGGCCGCAAGGTCTGGCAGCAGGAGCGTGCCAACGGTACGGTCATCACGCCCTACCATCTGGACGGAACGGCCAACAACGCGCAGCGCGTTTCCGGCACCCCTCATTCCTGGCTGGACAGTCAGCAGGCCTGGGACAACGGCCGCATGTCGCGCTGGCCCGTGGCCAAGACGGACACCTCCATGGGCTATTTCAAGGAGCAGGAGCTGCCCTACCAGTTCGCGCTGGCCAATGCCTTCACGATCTGCGATGCCTACCACTGCGCCATGCACACTGGCACCGACGCCAACCGGTCATTCCACATGACAGGCACCAACGGTGCCATACCGCAGAACGTGGCCTTCGTGAATAACGAGTGGGATGCCATCAACGGCGTGCCCAGCGACGCCAACACCGGCTACACATGGAAGACTTATGCCGAGCGGCTGCAGGAAGCCGGGGTGAGCTGGATCAGCTACCAGAACATGCCCGACGAGTGGGGCGACAACATGCTGGGGGCGTTCCAGAACTTCCGCAGAGCGAATCTGGCCTCCGGCTTTCCGGTCTCCAGCGGCGGTGCGCCCAATGCGCCGTATACCAACACCGGCCAGGCCTTGCCCTACCACGCCTATGATGCTGCCGGCGACAACGCTGCCAACCCGCTGTACAAAGGCGTGGCCAACACCTTGCCTGGCAACAAGCCCGAGGAATACCTGGACGCCTTCAAGCGCGATATTCGCGAAGGCAAGCTGCCCCAGGTGTCCTGGGTCAATGCACCGTCCATCTATTGCGAACACCCCGGCCCATCCAGCCCGGTGCAGGGCGCCTGGTTTCTGCAGGAGGTGCTGGACGCGCTGACGGCCAATCCCGAGGTCTGGAGCAAGACCGTGCTGCTGGTCAACTTCGACGAGAACGACGGCTACTTCGACCATATGCCTTCGCCCTCGGCGCCATCGCAGAACGCCGACAAGACCTATGCAGGCAAGACCACGCTGCCGGAGGCCGATCTGCAGGCCGAGTACTTCACGCATGGCGCGCCGGTCGGCAGCCGCAGCCAGCCCGCCCCCGATGGCCGTGTCTACGGTCCCGGGCCGCGCGTTCCGCTGTATGTGATCTCGCCCTGGAGTCGTGGCGGCTGGGTCAACTCGCAGGTATTCGACCATACGTCGGTGCTGCGTTTTCTGGAGGCACGCTTTGGCGTGAAGGAACCCAATATCAGCCCGTTCCGTCGTGCGGTATGTGGAGATCTTCTGAGCACCTTCAACTTCAAGACGCCGAACAACGAGACCCTGCCCGTGCTGGCTGGACGATCCACACGCGATGTCGCCGACCAGCTGCGTGCCGATCAGCAAAAGCTGCCCGCCGTGCCGGTGCCGCGCGATATGCAACTGCCTTTGCAGGCGGTCGGTACGCGTCCCTCGCGGGCCTTGCCCTACGAGCTGCACACCAGTGCGCGCTGTCAGGCCAACAGCCAGGTGGAGCTGGTGTTTGCCAACACCGGTACACAGGCGGCCGTCTTCCATGTCTATGACCGCTACAAGCTGGATCGCACGCCGCGCCGCTATATGGTGGAAGCGGGCAAGACGCTGGCCGATACCTGGGATGCCGTGCGCGACAATTTCGGCAAGTACGACCTCTGGGTGCTGGGCCCCAACGGTTTTCACCGCCACTTCAAGGGCGACCTGAATCGCCTGGGTCGTACACAGGCTGCCCCCGAGGTGCGTGTCTGCTACGACATCGCCAATGGCAATGTCTACGTGGATCTGATGAACAAGGGCGCTCAGGCTGCGGTGTTCACCATCACACCCATGGCCTACCTGAGCGACGGTCCATGGACGGTTAGCGTTGCCGCTGCCGCCAGCGCCGAGAGGCATTGGGAGCTGAAGGCCAGCGGCCAGTGGTATGACTTTGCCGTAACCTGCAACAGCGATCCGGCGTACTACCGGCGCTTTGCCGGCCGCGTGGAAACCGGTCAGCACACGATCAGCGACCCGGCCATGGGCGAGGTATAGCGACCATGTTGCGCCTTTGCTGACCTGTCTGGCATGCACCATTGGCCCTAATATGGCGGTCTTGTATGACGATGGATGCCTGCCATGACTTTCCCCGCACTGCGCGACCTTGTTGAAGACCTGCGTCATGCCCGGCCCGCGCTATGGGCCGGGCGCAGCGAAGGTGCTCGGTCCACGCACTCTATAGACGCAGCTCAGGTTCAGCAGGCTGTACAGCGTTTTGAACGTTTTGCACCCTTGCTGGCGCAGCTGTTTCCAGAGTTGCAGGTGTCTGGCGGACGTATTGAGTCGGCGCTGCTGCACGTGCCGCAGATGCAGCAGGCTTTGCAGCTGCCCGAGCAACTGGGTCGGCTCTGGCTCAAGGCCGATCACAGCCTGCCAGTAGCGGGCTCCATCAAGGCACGCGGTGGCGTGCATGAGGTGCTGGAGTATGCGGAGCAGATCGCTTTGCAGCATGGCCTGCTGGCCGATGGCGACTATCTGCAGCTGGCCTCCGATGCTGCGCGTGCGGTGTTCGCCCGGTACCAGGTGGCGGTAGGCTCCACGGGCAATCTGGGCCTGTCGATTGGCGTCATGGCTTCGGGCCTTGGCTTCAAGGCAACGGTCCATATGTCTGCCGATGCCAAGGAGTGGAAAAAGCAGCGCCTGCGAGCCCGTGGTGTGCAGGTGGTGGAGCATGCCGGCGACTATGCCCAGGCCGTGGCCGCAGGCCGCGCGCTGGCCAACCAGGATACGCACTGTCACTTTGTGGATGACGAGCATTCGCTTTCGCTGCTGCTTGGCTATGCGGCGGCGGCTCCGTACCTGGTCGCGCAACTTGCACAGAACGGGATTGCCGTGGATGAAATGCATCCTTTGTTTGTCTATATTCCCTGCGGCGTGGGGGGCGCACCCGGCGGCGTGGCGCTGGGTCTGCAGCAGGCATTCGGGCCGCATGTGCATTGTTTTTTTGCCGAGCCCGTGCAGTCGCCCTGCTTCATGGTGGAGATGCTCGCCGGTGCTGCAGCGCTGCCTGGTCTGGAAGCCCATCCTTCGGTCTATGAGCTGGGCCTGAACAACCAGACCGAGGCCGATGGTCTGGCAGTGCCGCGTGCATCGGAGCTGGCTGCCGACGTGGTGCGTGGTTTTCTCGGCGGAGTTTTCACGGTGGAGGACGAAACCCTGTTTCGCCATCTGTGCCTGTTGAAGGATAGAGAGGGGCTGCAGATCGAGCCATCGGCCGCAGCGGGATTTGGCGGTCCGCGCGCCCTTTTGGAGAGTGTTGCGGGTCAGGATTATCTGCAGCGCCAGAAGCTGTTGCCGCACATGGCAAACGCCACACATATTGTCTGGACCACGGGCGGCCTGTTTGTCCCCGACGAGGAGTACGCGAGGTTTCTGGCGCGTGGACGCGATCTGCTGAACTGAGCACCTTACCTGGTTACCTGGGTCTTGGCGCCGTGCCCGCTTCACTCATCAGCATCAGCAGGCTGCGGTTGAAGTCCTCCACCACCAGCAGGCGGCCCGCATGATCGAGGCCCATGCCCGTGGGGCGCCCGCCGGGGCGCAGACCGGGCCTGGCGTCCCAGTTGCCCAGCCATTGAATGGGTTTGCCAGAGGGCCGGCCCTTGTCGTCGCGCGCAAAGCCCACGAGGCGTTGACCGTCTGCGCGTTGGCCGTGCCAGGCCACCAGCAATTGCCCGCCAAACGCGCTGCCCACAGGCGTGGCCAGCATTTGCAGTGGAGCCACGTGGGCGGGCCAGAGCATATGCGGTGCCTCGGTCTTGCTGCAGTCAAAGCGCTTTTCATAACCCTGTGCGTTCTGGCGTGCGCCTATGCAGTAAGGCCAACCGTAGTCGGCACCCGCGCGCAGCAGGTTGAGCTCCTCCGGCGGTTGCCTGGGGTCGCGGTAGTCGATATTGTTTTCGCCTTGCCAGACGGTACCTGCCGCAGGGCCGTCGGGCATCACGGCCAGCGCCATGGAGTTGCGCAGGCCGCTGGCAAAGGGGTTGAATTCCTTGACGGGCTGCTTGCCGGCCTGCAGCACCATGCGCCAGACGGCAGCGCGCGGCATGGCCGCGCTGCGCTCGGGGCAGGGCACGGCTTGCTTCTGGTCTTCACCCCGGCAGGCATCGGTGGCCGATCCCATATTGACGTAGAGGCTGCCGTCCGGCGCAAACGCCAGCTCCTTGAGCAGGTGCGCACCGTCGGCCGGCAGGCCGCTGGCCAGCAACTCGGGCTGAGGTGTCTGTCCGAGTGAAGGCACTGCAGCGCGCCATATCTTGTCGGCCTCGCTGATATAGATTTTTCCGTCCGGACCGCGCGCCATACCCGAAGGGTAGTTGAGCTTGCTCAGCAACACTCTTGCTTCGACGGCCCTGGCCGTGGTGTTGGCATTGGCGGGAGTCGCCGCGTCTGGCGGCAGGCGCAGTTCGATCAGCTGGCCCACCTGGGGCATCCAGTTGCCCATGTCCAGCACCCAGATACGGCCCGGCTCAATCTCCAATACGCGGCGCGGAAAGCGCAGCCCATGGGCATCGTCGGCTATCAACCCTACGCAGGTGCCCGAGGGACTGGTGATGGCCAGGCGTGGATAGATACCACATTTGCCGGTGGAGGCATAGCCGCGTGCATGCGCACCTGGGCTGGCAGCCATGAGCAGCAGCGCAGACAGTCTCAGAATCAACCTGTATTTGTGCTGCATGGCTCTCCTGGCGGTTAAAAGCGCGGCAGATCGGGGTGGGCAATCTGTCCGCCGCGCACCAGCATCTTGCCGTACTCGGCGCAGCGGTTGAGCGTGGGAATCACCTTGCCGGGGTTGAGCAGCGATTGCGGATCAAACGCCGCTTTGAGCGCGAACATCTGGGCGTTCTCGGCCGTTGTGAACTGGGTGCACATGCTGTTGAGCTTTTCCACGCCCACACCATGCTCACCCGTCACCGTGCCGCCCATGGCGACGCTGGTTTCCAGAATGTCGGCGCCGAACAGCTCGCAGCGGTGCAATTCGTCGGGGTTGTTGGCATCGAACAGGATCAAGGGGTGCAGATTGCCGTCTCCTGCATGGAACACGTTGGCGCAGCGCAGCTGGTATTTCTTCTCCATCTCCTGAATCGCCAGCAGGATGTCGGCCAGACGCTTGCGCGGAATGGTGGAGTCCATGCACATGTAATCGGGGCTGATGCGGCCGCTGGCGGGGAAGGCGTTCTTGCGCCCGCTCCAGAAGCGCAGACGTTCTTCCTCGCTTTCGCTGACGGTGATGGCCGTGGCACCAGCGTGGCGCAGAACTTCGCTCATGCGGGCGATCTCTTCTTCCACCTCCTCGGGCGTGCCGTCGCTCTCGCAAAGCAAAATGGCTTCTGCAGTGAGATCGTAGCCGGCGCGCACAAAGTCCTCCACGGCGGCCGTCATGGGCTTGTCCATCATTTCCAGTCCGGCGGGAATGATGCCGGCCGCGATCACCGCAGCCACTGCGTCGCCGGCTTTGCGCACATCGTCGAAGCTGGCCATGATGCAGCGCGCCAGCTGGGGCTTGGGCACGAGTTTGACCGTGACCTCGGTCACCACGGCCAGCATGCCTTCGCTGCCTATCATGGCGGCCAGCAGGTCCAGACCGGGGGTGTCGAGTGCATCCGCGCCGAACTCGACGGGCTCGCCTTCGATGCTGAAGCCTTTGACCTTGAGCACGTTGTGCACCGTGAGCCCATACTTGAGGCAGTGCACGCCGCCCGAGTTCTCGGCCACATTGCCGCCGATGGTGCAGGCGATCTGGCTGCTGGGGTCGGGCGCATAGTACAGGCCGTAGGGGGCAGCGGCTTCGCTGATGGCGAGGTTGCGCACGCCGCACTGCACCAGGGCTGTACGGCTGTAGGCATCGACCTTGAGGATTTTGTTGAATTTGGCCAGCGACAGCGTCACGCCCATGGGGTGAGGCATGGCGCCGCCCGAAAGCCCCGTCCCCGCGCCACGTGCAATGACGGGTGCTCCTATGGCGTGGCAGGCCTTGAGCACGGCCTGCACCTGTGCATAAGTTTCGGGCAGGCAGACCAGCAGCGGGCGCTGGCGGTAGGCCGTCAGTCCGTCGCACTCATAGGGCGTGGTGTCTTCGCTCTGATAGAGCAGGGCATGCGCCGGCACATGGGGGCGCAGTGCCTCCACCACCTCGGCCTGGCGCCGGGCACGCTCGGACTGCTCGGGCGGGTGGTGCGCGGCGTTGGCCGCTGCGCTGGAGGTGGCGACGAGATCGGTAAAAGTGCTGGCGAACGTCATGCCTGCAAATGTAGGGGATGCGCCCGCGCATTGGTGTGAGCTTTATTGCAAAGCTGCTTGAAATGCTTTGCGACGATGATGATATTTGCTCTTTAAATGATAGCTATTGACGATTGATGAATAAGACTGGGAATTGATTTATTCCCTGAAGTGGCCGCTCGCATCAATCATGGTCAACCCCACATAGCTGGAGCCGTTGCGCGGCGGTGTGAAGCGCAGATGCATGGCGCCGTAGCGAATCTCGCCCATGGCGTCGAGGGCGGCCAGCAAGCCCGCTCGATTGCTTGAGGGTGCAGCTTTACGCAGCGCATCCAGCAGGGTTCGGGTGTTGAGAAAGACTTCCAGGCCCAGATAGGAGGCAGGCGGCATGCCGCCGTGGCCGAGGAGCTGCTGGTAGTCCTTGATGGCCGGAACCGCGCCCTTCCAGGGACTGGGCACCAGGGTGGTGAAGGCAACGCCGCGTGTATAAGGGCCCAGCCCTTGCACCACAGCACGGTTGGCCTGGGCGGCCAGGTTGTAGAAAGGCGCCGTGACATGAGCCTGTCTGGCCATGGTGATCAGACCTATGGTGGCAGGGGCGCCCGCCAGCACGATGACGCCTTGGAGATCGGGCAGGGCGGCCAGCTGTCTGGCCAGGTCCGGGGTGTTGCTGCCCGATGCCTCCACGGCCAGAGTTGCCGCGGCCTTGAGATCATTGGCTGCAAAGGCGTTCAGGGCGATCTGCAGGCTGTTTTTGCCGAAGCCGTCGTTCTGGTGAACGATGGCGATCCGCCGCAGACCTATGGTCTGCATCTGCTGCAGCATGGCCGCGACTTCTGCCTGGGTGCTGGCGCGCAGCGGATAGATGAAACGGCCCGGCTGCTGGCGCATGCTGCCGGCTCCGGCAATCACGCCCACCAGGGCCGTCTGGCCTTGCTGTACCTCGGGTTGCATGGCTGTGCAACTGGCCGTTCCCCAGCAGTTGAGCAGGGCCAGGGCTCCTTCCTGGATCAGTTGGCGTGCATTGCTGGCGGCGCGCTGTGGCTCGTAGCCATCGTCCAGCACCTTGAGTGTCAAAGCTTTGCCGCCCAGGCCTCCCTGCTTGTTGAATGCCTCCACCTGCGCCTGCATGATGCTCATCCCTTCCTTGCCGGCCTCGGCCTGCGAGCCTGACAGTGGCAAGCTGGCGCCTATGGTGAGCTTGTTCTCCTGCGCGTGCAGGGTCAGGCTGGTGGTGATGCTGGCGGCCAGTAGCCAGGCGCAGCGCGATGGGGTTTGCATGGGTCTCCTCCTCGTTGTTGTGAGCCCATGGTGGGAGGATTGCAACAAGGGGGGGGAGAGGGCAACTGTGGCCATGTCGGCTGGGGGCGACGTTATGGTGTTTTGACCCGCTTGTGAGATACGGGCTTGATCTGCATCGCCCCATGGCCTTGCGTCGTCATCTGCTCTCCAGTATCCACAGGCGCTTGCTGGCGCGGGTCATGGCGACGTAGAGCATGTTGCGCTGTGGGTCGCTCGCATTGGGCGAGAAGTGTCTGGAATTGACAAAGGGCACGGCCACATACTCGTATTCATGGCCTTTGCTGCGTTCTACCGTGAGCAGTTGCAAGCTGGGTTTTTCATGGCGCTGATGCTGCGCGATGCTCGACTGGACCATGAGGCTGAGGCGACCCAGGAATTCATCGACGGAAAGCCCGGCGCAGATGCGCGACAGCGCTTGCAGGCTGGCCAGGCACTGGCGCAGTTCGTCCTGGCTGATGGGGGCCTGGGCGAAGAACTGTCGCAACAGAGGGTGCTGAAGCAACTGCCCCGCATCGGCGCACTGGTCGGCGGTCAAGGCCAGCAACCGGGCACAGGGGGAGTCTGGTGCGATGTAGGCGGCGAGGAAGCGGCGCATGGCGGCTTGCTGTCCCATGAGTTCGGCGGCAATGCGCAGCGTGTCGGACTCCGGCGGGGCGTCGCCCAGTGCAGTCATGTCGAACAGGCCGTTGGCCAGCAGATCCCGGTCGGGCGGGCTGGCATGGCGCACATAGCGCATCAGACCTTCGGCAGCGCTGCTCAGAATGCCTTGCGAGAGCAGCGCACCGCCGCTGCAGCCCTGCATGGCCCACAGCATGGCCAGCACCAGGGCGATTTCGCGGCGCTGGTAGAAGCGCTGCATGCCTTTGCAGGCATAGTGCACGCCCTCGTGGGCGAACAGCCATTCGAGCAGTACCGAATCTTCGGGCGAATGCAGGATGACACGCAGCACGGCCGGCGGGTCCTGCGGTTTGCGGGGCTGGCGGGCCACTGCGGCATGAATATCCAGCAATTGCCGGGCGCAGTCCTCGTCATCGCCACGGCGATGTTCGAACCAGGCCGAGGCATTGCGGTAATGGGCGTCGAATTCCACGCCGAAGAGCTGGTTCAGTTCCTGGCAGATGACGGGGCCGAAGCGATAGGTCGTGTTGAGCGTGGCCTGGCCGGTGCCCGCAGGCAGCTCCTGCAGGATGCGCTGGGCGCTGTCGCCAAAGATGGAGGAGGCGCTCGGCAGTATGTGCTGGTTGAAGTCGCCGACACCGATGAAACGCCCGTTGCCGCGCGCCAGATGGCGCAGCACCAGCAGCGCGGCTTCGTCAAGGTCCTGCAGTTCGTCGAACAGCACGGCGTCGAAGCGACCCTGCAGCAGCGGGAAGCCGGCATCGAAGTCCAGTGCTGCCAGCTGGCAGGCCAGCGCGTAGGTGCAGTCGCCGGGCGCATAGAACAGCGGCTCCTGGGTGGGGCCTGCGCGTAGCCGCTCATAGCTGCGCAGCAGCCGGTAAAGGCCGTAGTCCAGAGCGTTGTCGCGGCAATATGCCAGCGCGCTGAGGCCGCTGTCGTCGATGTCGAGTTCCAGCATGCACTGCTTGGCCTGGGCCTCGAAAGCGAGGAAGGCGCTGATGTCCAGAGGCCGTGCGAAGTAGTCCGCCAGCTCGGGTATGTCGAGCTCGGCATGCCGTTCGGCCTCTTGCGACAGCGCTTCATGCGCCTGCTGGATGAGCAGGTTCTTTTCCAGGCTGGAGGAGAGCATGGGGACAGGGTCGCCCTGCTCTTCGAGTAGGCGGGCGCAAAAATGCTCCAGAGTGAGCAGATGCAGGCCTTCGAGGCGCACGGCGGAGATCCGGTCCAGGCGCGCCTGAATGGCCTTGATGCCGGCCTCCGAGTAGGCCAGCATCAGCACGTTGCGCGCGCCCTGGGCGCGGATCAGGTCGGTGGCCTTGATGGCCAGCGTAGTCGTCTTGCCTGTGCCGGCCAGGGCGCGGATGAGCAGCGAGGACGCTTCGCTGTTGAGGGCCTGGTTCTGGTCAAGGCCGGGGTACAGCCTGGGCTGCAGGTTCATGCAGTGGGTGCTCCATCTTCGTTATCCATCGAGCTATCCGTGCAACGGCTGTTCGCCGGTCCAGGGACTGCGAGCAAGAACTGCGCCGCCGCGAAGCCGCCGGGTTGCAGCTCAGCCCATGGCCTTGCGCAGCCACTCGGCGAAGGCCGCACATTCCCAGCGGTCCATGATGCCGGTCTTCCAGCACAGGTAGTGTGCGTGGGGACTGGGAGCATCGACATCGAACAGGCGCACCAGCGTACCGTTTTCCAGCCAGGGCGCACCGAGCTTGTGGCGCACCAGGGCAATCCCCATGCTGGCCGATGCGGCGTCGCACATCAGACCGATGTCGTTGAACTGCGAGCCTTCGTTGGGCTCGGCCATGTCGAGGCCGGTCGCGGCGAACCAGGTGCGCCAGGGCTCCAGAGGGCTGCGCAGCAGCGGCATGCCTTCCAGGTCGTCCGGGCGCTCGAACGGGCCATGTTCGCGGATGAAGCTGGGCGAGGCCAGCGGCGTGACCGTGTCGCGGGCCAGCTCGATATGCTCCACATCGGCATAGTGGCCGGCGCCGAAGCGCACCATCAGGTCGGCATCCTCGCCGATCACATCCAGCAGCGGAATCGACACCTGCAGCGCAATGTCTATCTCGGGATAGGCTTCGGTGAACTGGCGCAGGCGCGGGATCAGGATCACGCGCGCAAAGGTGGGGGTGACGGCCAGCTTCAGACGTCTGCGCCCAGGCGAGGCTGACGCTCCTGGAAAGCGTTGCAAGGCGCCCAGGCCTTCACGCACATGGGCCAGATAGGAGCTGCCGTCCGTGGTCAGCGAGAAATCCGTTCGGCCGAACAGGCGAGCTCCCAGAATCTGCTCCAGCTGCTTGACTCTGTGGCTGACGGCACTGGGCGTTACGCACAGCTCCTCCGCCGTCAAGGTGACCGAGCGCAGCCGCGCCAGAGCCTCGAAGGTGAGCAGGCACTGTATCGGCGGAATCCGCCTGGCCGTAATGCTGTTCAAGGCGCCGGGGCTGCGGGTCATACAATCAATCCCAAGCCCAGGGATTTAGCGGAACACAACGGTCTTGTGACCGTTGAGAATGACGCGGCGCTCGCTATGCCACTTCACGGCACGGGCCAGAACCTGGCTCTCGGTGTCGCGGCCGCGGGCCGTCAGGTCTTCCACGGTGTCGGTATGGTCGGCGCGTGCCACGTCCTGCTCGATGATCGGGCCTTCGTCGAGGTCGGCCGTCACATAGTGGGCGGTGGCGCCGATCAGCTTCACGCCGCGGTCATGCGCCTGGTAGTAGGGCTTGGCGCCCTTGAAGCTGGGCAGGAAGCTGTGGTGGATATTGATGGCGCGGCCGGACAGCTTTTTGCATAGGTCGTTGGACAGCACCTGCATGTAGCGTGCCAACACCACCAGCTCGGCGCCTTCTTCCTCGATGATCTCGTACTGGCGCTCTTCGGCCTGGGCCTTGGTCGCGGCAGTCACGGGAATGTGATGGAAGGGGATGTTGTAGCTGGCCGCCAGCTGATAGAACTCGCGGTGGTTGCTGATGATGGCCTTGATCTCGATGGGCAGCAGGCCCGACTTCCAGCGGAACAGCAGGTCGTTGAGGCAGTGGCCTTCCTTGCTGACCATGATGACGGTCTTGATGCGCTCGGCCTTGGAGTGCAAACTCCACTGCATTTGATATTGATCAGCTAATTCGGCAACGGATGCCTTTAAAGAGGCGGCGTCTTTGCCATCGCAGGCAAACTGCACGCGCATGAAGAACAGACCGGTTACCGGGTCGTTGTACTGCGCTGCTTCTTCAATATTGCCGCCTTGCTCAAGCAAGAATCCGGAAACGGCATGCACCAGGCCCAGTCGGTCTGGGCAGGATAAAGTCAAAATATAGGCTTGGGTCATAGCTCGGCAATTGTCGCAGCAAGGCGAGGACCCTGCGGACAAAGGAAATTCATGAAAAGCGAGGAGGGGCATTTCCCGCTCACACCCTGGGTGATTGTCACCCTCTATTTGTGCGTGGGGATGCTTTGGTTGGGGGCGCAGGCGGGCGTGCTCGGCTATTTTGATGTATCGCTGAATGGACAGTCGCTGCGTTGGCAGATAGGCCTGTTCATTGTTTGGTTGCTGGCGACAGCGCTGGTTGCACTTTGGTTCATGCAGCGCAAGGCGCGCGCCGACCAGCGTGGCCGGGAGACGGCGCAGGAGCTGGAGCTGGTGGTGCGCCACGCACCGGCCGGCATGGCTCGCGTGCATGTGGGCGGTGCAGAGATTGTCTGGGCCAATGCAAAGCTGGCGGGTTGGCTGGGCTGTAGCGTCGAGTCGCTGCGCGGTCAGGATTTTCGTGTTCTGGTGCCTGTGAATGACCAGGACGAAGTTGCTCTGCAGCTGCAGCGCCTGCTGGACGGCAGCACCGATTACTTCCAGGTGCTGCGCCAATGCGTGAATGCCTGCACCGGCAAGGTTACGCCCGTGCTGTGCACCACCAGCCGCGTGGCGGCTTCGGGTGTGGGAGGGCCGGTGGCCCTGGTCTGCGTGCTGCAGGATCTCAGCGAGATGGTGAGTGCGCGCAACGCCATGATGCGCAGCGAGACCATGCTGCGCCTGGCGCTGGAGGGCAGCGGCAATGGCGTGTGGGAGTGGGACGCGCTCGAGCAGCGGCTGAACTTCTCCACGGGCATGAGTGCCTTGCTGCGCTATCAGGGCCAGGATCTGGCCCGCGAGTTCGATTTCCATCAGCGCCTGCACCCCGAAGATGCCGCAGGTGCGCGTGCCCAGGCCGAGCAAGCACTGGAGCAGGGCAGCATGCTGGTGCTGACGGCACGTCTGCTGTGCTTTGACGGCCTGTATCGCTGGTTTCGCGCACGCGGCCAGGCCTACAAGGATGAGAGCGGACGCCTGATACGGATCTCGGGCCTGCTCTCCGACCAGACTGCGAGTCGCGAGGCCGATGAGCGCAGCCGCCTGGCTTCCACGGTGGTGGACAACACCATCGAGGGCGTGGTGGTGACCGATGCACACAGCCGAATTCTCTCGGTCAACCACGCGTTCACCAAGCTGCTGGGCTTCAGCGAAGCGGAAATGCTGGGCAAGACGCCGCGCATGTTCAAGTCCGGCCGACATGACAAGGCTTTCTACGACGCCATGTGGGCCAGCATGCATGCCACAGGGCACTGGCAGGGCGAAATCTGGAATCGACGCAAGAATGGAGAGGTCTTTCCCGAGCGCATGTCGCTGAGCGCGGTCAAGGATGCCAACGACAAGGTGACGCATTACGTCTGCATGTTCACCGATATCTCGGCCGAGAAGGCGCGCGAGCAGCAGCTGGAGTTTCTGGCCCATCGCGACACCTTGACCGGTCTGCCCAACCGCTCTCAATTCACGCGCATGCTGGGCGAGGCGGTGGAGCTGAGTCAGAGCACCAACCGTCGCATGGCCGTGCTGCTGTTCAATATCGACCGCTTCAAGGACGTGAACGACAGCTATGGCCACTCCATCGGCGACGAGGTGCTCAGGCATGTGTCTGTGCAGATGCAGGGTGCTTTGCGGCACGGCGACATCATTGGCCGCCTGGCGGGCGATGAAATCTGCGTGGTGGCGCAATCCATTTGCGGTCGCGACAGCGCGGTGGACGTGGCCGAGCGCCTGATGGCAGCAGCCGGTCAGCCCTGGACCACGCCAGATGGCCTGTCGGTGGTGGTCAGCGTCAGCGCAGGCATCTGTCTGTATCCCGACCATGCATTGACAGCCGACGATCTGCTGCAGGGGGCCCATGCAGCGGTGTATGGAGCCAAGGCCAGAGGCTCCAATGCCTGGTGCTTCTTCCATGAGAACATGACCCAGGCCGCCCGCGAGCGTCTGGCGCTGGAGGCGCGCTTGCGCCGTGCGCTGGAGCTGGGCCATATGCGTCTGTATTACCAGCCACAGATTGAGCTGGCGACGGGGCGACTGGTGGGGGCTGAAGCCTTGTTGCGCTGGCTGGACCCTGAGGAAGGCCTGATCTCGCCGGCCCGTTTCATTCCCGTGGCGGAAAATTCGGGCGTCATCGGCCCGCTGGGCTTGTGGGTGCTGGGTGAGGCCTGTCGTCAGGGCCAGCAATGGCGCGCTGCCGGTCTGCCCGATCTGACGATTGCGGTCAATGTCTCGCTGCACCAGTTTTTGCTGACCGATATTGCCGGGGCTACGGCCGATGCGCTCAACAAGTCGGGTTTTCCGGCCAGCCTGCTGGAGCTGGAAATCACCGAAAGCGCACTGGCCGAAAAGCCCGAAGAGGCGTTGGCCGTGCTCAACCGCCTGCGCGAGCTGGGCCTGCGCCTGGCCATCGATGACTTTGGCACCGGCTATTCCTCGCTGGCGCACCTCAAGCGTTTTCCGCTCGATCTGCTCAAGATCGATCAGGGCTTTATCCGCGACATTCCGCACAGCGCGGACGATATGACCATCAGCAGCTCGGTCATTGCCCTGGGTCATGCCATGGGTCTGAAGGTCCTGGCCGAAGGCGTGGAAACCCAGGAGCAACTGAGCTTCCTGCAGCAAAAAGGCTGTGACTACTTTCAGGGCTATTTCTGCAGCCGGCCCTTGCCGGCCGAGGACTTCACGCGCCTGCTGGAAAAGACGCGTGAGGGGCAGCCGCTGGTGGCTGTCGCGACCGCGGGCTGAGGATCACCAGCGCTGCAGCAGCCCGTCAAGGCTTGGGCGCAGGTCTGCTCTTCCACTGTTCGCGCAGTTGGCTGCATTGGTCTTCGGAGGCGTTGCCCTCCAGCGTCAACAACTGGTCTGCCTTCATGGCGATAGCAGTCTGCGCCTTGTCTGATTGGGCTATCGCCACCTTTTGCTTGAAATCGCCGGGCAGCCAGGTCGGCACGCCGATATCGCTGCGCACATGGCCACGGCCCGCCACCAGCAGCACGCTTTTGCCGGGCTGGCCCAGTTCGCGCACCGCTGTTTCAGTCACCCTGGCCATGGCTTCGTCGCGAGCCAGCTGAATGCGGGCCATGGGCGCGAACTGCGATTCGGGCAGCAGGCCGCAGTGGCCATCCTTGATGGCGTCGAGCTGCAGCTGCCAGCCCGCAGCCGGCAGGTGTCCGTCGTAGCGGGACTCGCCCATGGCCTGCTTCATCCGGGTACGCGGCAGATTGCCGCCGAGCACGGGCACGCCGGCTTTCACGGCAGCCATCACCACCGGGCCATAGTCCTGCCAGGGCCAGCCGCCCGGGCCGCCGCCCTGAGTCCATTGCAGAGCAGTTTTCACCTCCTCATCGCTGGCCGATGCGGGCAGGCTCCGGGTGCTGCCGCCTGCGGGGGCCATCTCGACCACCAGGGCTGCGAGCCTGCCTTGCGCTGCCAGGTGGCGCACGGTAGCGGCTTCCCACTGATGATGGGCGATCTGGTCATGCTGCTCGCCAAGCAGAATGACTGGTGTTCCGGCCCACTGCCCCAGTGTCTGCTGCCATTCGGTGTCGGAGGTCAACTGAGCGCTTTGATGGGCGCAGCCGCCCAGCAGCAGGGCGCTGGCTAGAGCTGTCAGGGCCAAAGGTTTGAAACGCGGGCGCGGCTGCGCCGCAGAAATGAAAGTCCACATATGAGCTGATTGCGTTCGTCTGAGACGGGGCATGGCTTCGTAGCTGTAGATTTCGTACCGGCTTTGCCCATCGAGTTTTGCCGCGATACTGCGGGGCATTGCCCCTGTCGCGCGTCCATTGTCGTGCCTTGCCGGATTCCCGTGCACATGTCCGTATTGCTTCCCCCCGCGTTTCTGGCCCGTGTGGCCGCCACCCTGCTGCTGGCCTGGCTGGCCGCCCAGCTCTGTCTGGTGTTGCATACGCCGCTGCCCTGGATGCTGGGGCCGCTGATTTCCGTCTCCCTGCTATCGATTGGCGGGGCGCCCACCCAAAGCTGGGCCAGGCTGCGCGATCTGGGGCAGTGGACGATAGGCTGCGCTCTGGGCCTGTATTTCACGCCTGCGGTGACCGAGCTGGTCGCCGGTCTGTGGTGGGCGATTGCGCTGGCCATTGCCTGGGCCCTGTTGCTGGGCTGGGCCTTCGGGCGCTGGCTGTATCGCGTGCAGGCAGGCTCCATGCTGGCGCAACCGGGCATGGACGAAGAGCGCTTGCGCGCCACGACCTATTTCTCGGGCGCGATAGGTGCGGCCTCGGAGATGACGCTGCTGGCCGAGCGCGAGCAGGCGCGCACTGATCTGGTGGCCGCGGCACACAGCCTGCGGCTGGTGATAGTCACGGTGAGCATTCCCTTTGCACTGCAATGGTCGGGATTGCAGGGCGACCCAGGCCTGACGCTGCCCAGCGTGCGCACCGTGCAATGGCCGGGCTTTGCCTGGCTGGTGCTGGCCACCGGCGCCGGGGCATTGCTGATGCTCAGGCTCAGGCGTGCCAATCCCTGGTTTCTGGGGGCGCTGGCCGTATCCATGGGCTTGACCATGGCAGGCCTGGAGCTGTCCGCCGTGCCGCAATGGCTGATGAACGCCGCCCAGCTGGTGATCGGCGTCAGCCTGGGGGTGCGCTTTCGACGTGATTTCCTGCACACGGCGCCGCGCTGGCTGGGCATGGTGGCGCTGGGTACCGTGGGGTTGATGGCAGTCTGCGCCGGTTTTGCCTGGCTGCTGCACTGGGCCACCGGCCTGCCCTGGGTGACCTTGCTGCTGGGCACATCGCCGGGTGGCATTACCGAGATGGCCATCACCGCCAAGGTCCTGCAACTGGGCGTGCCCGTGGTCACGGCCTTTCAGGTCTGCCGGCTGATTGCCGTGCTGCTGCTGGTAGCGCCGCTGTACCGATGGCTGAACAGAGCACTGCCAGGAGCGAGGCCATGATCCGCGGTAGGCGAAATCCCTGGAAGTCGGTCTTGATCCTCAGCGCATGCGCCGGCTTTGTGATGGCCGGGCTTCTGATGTGGATGGCCTGGGAGCACAACCCCCAGTGCGAGATTCACTGCGCAGAGCAAGGCATTGACTGGGGCTACTGGCTGGCGCTGGGTGCGGCAGGGGGGGCTGCTGGGCTTTTTTGGCTGCATGCTGAGTGCCTGCGTGTTGATGCTGTTGTGCAGAAAGTCATAGCGGCTCGCGCTTTTCCTGCAAGCACTAGAGTGTGTTTTCAGGCATCAAAAAAGCCACTCTTTCGAGTGGCTTTTTGCAAGGTGTTCAGTGAATGATTACCGGCTGCTGGGCCAGGCCCGTGTAGGTGTCGAGAATTTCCTCCACCTCCTCCTCGGTGGGGGCATCCTGCTGCCAGGCGAGGATCTGCTTCTGGAACATTTCGGCCCAGGAACCATCCAGATACACCTCCTTGCCCGAACGCTTGTCCACGATTTCGAAGCCGTGGCGCGGCAGTTGATGGGCTTGCTCGGTCTCGGCCTTGGCTTTGCCTGCCGGAACGTCTGCCTCCATATCGGGACGCAGATGGAGCACCGCAAAGGATTCAGAGTCGTAAAGCATTTGCATGGTGTTCCTCCTTTCACTTC
>Ga0209370_1000976_pt1 | contig 29039 bp, 27 predicted proteins | sample AgamicAtPrz_FD_187164 | JGI IMG/M metagenome (GOLD analysis project Ga0209370, IMG submission 187164) | Agave microbial communities from Guanajuato, Mexico - At.P.rz (SPAdes) (version 2) | ecosystem: Host-associated > Plants > Phyllosphere > Phylloplane/Leaf | place: Guanajuato, Mexico... | reverse complement strand
CTTCTTAAAAGATTAGCCCATACGGCGAGCTTGTTGTTCTTTCAATAAGTCATCATAAGATACAGCTTTGTCAGTCACTTTAGCACCAGCTAAGATGTGATCAACAACTTGATCTTCTAATACAACGGCTTCGATTTGAGCACGTTGTTGAGCATCATTTTTGAAGTATTCAATCACTTCAGTTGGATCTTCATAAGAAGAAGCCATGTCGTCAATGTAAGCATCAACGCGAGCTTGGTCAACTTCAAGTTTAGCATCAGCTAAAACTTTGCTTACCAATACGCCAAGCTTAACAGAGCGCTCTGCTTGTTCTTTGAACAATTCGTCAGGAAGCATGCTCTTATCAAAAGATTGCGCGCCTGCACCACCAAATTGTTGAGTGAACTGTTGAACCATTTGTTGACGTTGACGGTCAATTTCTTGAGCAACCATTGCACTTGGAACTTCAACTTCGTTCGCAGCAACAAGTGCATCAAAAGCAGCTTGTTTAACTTGGTTACGTAAACCATTGCGAACTTCACGTTCCATATTCTTACGAACGTCAGCTTTTAACTTCTCAATGCCTTCTTCTTCAGTTACACCGAAGATTTTTAAGAATTCAGCATCAATTTCTGGAAGTTTTGATTTCTCAACTTGCTTCACAGTGATTTTGAACTGAGCTGCTTTACCAGCCAAGTTTTCAGCTTGATAATCTTCTGGGAAAGTAACGTCAATTACTTTCTCTTCACCAGCTTTCATACCGATGATGCCGTCTTCGAAGCCAGGGATCATACGACCTGAACCTAACACAAGTTTAAAGTCTTCAGCAGAACCGCCTTCAAACTTCTCACCATCGATAGTGCCTTCAAAGTCAAAAGTTACTTGCATGTCTTTTTTCGCCATGCCCTTGGTTACAGCCCAAGTTTGACGTTGTTTTTGCAAGTTTTCGATCATAGCGTCAACGTCAGCGTCTTTGATTTCAGCTGATTTACGTTCAACTTCTAAAGTATCGAATGCTTGTACAGCAACTTCTGGATAAACTTCTACAGTTGCTTCAAAAACTAAAGCGTCTTCTTTATGTTCAACTTTCTCAATGTTCGGCATACCTACCGCATTGATTTTTTCTTGTTGAATTGCTTCAAAAACGCTATCACGAATGATGTCATTCACAACTTCTTGATAAATGCTTGCACCGTATTCGCGACGAACAACGTTTTCAGGTACTTTACCTGGACGGAAGCCGTTGATCTTCACAGTTTTGGCAGTGCGCTTCAAACGAGCTTCAAATTGCTCGTTAATACGGCTCGTCGGTACAGACACATTTAAACGACGGGCAACGCCCGAAACCGCTTCAGTCGTTACTTGCATGGCTTCCTCGATAAAAATTAGTTAGTAGGAACAGTTTTTAAAAAAGTGCTGTATTATATGACAACTTTCCAGATATACAAAATTAACCGATCACTTACTATAAGTGAATGCTATTTTTCCAAGAAATTTCACAGTAATTTTATGATTCTTTAAATATTTTTCATAAAGCCTTAAGTAAAACTAATTTTTTAGCTATTCTTTATAAATCTAAAATTACAATTAAAGTTTGATTTTAATCGCTTTAACAAACAATGACTAATAATCAGTAGATTAGCTACATAAAAGTACAATTCACCATTTAATTATTCATTTTCACTTCATAATTCAATTGGCAAATCCAATTAACACAAACTGTACATATAAATAAGAATTATTATTATTCGCATAACCTTTTAGCTTTAGAGTCCTGAAGTCATGTCTTTGATTAGAACACGTAAAAAAATTGTTTCATCTGCAATAGCCTCATCGCTATCAATGATTGCAACAACAGCTATGGCACAAGAAGCAGTTTCACAATTACCGACGATTCATACTCAAGCGACTCAAGAAGAATCATTAAAAGTAGATCAATCAGCAAATGCTAAATTCGTAGCTCCTCTCAAAGACACACCAAAATCAGTCTCTATTCTTTCTCAAAAATTAATTAAAGATACAAACTCTAATACCCTTCTCGAAGCTTTACGCTATGAGCCAGGCATTACTTTAGGTGCAGGTGAAGGTGGTACACCATTTACCGATATGCCTTATATTCGTGGTTATAGCGGTCAGTCTTCTATTTATGTTGATGGTGTTCGTAATACAACGTCTCAAAACCGCGATATGTTTGCGATTGAACAAGTTGAAGTGATTAAAGGCTCTTCTTCTGCTCTTGGTGGCGGTGGTAGCGTTGGTGGAAGTATTAACTTAATCCCTAAAGTTGCTCATGAAGGCGACGTATACCAAGGCAGTGTTCAAGGCGGAACTGATAATTATCGTCATATCCAGCTTGATGCCAACAAAGACTTTGGAAATGGCATTGCTGGTCGTGTTGTGATTATGGGCCATGAAAATGAAAAAGCTGGTCAAAGTAACGGTGCCGAATATGCTCGTGCCGGTATTGCATCAAGTCTTGCATTTGGGCTAGATACAGCAACCCGTGGAACACTGAGCTACTACTATTTACGTAGTAATGATGAACCAGATGCAGGTATTCCATTTAACAATGCAAACCCAGCAAAACCTCCAGTTGGGGTTATTGTAACACCTGGTGATGGTAAACCTGTTGATGTAAAAGCTGGAACCTACTATGGCTGGAAAGCACGTGATTTCGATAAACGAGAAAATCACATTGGTACGTTTAAGTTAGAACACGACTTTAATGAAAACCTTACTTTGTCGAATGTAGCAACCTATAACAAGTCTAAATCTGATTATGTTTATACGAATGCTGATGACTCTAAGGGTAATATTTACAGAGGTACAATCGCTCGCCGTGCGTTAAGCCGTATCTTAGATAGTGATGCTTATAGCGACCAGCTTTCTTTAAAAGGTAAATTCAATACAGGTAGCTTAAAACACTCTTTTAATGTTGGTACTGAGTGGAGCTTCCAAGAAACTGACCAAGGCGTATATACCTTTACTAATGCTGCTGGTGAAACTACATCGACTATTTTAGACAGTAATATTCAAAACTGTAATTCGGCTGCGGCTGCTTCAAATGGCTGGTGTACAAGTTTAAATAACCCAGGAAACGGCGCCTTCTATGACACACGTGGAGCAATTAAAGCGCAATCTACGACACGCAGTCATAATGTAGGGGTTTATGCTTTAGATAGTATTGAATTTAATCCACAATGGTTACTTAACTTAGGTATTCGTTGGGATAAGTTCGAAACTGAGAAAAAATATAATAAGGACGTAGATGGACGTACTCCTCATAAAACTGGCGATAAATTAGAAAGCGATACGGATTACTTCTCTTACCAAGCCGGTCTAGTTTTCAAACCAACCGAAGATGGTAGTATTTATTTAAGCTACGCTACATCAGCAAACCCGGTAGGTGTGCTCGCTGAAGGTGATACTGGTTCAGATTCTATTAGCGATTCAGGTAGTGCAAGTGCGAGTGCAAATGATTTAAAACCTGAAGAAGCACGTACTTTTGAATTAGGTACAAAATGGGACCTATTTAATAACCGTGCAAACTTAACAGCAGCTATTTTCCGTACTGAAAAGCAAAATACACGTATCCAAATCGACCCGACAACTACTACTAATGCAGGTAAAAGTAAAGTTGACGGTTTTGAGATTAGTTTGAACGGAAAAATTACCGACAAATGGGATGTTTCTACAGGCTATAGCTATTTAGATAGCGAAATCACTGAAGCGGCATACAATGCAGTTGCTCAAGAAGGTAAACCATTACCATTTGTAGCGAAAAATAGTGCTACCTTATGGTCTACTTACAGAGTAATGCCTCAATTGACTTTAGGTGCTGGTGTTGAATATCGTGATCAAGTTTTCGTAAATACAACTGCTCCGAAATATTTGCCAACCTATACCATTTATAATGCTATGGCTAAATACGACGTCAACAAAAACGTAAACTTACAGCTTAACATCAACAATATCTCTGATAAGCGTTATTTCACTAGTGCACATGCAGCTCACTACGCGTTTGAAGGTAATGGCCGTAATGCTGTCTTAGCGATTAACTTTAAATACTAAGTTTAAATTCCATAAATTATTTATGGAATTAATTGAAATTCATATAAAATAGCCTCATCACGAGGCTATTTTTACAAATGAAGTCGCTATATAAAAGGTGTTTGCTGTGATTCATCATATCCCCAATGTTTTAAGCAAAGAGCAAGTTGCCGAGTTTCGTAAGCTCATGGAAGAAGCCAATTGGGTAGGTGGAAAAGTGACTGCCGGCACCTTGTCTGCTTCTGTTAAAAGAAATCAACAACTTTCAGAACAAGATCCACTTACCCACCATTTAAGTGAAATTGTCATCAAAGCAATTTGGCAAAATCCTGTGTTTCAGGCCGCAGCCTTACCCCATAAAATTATTCCACCACTTTTTAATCGTTATGATGAACATGAAAGCTTTGGTTTCCATGTAGATAACTCAATTCGCCTTATCCGCGGGACTTCTGAACAGCTACGTACCGATTTATCATGTACCTTATTTTTAAGTGAACCTGATGAATATGAAGGTGGTGACCTCGTTATTGAAGACACTTATGGTTATCACGAAGTCAAATTGCCCGCAGGTGATGTGGTGCTCTACCCTTCTACCAGCCTACATGAAGTCAGCAGTATTACCTCTGGTACTCGTTTTGCTTCTTTTTTTTGGGTACAAAGTCTGGTTCGAGACGATAGTAAACGCCATCTCTTATTTAATCTTGATGAGAGCATTCGAGAACTACGCAAATCACACGGCGATAACTACCCAGAAGTCATGAAGCTCACCAACATTTATCATAATTTAATTCGTATGTGGTCAGAACTGTAATACTATTTATTTTTGCCTTTTTAAGACTTAATAATCTTTTTTACCTTTAAAAGGCAAAAATATGAAAATAATTTTCCATAAAAAATAAAACAGCGCAAAATTAGAAAATTATTTTCTAAACAACTTAACTAAAATTATGATAAGAATTTTGCACGAGGTGTAATCATTGTTTAGATGTGATATATCTAAATATCAAGATTACCCGCAAACCATCAAACTTATTATTCTACGGTCTAGAGATGAAAACGAATTACTTGTTTGCCCAGCCTACTCAAGCAAGACATCATCTGCAACTCCTGATGCTGCGCCAAGCGCGCGTATAAAAATTTTGTCTGCTTTTTAAAGCAGCACTTCAAAATTACCTTTAATTTTTCTGAATTAGATACCATATATTAAGTAGAGACGTTGCCTTTTAAATATATCCAGAGCAACCGCGCTACGAGACAAGGAGTTTTCTCATGATGTTGGCCGACCCTAGCAAAAAATACCGCCGTATGTACCAACGTGTGGATTTACCAGATCGCCAATGGCCGAATAAAGAAATTACAAAAGCGCCAATCTGGATGAGTACCGATTTACGTGACGGTAACCAAGCAATTTTTGAACCGATGAATATGGAACAAAAATTCAAAATGTTCAAAATGCTTGTGAAAATCGGTTTTAAACATATTGAAATCGGTTTCCCTTCTGCATCACAAATTGACTTCGATTTTACTCGTATGTTGATCGAAGAAAATCATATTCCTGATGACGTATACATTGAAGTTTTGGTTCAAGCACGTGACCATTTAATTGAACGTACTTTTGAATCTTTGGCAGGTGCGAAACGCGCAATTGTGCATATTTATAACTCGAACTCACCAACCTTCCGTCAAAAGGTATTGAACGTAGATGTTAATGGTGCAAAACAATTAGCAATTAATGCTGCTCAAAAAGTTAAAGAGTATGCTGCACAGTATCCTCAAACTGACTGGATTTTCCAGTACAGCCCAGAGTGTTTCTCTGCAACTGAATTAGAAGTCGCTAAAGATGTCTGTGATGCCGTCACAGAAATTTGGGATGCACGTCCTGACCATAAAGTGATTTTAAACTTACCTGCAACTGTAGAGGTTTCTACACCAAATGTTTATGCAGACCAAATTGAATGGATGCATCGTAATTTGGCACGTCGTGATGGTGTGATCATTTCTGTTCACTGCCACAATGACCGCGGCTGTGGTATTGCTGCCTCAGAACTTGCAATTATGGCAGGTGCTGACCGTGTAGAAGGTTGTGTGTTTGGTAATGGTGAACGTACAGGTAACGTTGACGTTGCAGCAATTGCGTTGAACATGTACACCCAAGGCGTAGCGCCTGAGTTAGATTTTTCTAACATTAATGAAGTGATTGCAACGGTTGAAGAATGTACTGGTTTACCGGTACACCCTCGTCATCCATATGCAGGTGACTTGGTATTTACTGCGTTCTCTGGTTCACATCAGGATGCGATCAAAAAAGGCTTCGAGTATCAGAAAAACGAAGAAGTCTGGGATATGCCTTACTTACCAATCGACCCAAAAGATTTGGGCCGCGACTATGATGCTGTAATTCGTGTAAACAGCCAATCTGGTAAAGGTGGTATTGCATACTTATTAGAATCGAACTACAACGTTGTGTTGCCGCGTCGTTTACAAATCGAATTCAGCCAAGTTGTTCAACAATATGCTGATGAGAACGGTACTGAAATTAATGCCAAAGAAATCTGGACATTATTTAAAGACACTTATGTTGATGTGAAAAACCATCATTACACAGTTAAACACTACAAGTTATCTGATATTAACGGTACTCAGATTATCGAACTTGATGTTGATGTCGAAGGTGAAACACAACAGCTTCGCGGTGAAGGTAATGGACCAATCTCTGCGTTCTTAAATGCACTTCAATTACCAATTGACGTATTGAACTATGAAGAACGTAGTATTAGTTCAGGTGCAAATGCGAAAGCATTAACCTTAATTGAGCTTCAAGTAAAAGGTACAGGTAAAGGTTCATTTGGTGCCGGTGTTCATGACAATACAGTCACCTCATCCATTGAAGCAATTATCGCATGTACCAACCGTTTGATTGATCAAGGTGTTTTAAGTACAGATCAGGTGGTTGCCGCTGCTGTTTAATTAAAAAAAAGACTTTGGAAAGGATACCTAGCTTGGTATCCTTTCTTTTTATTCCTGAAAGATTTAAAAGGCGAAATGTTCCCGTGTCTTTTCCAGCTGATTCAGTGGGGTTAGTCACTCCGCAAAAGTTCCAATTTGAAGAACCATTACACCTTGAATGTGATCGTGTTTTGCCACGTTTTGAATTAATGGTTGAAACTTACGGCACTTTAAATGCTGATAAATCAAATGCAATTTTAATCTGTCATGCTCTTTCCGGACATCATCATGCAGCGGGTTATCACCACGAAGATGATAAAAAAGCTGGATGGTGGGATAGTTGTATTGGCCCGGGTAAGGCAATCGATACAAATAAGTTTTTTGTAGTTTCGCTCAATAATATTGGTGGGTGTAATGGCTCAACTGGCCCGACCTCACCAAATCCTGAAAATGACAATCGCCCTTACGGACCGGATTTTCCGTTAGTAACGGTGCGCGACTGGGTTAAAACTCAGGCCATGCTTTCTGACCGTTTAGGTGTAAATGTCTGGTATGCAGTGGTTGGTGGGTCATTAGGGGGCATGCAAGCCCTACAATGGTCAGTCGATTATCCTGACCGTCTACAAAAGTGTGTGATTATTGCCAGTGCACCAAAGCTTTCAGCACAAAATATTGCATTTAACGAAGTTGCGCGTCAGTCGATCTTATCTGATCCAGATTTCCATCATGGTCGTTATTTAGAAAATGATAGTTACCCGAAACGCGGACTAATTTTGGCTCGCATGGTCGGTCATATCACCTATCTTTCAGAAGAAGCCATGAAACAAAAATTTGGCCGTGATTTAAAATCTGGCAAATTTATGTATGGTTTTGATGTCGAATTTCAGGTAGAAAGCTATCTTCGTTATCAAGGCGAACAGTTCAGCCGTAACTTTGATGCCAATACCTACCTTATCATGACCAAAGCTTTAGATTATTTTGACCCATCACGTGAGTACGGTCACTCATTAACTGAAGCGATGGGCAAAACCAAATGTCAGTTCTTGATTGTCTCGTTTACCACTGACTGGCGTTTTGCACCAAGCCGTTCACAAGAAATTGTAGATGCGCTTATTACCAATCATAAACCTGTAAGTTACTTAGATATTGATGCTGAGCAAGGTCATGACTCGTTCTTATTCCCTATTCCACTGTATGTCAAAACCATGCGCGCTTTCTTAGGCGGTGAAGAACACTTAAAATCGACATCACTGGAGGCAAGCTAATGCGTATTGATCAACAACTGGCAGAAAAGTGGATTAAACCCGGCTCAAGCGTACTCGATTTAGGGTGTGGTGACGGTGAATTACTCGCTCATATGAGCCAAAAGCATCAAATTCGTGCTTATGGTTTAGAAATTGATCAAGAAAAGATTGCAATTGCCGTCAGTCGCGGGTTAAATATTATTCAACAAGATTTGAATCTCGGCTTAAGCCGCTTTGCTGACCAGTCATTTGACTATGTGGTTATGGCACAAGCTTTGCAAGCCGTAGATGCACCCGATGTTTTATTAAGAGACATGGTGCGTGTGGGTAAACAGGCCATTATTACTTTTCCAAACTTTGCGCATTGGAAGACTCGCTCTTTTCTTGCATTAAAAGGAATGATGCCTGTATCGGATGCTCTACCATACATGTGGTATAACACCCCCAATATTCATTTATGTACATTTAAAGATTTTGAAGCACTATGTGCTGAAAATCAGATACAAATTATTAATCGACTCGCCGTCAATGGAAATCAGCAGGGAAGCCTGTTAAGCAAACATGTTCCGAATTTGTTTGGTGAAGTCGCTATTTATCGAGTGAGTGCACTATGAAAAAGACATTATTTAGCACACTATTTGCAGGACTGCTAAGTATGCAGGCTCATGCAGATTATATCGCCCAGCCACAATCGGTTGCGAGTCAGGCTGCACGTTTTTCAACAATGGGGATTAATGATCTTCAGAAAGCAGCAAAAGCTGGTCAAGCAGGCGCGCAATTTTACCTTGGTACACACTACCAATATGGTAAAGATGTAGCAAAAGATGAGAAGCAAGCTTTCGCATGGTTTAAAGCAGCAGCTGACCAAGGTTTATCACCAGCACAACTGAACGTGGGCCGTATGTATGCCGACGGTATTGGTGTTAAAAAAGATGAGTCTATGGCTCGTAAATACTTTGAAAAAGCAGCAAGCAATGGCGATAATCGTGCAAGCTATAACCTCGCGATGATGGAAGAGCAAAAGAAAAACTACGTGGGTGCTTACCAGTGGTATGAGCTTTCAACTCGTGATGGCATGCTCGACAATAAAGTGATTAGCCTATCTGAAGGTAAGAAAACTGCTCTTGCAGCAAACTTAACTCAAGAACAAATCCGTACAGCACGTGACCGTGCGGACAAATGGATTCAAGCACAATAATAACGGTTCATCCGTAAAAAACCTTACTCGACTAAAACCACCTTGTATGCTCTACAAGGTGGTTTTAGTTTATTAGGATATTCTCATTTATATTCTATTTGTTTACCTCTATATCCCCTCTTAAAAAACACGTAACATAACTGATGTTCGATATTAGCTATAAAGTTTGGTTTTATTATGTCTACCCCACATTGGTTTGATCAGGGCAGTTTAGTTCTTGCCAGCAATAACAAAGGTAAAGTCGCAGAGTTTGAAAAACTTTTTGAACAGCTCAAGTTACCAGTAGAAATTATTCCTCAAGGTCGCCTTAATATTTCTGATGCAATCGAAGACGGCTTAAGCTTTATTGAAAATGCAATTATTAAAGCGCGTCATGCTTCTAAAATTTCAGGTAAGCCTGCTATGGCTGACGACTCTGGTATTTGTGTACCAGTCTTAGGCGGCGCACCTGGTATTTATTCAGCACGCTATGCTGGAGAACATGGTGACGATGCAGCAAATAATGCGAAATTATTAAATGACCTTTTACCCTACCGTAAAAATGGTGAAGTAATTGAAGGTATGTTTGTATGCGTACTTGCTTTAGTGACGCATGCTGAAGACCCTTTACCACAAATTTTCCAAGGCATCTGGCACGGCGAAATTTTAGAAGCTGCACGTGGTGAAAATGGCTTCGGCTATGACCCATTGTTCTGGTTGCCTGAGCTACAAGTGTCTAGCGCTGAACTTTCTAAAGAGGATAAAAATAAGATTAGTCATCGTGGGCAAGCGATGCAGTTATTCAGAGAGAGCTTAGTATAAAGTTTCTTTCCATATAGCCTTTGAATACCACGTTAGAGAGTATTCGGCTTTGTATAGGCAACTCTTACTTTTCAAAGATGAAAAGTAAGCAAAAATCTTTTGTTAGACTGATGGTACTTCCTTGTACCACAGTCTAACTGGCGGCATCCATGCCGCCTTCGCACAAATAAGTGTAGGAAACTTAGAATTAAATAATTAATTAGACGTACAAGTGTAAAAACACAGCATAAATCGCAATACACACACAACTCACAATCGTCCCTGAAGCGATATAAGCGGCAGATCTTCCCGTTCCTTGATAATGTGTTTCTAGTGCTACAATATTGGCTGCTGGCGGCAAACAGAACATTAAAAACATTACTCCAATTTGCTGAGAAATATTTGGAATCGGTAGAAATCTATAAGTTAAGCCGCAAAGTACAACCCCACAGGCAACTTTAAATGCTTGAGCTTTCGTACTATAAATTAAGTCTTTTAAATGTACCCGAGTACGACGCAACCACATTCCCAATACACACATGCCGGCAAAAGTCATTGCGAACTTAGCAATCTCATATACCCAATGTATGGCGGGATGCTCGATATGTTGAGCCCCTAATAACCTGAACAGAAGTGCACAAAAGATTGAAATACACGGTGGAGATGACAGAACCTTTTTTAATATGCTGAGCTTACTTTGTGGTGCGGTGGTGACGGCCGTAACAGCCCATGCATTTCCAAAAAGAGACATCCCAATATATAGCGCAACAATTGGAGCCGTAGCATCAGGGCCAAATAAAGCCATGGCAAAAGGAAAACCGAGCCAGCCCATGTTGGTATAACTCACGCAAAGCGCTAATAATCTGTCTTTAAATAAAGCTAAATATGCAAAGAAAATAAGAAATGCTGAACCGAAGCTAAAGAGCATCAAACTCAAACTACCCGGCTGATAAAATACCATGTTGTAAATAATCACAACCGGAATCAGTAAGCGAGCAAGCCAAGCTGAAAGAATAGGTTTTATGGTTTCGGCAAGGGAAGTCTGAGCAAGTAAAAGTCCTGTGATAAATGCCAATACAGGCAGTAGTAGCGCCACGCTCTCTCCTCTTGCTCATTAAAAACAGCTTGTTATGCTACACCTTTTCAAAGTGAAATGTGCTTTCCATTTCAAGTAATTTAAGCGCCCGATATCAGCCTGCCTATAAATTAAATAATTAAATAATTTCTCTATGAAAATTAACTTTTTAGGTTTTAGCCCTTATTCACTGTCTTAAAAATGACACATAAGTGTCACATTCCTGTCATGGCAACCTGTTGATATAAAGCAAACTGAAAAGAGGTATAAGATCATGGCTGGTTTATCTATATGGCATGTCGTTATTTTTGCAATTGTCGTTATTTTATTATTCGGTACATCTAAATTAAAAAATATCGGTAAAGATGTTGGTGGTGCAGTAAAAGACTTTAAAAAATCAGTTCGTGAAGAAGACGAAACTACAACGCTTAATACGCCACGTACAATTGATGCCCAAGTCAAAACTCCTGACAGCACATCAGTAAAAAGCTAAAGGTTTTCGACCATGCTTGATGTAGGAATGACAGAGCTACTCTGCTTTGCAATTATTGCAATTTTAGTTTTAGGTCCAGATAAACTACCGGAAGCTGCACGCTTTGCTGGTCGCTGGTATGTTCGCTTAAAACGTTATATTACCAATTTGCAAAATGAGATTGATCAAGAGTTACGTCTTTCTGAGTTTCGAAAAGAAATGCAAGAAGAGCTCAACCGCATTGAAGCACTAGAAAGAAAAGTTCAACAACAACTTGAAGAAATCCAAAAACAAAATATTGCTGAAAATATAGATAAGACTGAGGCAGTTAAAAAGATGCCTCAACCTATTCGGATATGTCTTCCTATATCAGGCCATTATAAAGTTCCATATGTGGGAAAATTTGTGCCTTTCACATCATCAACTGATATTTCAGAGACATCACCTGTTAAATTGAAGATTGCCGTATGAACCAACTGCCTTCAACCACTGTAAATAGTCAGGAAAATTTAGACCAAATGCCAATCATGAGCCATTTGGTTGTTTTAAGACGCCATTTATTTAGAATTGTCGGGGTAACCTTATTTTTATTCTTTTGCTTATTACCCTTTAGAAATAATACTTACCAATTATTATCCGAACCTTTAAGGCTGCAACTCCCGACCTCCTCCTCAATGATTGCAACCGATGTCACTGCAACATTTATGGCGCCTTTTAAACTCAATTTATTTGTCGCGCTTGTACTGGCAATGCCATTTATTCTTTATGAAATATGGTCATTTGTTCGTCCGGCGCTATATCAAAAAGAACGCCATTTAGCCCTGCCATTACTCATCGGTAGTATTGTCTTGTTTTATGCGGGCGTTGCTTTTGCATATTACATTACCCTTCCGGCAATTTTGCATTTCTTTATTAGTGTATCGCCTGAAACCGTTGCACCGATGACCGATATTAATAGCTATCTAAGCTTCTGCTTAAAGTTATTTTTAGTGTTTGGACTAACTTTTGAAATTCCAATCGCGACTCTCTTGCTTATTTTAATTGGTGTAGTAAATACAAAAAGTCTTGCTGAAAAAAGACGTTTTATTATTGTAGGATGCTTTTTCGTTGCAATGTTTATTACCCCACCAGACGCTATTTCAATGGTGATGTTAGCAATTCCTATGTGGTTGCTTTTCGAGCTTGGTCTGCTCTTCGGTAAAATTCTTGAGAAAAGAAAAACTCATTCTGCCGAATAAAATAGTTTTTAAGAAAAAGCCTGAACCTCGAAGTTCAGGCTTTTTTATGTAGAGCACTTTTTAATCTACAAAGCAATAAACTGTCTTCAAAGTGACTTAAAAATGTAAGAAAAGTGTCATTTTCAATCCATAGAATCAACTCAACAAATATACCCACAAAATTTACGGATTTATTATGACAACTGCTTCTAACCACCCAACACGTCGCGAAGTTTTAAAATGGTTTTCGGGGATTCCTTTCCTTCCATTAGGTGCGATGGCTACGGCAGCAACGTTAGCAGGTTGTAATGATAGTGATGATAGTTCTGTAATCACACCAACACCGCAACCAAGTAAATTAAAAAATGCAAAATTCACAGCAATGTCTGCGCCTACGACTGCAGCAGACCGCGCAACAACTTTAGTGAATTCTAAATTAAAAATTGACTGGGAAAACTCAACCAGTACTGAATACCAACTTGCTTATAAACCCTTCTTTAAAACAGGTGATAGCGTACCAAAGCATGGGGGTGGAACTATTATCGCGGGTGGTTATTTTGATGTTAATGGCAATCCAATTATGGATAAGTCGGTTGCTGGTAAAGAGCGTCAGTTCTTTTCTGACTGTCCAGATGGTTCGTCTTTAATTCAATTAGAAGGTGCAAAAGTTGAAGGCGTAGCAAACCCTGTGTTCCACGTTGTTCAATTTGAATATAACTCTAAAGACCAAGCAGGCGGTGACACTTACGGTCAACTACCATCTCCAATCGCAATTTTGACTTTAGATCAAGACCCGAAAACAGGTCACTTAGAGCTTAAAAAATACTTCAATGTTGATACTGCCCCTGTCCACGGCTTATGGATCACTTGTGGTGCGAGCTTATCGCCTTGGAACACTCACTTATCGAGTGAAGAATATGAGCCTGATGCATTCAATCAAGGCATTGGTGGTACAGATCCAAAATATCTTGGGAAATACTTCTTTGGTGATGAAACTAAAGCAAATCCATATAACTATGGTCATTTGCCAGAAGTAACGGTTAACCTAGATGGTACGGGTAGCATTAAAAAGCATTATTGTTTAGGCCGTATTTCTCATGAACTTATTCATGTTATGCCAGACAACCGTACAGCGCTCATGGGTGATGACTACACAAATGGTGGTTTCTTCATGTTCGTTGCTGATAAAGAAAAAGATTTATCGGCAGGTACGCTCTATGTTGCTAAATACATCAATACGCTAACTGAAACATCGCAAGCCAGCATTCAATGGATCAAACTTGGTCACGCGACAAGTAAAGAAATTGAAGATTTAGTTGCTGGTGGAATTAAATCAACTGACATCATGGAAAGTTTAACAACCAATCCAAATGATGCGAGTTACACTGAAATCACTTTGGCAAAGAAACAGCTTTGGGTAAAACTTAAACCAGGCATGGAAAAAGCAGCCGCTTTCTTGGAAACACATCGCTATGCAGCGTTAAAAGGTGCAAGTATGGCGTTCACCAAGATGGAAGGTACTAACGTAAATATTAAAGATAAAATTGCGTACTCTGCTTTAGCTAATATTCAAGATTCAATGGTTGTTGGCGGTAAAGGTTATGTTGCAGAACATAATGTAGGGTTCTCTAAAAAGATTACTGCTGGTGGCGTGCTTGCGCACAAGTTAGGTAATAGCTTTACAGATAATGAAGGCAGCGCAATCAATAGCGAATGGGTTCCTCTTTACTCATATATGTTGTTAATGGGTGAAGACATTACTAAGGATAGCTTAGGTAATACAGCTAACCCAGACAAAATTGCTAGTCCAGACAACTTAAAATTTTCTGAAACTTTACGTACATTATTTATTGGTGAAGACTCAGGTAACCACGTGAATAACTTCTTGTGGGCATACAATGTAGATACTAAAGAGTTAACACGACTGCTTTCTACACCAGCAGGTGCAGAGTCAACAGGCTTACATGCTGTAGATTCAATTAATGGCTGGACTTACATCATGAGCAACTTCCAGCACCCAGGCGATAGCAGCAGTGTACCTGATGATGTAAAAGCATTAATTAACCAAAATTATAATAATGGTTATAGCGCAAACGTGGGCTATATTACAGCAGACCCAATTGCCCCTTCTGTCACAACCAAATAATTTTTCATAACATCTTTAAGTATTAAAGCTGGCCAAGGTCAGCTTTAATTTTTTACAGTCAACTTTCACTTTTTATAGAAGTGAAATAAAAAATTACAGAACATTTCATTAACTTATCATCAAAACGTCAAAGCCTCGTCACATTCACAAACTAAGCTCATGAAGACTTTTAGAACAATCTCTTTATTTACTTAGGAATTTCCCATGACAGAGCTGACGCCATATCATGAAGATCAAGAACTGGACAATAATACTTCTGACAATATCCACTTTCGTGACATTTTAGAACAACATGTAAGTCGCCGTAGTTTAATTACTAAAGCAGCAAGCGGTGCGGTAGCACTAACTTTAGCCTCTACTTTAACAGGCTGTAATGATAGTAATGATGACTCAGGTTCAAACAACGGTGGGACCACACCAGTAGATCCAAATAAAAAACCAGAAAAATTAACTTTTACCGCAGTTGCGAAAAACCATAACGATATTGTGACTGTACCTGAAGGTTATGAAGCGAATGTCATTTATGCTTTAGGTGATTCAATCAACCCAAGAGTTGGAGATTGGGATGACAATAATATTCCATCAGGCCCAAGCTTCCAGTTTCGCTCTGGCGACTGTCATGACGGCATGCATTTCTTTGGTTTAAATGCTTCAACAAAAAACTTTGATGAAAGTGTTTCAGCTGAAGGTTTATTGGTGATGAATCACGAATATATCAACCAAACATTCCTTCACCCCAAAGGCCCAACAAAAGTTGATGGACGCCGCCCTGAAGATGAAGTCATCCGTGAAACTAATGCACATGGCGTATCTATTGTTCACATCAAAAAAGATGCAGCAACTCAAAAAGTAACAATTGATAAAAACTCTATTTTTAATCGTCGTATTACCGCTTCTACAGTTATGGAGTTTGCAGGTGCAGCAGCCGGTTCAAGCCTGCTTGCAACTCGCTTCTCACCAGCTGGTCGTCAAACTCGTGGCACTCATAATAACTGCGGTAACGGTTATACGCCTTGGGGCACATACTTAACTACTGAAGAAAACTTTATTGGTTATTTCCAACGTTCAGGTAGTGATGAATATGCACGTACAGATGCAGAAAAAATTGCATTAAAACGTTATGGTTTAGGTGTTAAAAAAGATGAACCTTATTTGTATGAGAAAGATGAAAAAGGTGCTCCTAAAAAAGATAAAGATGGCAATATCATTTACTTAAAAGATAAAAATGGTGAGTTCATCCCTAACGTTGATGAACAAGGGCGCCAAATTTATTTAGGCACAAGTTCACGCTACGGCTGGGAAACAGCAATTGGTCAAGTAGAGTCACAAGACTTATATGATCGCTGGAATGCTGATGTAAAAACTGCACAAGCTACCCAAGATTATCGTAACGGTCCAAATACATTCGGGTGGATGGTTGAGATTGATCCATTTGATGGACGTCAAAATCCAGTTAAACGTACCTCATTAGGCCGTTTTGCTCATGAAGACAGTGCTTGCCGTGCTGTAGTAGGTCAGCCATTAGCGTTTTATATGGGTGATGATTCTCGCGGTGAGTACATCTATAAGTTTGTCTCTACCGCAGTGTGGGATGCCAAAGATGTAAATCGTGGCTATACAGCTGGCGACAAATATATGAACGCGGGCAAATTGTATGTTGCCAAATTTAATAACGATGGTACAGGTCAATGGATTGAACTTGCTTATGGCAAAAATGGCTTAAATGAAACCAACACCACTTACCCATTTAAATCTCAAGCGGACGTTGTCACATTTGCACGTTTAGCGGGTGATGCAGTCGGTGCTACCAAAATGGACCGTCCAGAATGGTGTACAGTCAATCCAGTAAATGGCGAAGTCTATGTCACTCTAACCAACAACTCAAATCGTGGTAAAGATTACGCGACCGATGCTGCAAATCCACGTAACTACACAGACCTCTACAACGGCACTAAAGAGCAAAAGGGTAACGTTAACGGTCACATTATCCGTTTTAAAGAAACTGATGACAAAACCGCTGCCGAAACCTTCAAGTGGGATATTTATCTGTTTGGTGCAGAAGCATCAATGGCTTCAAACATCAACTTATCTGGCCTAACCGACAATAATGATTTGTCATCTCCAGACGGGATGTGGTTTGACCCACGTGGTGTACTTTGGATTCAAACAGATGATGGTGCTTACACCGATGTTACTAACTGTATGATGCTTGCTGCACTACCTGGTCAAATTGGCGATGGTGGTACTGCAACTACGTCAAATGGCCAACAAACGCTAGTCGGTGCTAAAGTTACAGATTCAACACTACGCCGTTTCTTGGTTGGACCAAAGCAATGTGAAATTACAGGCATTGCCATGACACCTGACCACAAAGCAATCTTTATTAATGTTCAACATCCTGGTGAAGACTCGAAAAGTTACGCAACACCAGACAGTAACTGGCCTGCAACTCAAAAAGATCCTAACAATAAAACTGCACGTCCACGTTCAGCAACTGTGGTGATTACCCGTAAAGATGGCGGTGTGATCGCGGGTTAATTCTTAAGTAATTAAAAATGCCGATCAATTGATCGGCATTTTTATTATCATCGATTTAAGAGAACCTGCTGCTGCACAATTTGTCCACTATGCTCGCCTTGTTGGGTCTTTTCCAACCAAAGCCATTCATTATTGGTCATTCTTAGAAAGTTTGAGCAACGTGTTCCATACACAGGACTTTGAATAAAGGTTGAAGATAACAACTCTTCCATTTCTGGCTGGATGCCTGTATTGGGTAGTAATGCTGTCGTAACTTTACGCTCATCTTCAAGAATATCCCACGCCGCGTGCTGTAAAGTTAACTCTTCTGTCTGATGCTGAAGCATAGGCAAGAACTCTTGGGTAAAGCGTGTTCGTAAATGTTTAGTTTTCTCCCAATGTTCAGACATCAAGCCATTCGAAACCACATACACACCGTTAGCCAATACTTGTGGAGCTTCACCACGGTTACTCATATAAACCGCTTGATCCGCATTTCCCATAAACAAGTTAAAGCCAGCAAAATTCTGTTGCTGCTGTTCTAATTCTTGAGCAAATCGAATCGGCAATAAATCAGACTCTAAAAAAGCCTGAACCAAATGGCCCCGAGAAGTTTCATATGACTTTTGATCTCGTCCATCACGAAAATTGGTTAACACAGCCCATCGACCTTGAGGTGTTATTCCCATCCAAGTACCGCCCGACTGTAAGTCTTGCCCTGCAATAATCGGCGTATGATCCCATTGATGCAATAATGCGGTTGGTCGATGATAGAACTCATCCCGATTTGACATAAGACACAAGGGCATATCATCCAGAACATGCCATGCTAAAGCGACAATACACATCTTTTCTTATTCCCTATCTTTACACATTGAATGTACAACATTTTTCACATCATTCCGCTACAATCTGTCAAAACGTAAGATCAAGGAGCAGCAATGCTGACCTATCCTAATATCGATCCGGTCGCAATACATCTAGGACCTCTTCAAGTTCATTGGTATGGACTCATGTATTTATTGGCATTTTTATGTGCTTGGGGGCTTGCTTCCTACCGTGCCAAACAGCGTGATGGCTGGACATCGGACATGGTTTCCGATCTGGTGTTTTATGGTGCCTTAGGTGTCGTTCTGGGCGGTCGTGTCGGCTATGTCCTTTTCTATGAGTTTGATAAATTCCTTGAAAACCCGATTTGGCTCTTTCAAGTCTGGACAGGTGGTATGAGTTTCCACGGCGGCTTTTTAGGCGTCATGATTGCGATGTTATTTTGGTGTAAAAAGTACCAAAAAACATGGTTCCAAACGCTCGACTTTATTGCGCCATGTGTACCAACTGGCCTGATGTTTGGACGCTTTGGTAACTTCATTGGCGGAGAGTTATACGGCCGTGCGGTAACTGATCCTAATTACCCATTTGGTATGATCTTCCCAACTGATCCATTACAACTGGTACGCCATCCATCACAAATTTATCAAGCAATCTGTGAAGGCTTAATCCTATTTATTATCTTGTGGTGGTTTAGTTCAAAACCACGTCCACGTATGGCAGTTTCTGCTTTATTCTTAATGGGTTATGGCGTTGCACGCTTTGTGATGGAATTCTTCCGTCAACCCGATGCGGACCAAGGTTTTATTCTATTTGGCTGGATGACTAAAGGACAAATCCTCACCGTTCCAATGTTGCTGATTGGCCTTTGGATGATGTGGTATGCCTATCAAAAGAAAATTTATGACTGGGGTCCACAAAAGAACAGTTAATATGATAAATCAGAGGAGTTTCGGCTCCTCTTTTCTTTTTTATGCTACAGTTTTACTCTCCCAAAAATGAAGATATGCCATGCTGGAATTCTGGTTTGACACACAAGTCCCGACATTTAAAAAATTAGTGATTTTAATTATTACTTTGGCTATTTGTATTGGACTATATCAATACCAACCTTTGCCTTTAGATACGATTCTAATGTTTACTGGAACAGGTGTTATCTTTTTAATCTGCCGCTATTTTAAATTACATTTTGCTCAAAAAAATCCGACTGGCTTGCTTTACCGCCTGCTGACTTGGATCCCTATCGCACTGTTATTTGCACTTATTTTTGTTAAAACAATGCCGAACTTGCTGGTCTGGGGTGTTCAAGGAATTGCTTTTATGGCACTTGCAGCTTTTATCTTTTCACCTCAATCACTTTTTAATAAATAGGCTTGATATATGTTGGCTTATTGGTACAACGCTCCGCGCCACATCAAACTTATCTTTATTATTGTAGTTTGTGTTGCAATTTATGCAGCCAATCAAGCTCAGCCCTTATCGCCGACCTACACTATTCTGAGTCTTGTGTTAGGTTTTGGACTTCACTTCGGACAATATTTAAAAACAAAAATTTCAGTTCGTAGCTCACATAAATCTAACTTTCAGTTGCTACTTAAAATTTATCCTCTCATTATTGTTGCTATCGTGATGTGGGTGCTGCCACCTCAACACAATTGGATCGCAACGATACAAGCTCTAGGTTTTGTACTGGTTGGCTTTTTTCTTGTTTCAATTTATCAAAATCGTGCGAAACGATTTTGATTGCAAACTATGGCGCGCTTTCCTACGTATCATTAAACCATGCTATTATCTTCCACGGTTTATCGATCCATAAACCATCTCCCCTTTTATTTGATGGAATTAATCCGAACTCGAGAGTGTTATGCGTGCATATTTAGACCTACTACAACATATCCTTGATAATGGCGGTGACAAAGGCGACCGTACAGGCACAGGAACCCGTTCTGTATTTGGTCATCAAATGCGTTTTGATCTCTCTAAAGGTTTTCCTTTACTCACCACAAAAAAAGTTCATTTCCGTTCTATCGTGATTGAGTTACTTTGGTTTTTAAAAGGCGACACCAACGTCCAATATCTAAAAGACAATAAAGTTTCAATTTGGGATGAATGGGCAACAGCAGAACAAACTGCTCGTTTTGGCCGCCCAGAACATGAGCTTGGGCCTGTTTATGGTCATCAATGGCGTAATTTCGGTGCAACAAAAAAGGCGGATGGTACTTATAACCAAGATGGTTTTGACCAGATTAAATGGTTAATTAATGAAATTAAAACCAACCCAAATTCACGCCGTTTAATTGTTTCTGGCTGGAACCCAAATGAAGCGGGACAAGTTGCATTACCACCTTGCCATACGCTCTTCCAATTTTTTGTACAAGACAACAAGTTGTCATGCCAGCTTTATCAACGTAGTGCCGATGTGTTCTTAGGCGTACCTTTTAACATCGCGAGTTATGCTCTACTCACCCATATGATTGCTCAAGTATGTGGTTTAGGTGTTGGTGATTTTGTCTGGACCGGTGGTGATACGCATCTTTATGCCAACCATTTTGAACAAGCTAAACTTCAATTGACACGTGAGCCTTTACCACTGTGCCAATTGAAACTAAACCCAGAAATAACTGATTTGTTTGATTTTAAATTTGAAGATATTGAAATTGTAGGTTATGAATCACATCCTGCAATTAAAGCACCAGTTGCAGTATAACGACGGCTTAAATTTCATTAGATTACGGTTTAGAGAATAAAGATTATGGCATGGCAAAATGTAGAAGTTGTCCACGTTGTGGCAATGGACAAGAATCACTGTATTGGTAAAGGCAATGCGTTGCCATGGCATATTTCTGCCGACTTAAAACACTTTAAAGAAATCACCCAAGGCGGTGTGGTCATCATGGGCCGCAAAACACTTGAGTCTATGGGCCGTACTCTACCAAACCGTGTGAACTGGGTAATTACCCGTGATATTAACTGGCAATTTGACGGTGTTAAAGTTGCATACTCAATTGAAGATGCTTTAAACGCAGCTTTAGAAGATGTAAAAAATACTGAAAAACAAGCATTGTTCATCATTGGTGGCGGTGAGATATTCAAGCAAACTTTATCAATTGCAGACCGTCTTGAACTCACTCATGTTGACTTAGATGTGCAAGGTGATGCACATTATCCAACAATACCGAGTGAATTTCATAAAATTGCAAGTGAACAGCAAGTTGATGAAAAATCAGGAACTTCATTCGAATTTGCCACTTATAAAAAATAATTTTATGGATACCTATGCACAATATCGGAACACGTGAATTTATTATTGCTCTACTTTTTGGGCTCCTACATAGTCTATTCACGCTGTTTATTGTGTTCTCTAGTATTTGGGTATGTCTAGCACTCTGGGTTCAACAACCTTTTGGATGGTTAGGCAGCCGCATACTCATCGGTATCTGGATTGCTTTTGCACTGAGTATGGCGGGCTTATATGTTGAAGGTCATATTATTAGCCGCCGTACCGATATCCTGATTTATCTTTTAGCGTTTGCCTGCTCTCTTGTTTGGTATTTTTCCATTACTGCACGTCAAGATCGCGACTGGAACCCAGAAGTTGCCAATATGCTGAGCTATGAAAAGCACGGCGATGTAATCACTTTACACAATGTTCGTAACTTCAACTGGCATCCTGATGGAACTTATGATGTGCGATGGGAAACCCGAACATTTGATCTTAAGCAATTAAATGGCATAAACATCATTGCCTCTTACTGGATGGGACCACAAATTGCTCACACACTGGTGAGCTTCGAATTTAAGAATCAGCAACCTTTGGTCTTCTCAATAGAGATTCGCAAAGAAAAAACTGAAGAGTTTTCAGCAATTGGTGGTTTTTTTAGAAAATATGAACTTAGCTTAATTGCTTCTGATGAAAAAGATATTGTCTATACGCGTAGCAACATCCGTAAAGAGCAAGTTTATAATTTCCCAGTCAATATGCCACGTAGCGAGCAAAAAGCGCTATTTTTAGAATATCTTAAGAAATCGGATGAGCTACGTGCAGAGCCGAAGTGGTACAACACGCTTACGAGTAACTGTACAACTTTAATCTTTGATATGGTTCAAGCGATTAACCCCTATGAACTTCCTAAAGATTATCGTTTAATCGCTTCAGGTTACTTACCTAATTATTTATATGATCTTAAAGCACTCAATCAAAATATCAGTTTAAAACAGTGGTATCAAATTGCGCATATCAATCCACGTACTGAAAATTTTGAACAGCTTTCAGATCAGAGTAGTCAACACTTCTCTCAAATCGTTCGACAAGGTTTACCTAAAGCTCAATGAAATAAGTAATGCACTTTTCTTTACTTTTTTATACATGCTTTACTTTGTATTTTAAATACATAAACCCTATTGTAATAGGCAGGAAATAGAGGGAAAAACAATGCAACAGGCATTATTTGGCGGCGGCTGTTTTTGGTGCGTCGAAGCTGTATTTTTACAAATACGCGGTGTAGAAAAAGTAACTAGTGGTTATGCAGGTGGGCACACAACTAATCCTACCTACGAAGAAGTATGTCAAGGAGACACCCAGCATGCTGAGGTGATCTTGGTTGATTTTGATGAAGAGCAAGTAACTTACTCACAGTTACTCGACGTGTTCTTTGCGACTCATGATCCAACAACTTTAAATCGCCAAGGTAATGATATCGGCACACAATACCGCTCTGTTATTTACTATTATAATGAAGAGCAAAAGCAGGCAGCGGAACACACGATTCAGACTCTAAAAAATGATGATCTTGATATTGTGACTGAGCTATCTCCTGTCCCGACCTTCTACCCGGCAGAAGAATATCATCAGAACTACTATGCAAAGAATCCTTCACAAGGTTATTGCAACTTTGCGATTCCACCTAAGCTGCTTAAGCTATATAGTAAATTCCAGCATCTGATGAAAGATCAATAAATTAGAGTAATAAAAAAGCAACCGATTTGGTTGCTTTTTTATTGAGTAAACTAAATTTTAGTTTTCACTTACAAAGGCAATATCGCTCAGTCCGGCTTCACTGGCGCGAGACATTACCTGAGCAACAGTATCGTACTTCGACTCTTTATCAGCACGAAGTTGAACTGTCGGTTTAACATCACCTTGACCTGCTTCTTGAAAACGTTTTTGAAGCTCATCTAGGCTAATTACTTGAGTATCCCAAGCCACTTCACCATTTGCATTGATACTAATCGTAATTGCTTTTGGTGGTGGATCAATAATTTCAGCAGTTGTTTTAGGAAGCGTTAATGGAATCGATGGGTTGGCAACTGTTGCTGTGACCAAAAAGATGATCATTAACACCAACATAATGTCGATTAGCGGAATGAGGTTCATCTCATTCATGCCACTATCGTGGTCTTCACCCAATTGAAAAGCCATTAAGCTTGACCTCCAACGTAACTTTGCTGTGCAGTTTTAACATCAGACTTTACAGTTGAGTCTTGCTGCAACATCGTGTCAATTAACAAGCTATGCGCTTGATCTTGTAAGTCATGAGCAAGACCACGATTTGCACGTACACAGATGTTGTAAGCCAATACCGCAGGAATCGCAACTGCAAGACCAAGACCCGTCATAATAAGTGCTTCACCTACTGGTGTAGCCACTTGAGCCAAACCTGCTTGTCCGCTTTTACCTACCGCAACCAGCGCATGGAAAATACCCCATACCGTACCAAACAAACCTACGAATGGTGCAATTGAAGCAATCGTTCCTAAAACCGAAATACCTTTATCAGCATTGGCTTTTTCAGCAGAAATCTGACGAAGTAATGCCTGCTCTGCAACCGCTTTACGCTGTTCAAAACTCAAAGGTTGTAACTTTGCTTTTAGCGAAGAGATAGCCTGAGAAAGTTGAGCATAAGCTTGTTGTTTTAACTGGCGAGTCCCCATCAAACGTAAGATGAAAACTGTCCAGGTAGCAATCGACATTGCCAATAAGATGAAATACAGGGTTTTACTCACTGCATCTGCATGTTGCCAATAGATTGAAAAGTTCATATTGAACTCCTGATTAAGGTTAGCCGTTGGGACTCAAATTCATTTAAGGGGTTAAATCAAAGGGTTGCTCTGCTCTAATTGGATAAGCAACACCATTTTCCATATAAGGTTTAAATTTCGCACCGCGAACAGCACGGACAACTTTGTCGTCTAGACTTGAAATACCACTACTTCTAGTCACTCGTACATTAATAATTTTGCCTTTTTCATCGGCTTCAATGAGTACAACAACAGAACGTGCTTCGCCTTGTAAATCTTTTGGAGAAACTGTTAAACGTGGTGAACGACTCCACTGTACCCCCGAGCCACCAATTGAAACTCGTTTTGGCGATGGATCTGGAGCAGGTTGAGCTTTAGGCGCTTCTTGTACCACTGGCTTCGGTTTTTCTACGACTTTTTCAGTAACAGTTGTCGTCGTAGTCACCACTTTAGTTTCAACTTTAGGTTCTGTCTTTACTGTTTCTTTTGGTGTTTCAGCTTTTTTCACCTGTTGAATTTTTTCCACTTTTTTCGGTGGTGTCACAGGCTTTTCAACAACTTTAACTTCTTTTACCTCTTTTTTAGGTTCCGGCTTTTTAGGCGGTTCCTTTGGTTTAGGAGGTAGTGGTTTTGGTTGCTCTTGAATTTTTACGAAACGTACCTGTAAAGGCTTCTTATCGATTGGCTTTAATTCAGCAGGCTTAATATGGCTAACTGCCCATAAGACCCCGATATGACCAATTGCAACCGCAATTAGTGCCGTGATGACTTTCTTTTTCATCGGATTGGGAGAGTTTAAGGCTGCGGAAGATTGACTCATAAGAATCTAATTACCTAATGGATGATGATTTCAGACTTCTATTTACAGAAACGATTTCAAACATCGGATAGAACAATAAAGTGCCACAATAATAAATGAGAAGTGTTTTCATTTGCAACTATTTTTTGAGAAAAACATTTGCTCAAGATCGCTCATTTGTATCAGTTGAGTGTCTTTACTTTTGTTTTCCCATAGTTACATGAAATGGAATCTCTTATTCACAATGTATTTACTCTCACTTATATAGTTAGACTAATTTCACTGTGAATAGACCAAATCCTAACATACATCTACTTAAATTTGTTACGTTATATCATTTCAATAATATTTTTGATATAAAAAAACACGCAAGAAGCGTGCTTTTAAAAATAAGCGTTATTTAAAAAACAACAGTCTTATTACCATCTACAATAATACGGTCTTCCAAATGCCATTTTACTGCGCGAGCCAACACATTACGCTCTACGTCTTCACCTAGCTCACGTAATTGCTCAACATTATAGTCGTGGCTTACACGCTCAACATCTTGCTCAATGATTGGGCCTTGGTCTAGGTCAGCAGTCACATAGTGAGCTGTCGCACCAATCAACTTCACACCTTTTTCATAAGCTTGCTTATATGGATTAGCACCCACAAAAGCTGGCAAGAAAGAGTGATGAATATTGATGATTTTCATTTCCCATTTCGCAACAAAATCTTCGCTTAGAATTTGCATGTAACGTGCAAGAACCAATAAATCATTGCCTTGCATCATTTCATCAATTTGCGCATAAGCTTCAGCTTTATTGTCTTTAGTGACTTTGATTACTGTAAATGGAATACCAAAGTTCTCAACAGATTCACGTAAGTCTTCATGGTTTGAAATCACATGCGTAATTTCACAAGGTAACGACCCACGCGCATGACGCCACAATAATTCAAGTAAAGCATGGTCGACTTTAGAAACTAAAATACCAACCTTTTTAATATCGTTTACGAAAGCAAGGCGCCATTGCATGCTATAACGCTCAGCAACGTTCGCAGCAAATGTTTGAATTAATGCGTCTTTACGTGACTGTAAATGATCAAGTTCAAATTCCACACGCATGAAATAACGTCCGCCCTGAGCTTCCGTCGCATACTGATCAAGCGCGGTAATGTTTGCACCCTGATGGTACAAAAAGCTCGATACAGCCTGTACGATCCCAGGCTTGTCTTCACAAGTAATCAGTAAACGGGCTGTATTGGCAGTGGTCATATTCATTTGGTTAATATCACTTAATTGAGTCAAATTTTTAATAAGCCGAGTATTCTAGCGCTCTAAATAAGCAAGCACAACTATTCATCTTTTAAGGACGACAAGCTGGCAAATAGATCAGAAGGCCCTAATGACTCAAGCAACTGCTCGTAAGTCTCTCGACTTTCTCCCATAAGATAAGGACCTTCAAGGAAAACCATTTGACGTAAAGCTTGCCAAACCCATTTTTCTTCTAAATGGTTATTGTCACTGATATGACCAGACATATATAAAAAGTTTGTCCAGTTTGTTAATACAATCCATAAATTAATAATGAGCGCTTCAATTTCAGATGGTGTCATTTTCATAAGACCAGCATCGACAAAGGCTTGATAAATTTTTTGACCTTGCTGCATTACCTGCCCCGCAAAACGCGGATAAATCTTTTTAAAGTCTTCGTTACTTTCAACTAAATGATAAACATCACGATGAATAAAACGGTAACTCCAGAGTTGACCACTTAACACTTGAAAATAGTTGATTTTATCATTGGTCGTTAGTGGTCTGTCTTCAGGTAAAGAAAGCATGTCCAGAGTCTCAACCTGATATTGGTACATTAATTCCTTAATGATTTCATGCTTATTCCGAAAATGATAATACAAATTTCCAGGACTAATACCTAACTCCGCAGCAATATGATTGGTTGTAACCGACCGTTCACCTCGCTCATTAAAAAGCTGCAAACTGATTTGTAAAATCCGGTCCTTTGTCTTCAGAGCTTTAGGTTGAGACATTTTAATAACCTTTAATAATTCACATGGTTAAGACTTGAACACATAAACTGACTTGACTATTTAGAGTATTTACTCTAAAAAATAAGTATATCAATATATTTGGTAAGTACCGATGAACAGTCAAACAAAAACAAATCCAGAGACTCAGCTTCCTTATGATGTTAAGCATTTACATGATTTGCTTGAACAACAAAAGCTGGCTTACCTACGCCATCCGGTACCCACTGCTAAAGAGCGTATTGATCGTTTAGCTCGTCTTAAAAGAGTCTTGGTAAAATATCAAGATCAGATTGCCGAAGCAATTAACCTTGATTATGGCAATCGTGCAGTTATGGAAACAAAAATTGGTGAGCTACTCACCAGTTTGGAGCAAATTAAGTATTACAGTAAACATCTAACTGCGTGGATGAAACCATCAAAACGCCATATTAGTGTATTACATCAGCCTGCAAAAGGTTGGGTACAATATCAACCTATGGGTGTGATTGGTATTATTACACCTTGGAACTACCCATTATTGCTTTCAGTTGGGCCTTTGATCTGTGCGTTAGCTGCAGGCAACCATGCAATGATCAAAATCTCTAGCGCTTCGCCAAACTTTGGACGAGTCCTTGAAAGTGCACTAGCTGAAGCATTTCCACAAGAATTAGTGGCTGTGGTGAATGGTGGTGGCGTTATCTCAGATGCTTTCAGTCATTTGCCTTTTGACAAAATGATTTTCACAGGCTCAACTTCTGTTGGTAAAACAGTAATGGCAGCTGCAGCTCAAAACCTTGTTCCCGTGATTCTTGAGTTAGGTGGAAAATCTCCTGCCCTTGTGCATGCGTCAATGGACATGAAAGATGTAGCTCAACGTATTGCGGTAGGAAAATTATGGAATGCTGGACAAACTTGTGTTGCACCGGATCATATTTTCTTACCAAGAGGCAAAACTGCCGAGTTCATTGAAAACTTTAAATTGATTGTGGCTGGAATGTACCCTCATTTCCGCAATAACCAAGACTATACTTCTATTATTAATGATAAACAGTACAACCGTATTCAGGGCTATCTCGAAAATGCTCGTGATCAAGGTGCACGTATTGTTGAAATTAACCCGCAAAATGAAATTTTAGATGATGTCCGTAAAATTGCACCGACTTTAGTCACTGGTGTGACAACTGCAATGGATATTATGCAAAATGAAATCTTCGGGCCTATTCTGCCGATTCTAGAATATGACCAAATAGAAGAAGTCATCGAGTTTATTAATAGTCGTCCGCGCCCTTTAGCAATGTATTATTTTGACTATGACCAAGCAAGAGCTGACTATATTGCACAGCACACCCATTCAGGGCATTTCGGAATTAACATGGTAATTACCCATGTTGCACAAGATGATTTACCTTTTGGCGGAATTGGCGCATCAGGTATGGGTAAATATCACGGACCAGAGGGCTTTTTTAGCCTTTCTCATGAGCGTTCGGTGATGTCAAATCCAAAACTTTATAGCCTTAAATACATTCTTCCACCGTTCAATAAGCCTATTCATCGTTTCATTTCGAAAACCTTGTTGCGCTAACTGATCAAGGCATGATCTGTTATACTAAATCATGCCTCGTTTTTACCAATTTCGCTTGTCTTTTAATCGTATTTTTGGTATAAAACGCCCCTTGAATGAATTCATCCGTTTACATTTAGTATGACTGGCCACAGATTTGCTGTTGGCTGAATCAATGGAGTTACACCATGTCTAAGGT
>Ga0209370_1000974_pt1 | contig 29095 bp, 19 predicted proteins | sample AgamicAtPrz_FD_187164 | JGI IMG/M metagenome (GOLD analysis project Ga0209370, IMG submission 187164) | Agave microbial communities from Guanajuato, Mexico - At.P.rz (SPAdes) (version 2) | ecosystem: Host-associated > Plants > Phyllosphere > Phylloplane/Leaf | place: Guanajuato, Mexico... | reverse complement strand
CCAGGGATCGAACTGCCACTCCTGGCTCCACATGGCGCTGAGCGCGCGGCCCAGGCGCAGATGGCCCCAGCTGCCCTGCAGGCCCACGGTGGACTCGTCATGCCAGAAGGGCTTCTTGGGATAGTCCTCGGTCAGGCCCGTGTCCAGGTCGAAGCGCGTGCTCAGCCGGAAGGTGGCCTTCAGGCCACCGCCCAGGTCCTCAAATCCGGCAATCGCCAGGTTGCTGCGCTGAATCGTGCCCAGCTTGCTGGTCTTGTCGAAATCCCGGAACACGCCAGCGTCGAGATAACCGCTGATGGTGACGTTGGAGCCTGTGGCAGATGACTGGGCAGCCACCGGCAGGGCAGCCGCAACGGCGAGAGAAGCAAGGGTCAAGCGGGAGGTACAACGCATCCTGAACGGGTTCCTGGAAATGAAAGATGGCACAACACCGGCGCGGCCCGGGGGCATGCGCAAACGGCGACGGGGGTTGCCACGACAGAGGTGGCTGGAAGGTGCGCGGCGGGCTGGTGGCTTGCAGCGACTTGGAGGCAGCCAGGATGCAGATCGCAGCATGATCGCTGCACATTCATTGCACATCCCGGCCAAAGACGTCATCCGCGCAGATGGCGAACGACAGCCGGCATTATGAAAGCTGGGGCCGGCGATGACCACGCCACCGTCAGGCCCGGTCAGTTTCGTAGCGTGGCGGCCCGGGCGGGGGCCAGGTCGTCAGCGGCTGCGCTCGGTGCGCGACACGTCCCAAAGACGGTTCATCTCGCTGCAAAAAGGCTGGGCGCAGGGTGCGCGGCCCTCGTACTGGCAGCCTTCGGTGGTGCAGAAATGCGACTGGTGCTCGAAGGCGCGGCGCTCGCGCGGCAAGGCGCCCGAGGCCTGGGCCGCCGCCATGTGCAGCCAGGGATCGTTGCGCTGCTGCAGCATCTGCTGCACCTCCTGCGCAAGCGCAGGCGACAGCGAAGCCACCGAGGCCAGGCCGGCCGGCGACGCCATGGCGCCGCCCGGCTGGCGCAGCGGCTGCAGCTCCAGCAGCAGCAGGGCGCTGGTGCGCAGCGCATCGGCGCCACGCGGCTGCACCACCACGGCCACCGGCCCCGAGGCCAGGGACTGCAGCGAGGCATCCAGCGGCAGGCGCAGGCCCGGCTCCGTGGCCTGGGCGCCCGCCAAGGGCAGCGCAGCGCCCGCAGGCAGTGCCGCCGCCGTGAAAGGGGCCGCACCCGGCGCGGAAGCCGATGCGGCCGCCAGCGCCATGGCCGCGCCCTGCGCCTGGGCCCAGGCCTGGGGCACCTGCAGGCTCAGCGTGAAGCCGCGCTCGCCCTGGGGCGTCAGCAGCGTGCCCTGCTGCACCCACCAGCTTTGCAGCGCGGGCAGGGTCTGGGTGGCGCCGCCTGCAACACCTCCAGGCGCGCTGGCACCGGCCTGCGGTGCCAGTCCCGATCCGGCCAGCAGCGCATCCACCACCTTGGCCTTGGCGGCTGCCACGGCCAGCGTCACTGCGGCAGCAGAGGGCTGCAGGGAGGCTGCGGCCTGCAGTGCAGGCGAGGAAGACGCCGCCTGCGGCGCAGCGCCGGCCTGGGCAGAGGCTGATGTCCCCGTCTGCGGACTCTGGGATGGCTGCGCTTGCCCTCCGGCCGGCGCTGCACCAGCTGTCGTGCCGGCGGCCAGCGCCTGCAGCAACGCGGCCGATCCGGGCTGGGCCGCGAGCAACTGCAGGGCCTGGCCCTGCTGGGTACCTACTTGGGCCAGCAAGGCCTCCAGCAGCCGCCCCAGCGCCTCGGACACGCCGCTGGCCGGCCACTGCGGCGCGGGCGCGCCGGGGCTGGACTGGACCTGGCGCGCCAGCTGGGCCACCAATTGCTCGAAGGCCTGCAGGCGCAGGCTTTGCAGCATCTCGGGCGACCAGCGCACGGCCGTGGCCGCTGGCGGCGTGACGGGAATGGAGGGTGAGGCGGGTGACGCGGGCGAAGCCGGCGCCACCGCAGCGGACGGAGCCTGTGGCGCCACCGGCACACCAGTGGCCGGGCCGGAGACAGGCGCCGCCACTGGCAGCGGCAGCCCTGCGGCTGGGGACGGGACGGGCGGCAGCGGCGAACTCATGTCAGAGGCTCCGCCCGGGCCATCAGGCCGATTCCGGGTAGAACAGGCGGCGCGTGGGCGTGCTGCCCACGGCCTTGGCGATGGCGCCGATGTGGTCTGGCGTGGTGCCGCAGCAGCCGCCCACGATGTTGACCAGGCCTTCGGACGCGAATTCGTGCACCAGGCGGCTGGTGACCTCGGGCGTCTCGTCGAAGCCCGTGTCGCTCATGGGATTGGGCAGGCCGGCGTTGGGGTAGCAGCTGATGAAGGTCTCGGGCGCGGCCTTGTTCAGTTCCTGGACGTAGGGGCGCATCAGCGCCGCGCCCAGCGCGCAGTTCAGGCCGATGGACAGCGGGTTGGCATGGCGCACGCTGTGCCAGAAGGCCGTCACAGTCTGCCCGGACAGGATGCGGCCCGAGGCATCGGTCACCGTGCCGCTGATCATGATGGGCAGGCATTCGCCGCTTTGCTCGAAGGCCTCGTCCACCGCGAACAGCGCGGCCTTGGCGTTGAGCGTGTCGAAGATGGTCTCGACCAGGATGACGTCGGCGCCGCCCTCGATCAGCGCCAGCGTCTGCTCCAGGTAGGCCTGGCGCAGCTGCTCGAAATTCACGTTGCGCGCGCCCGGATCGTTCACGTCGGGGCTGATGCTGGCCGTCTTGGGCGTGGGGCCCAGGGCGCCGGCCACGTAGCGCGGATGGCCGGGCGTGCTGTACTTGTCGCAGGCCGCGCGGGCCAGCTGGGCGCTCTTGAGATTCATCTCGCGCGCCAGATCGGCCATGTGGTAGTCGTCCTGCGCAATCGTGGTCGCGCCGAAGGTGTTGGTCTCGATCAGGTCAGCGCCGGCGGCCAGGTACTTCTCATGGATGTCGCGGATCACGTCGGGGCGGGTGAGCGACAGCAGCTCGTTGTTGCCCTTGACGTCATGCGGGAAGTCCTTGAAGCGGTCGCCCACGCTGCCGGGGCCCGTGTAGCCCTGGCCCCGGTACTGGGCTTCGCCCAGCTTGAAGCGCTGGATCATGGTGCCCATGGCGCCGTCAAGAATGACGAGGCGCTTGGCAAGGATGGCGGGAAGCTCTTTGGCGCGGGTGTACTGGGGCAGGCTCATGGGCAGCGATTGTAGGAACTCCGGGGCGGCCGTGCCGGGCACGAGGATTCCCCCAGAAAAACTGTCTGCGCCCCAAACAAGAGGCGCGACCTATGAAACTAGCGCACCCCCACGCCAGAGACACCGAGGAAGGGCCTATGCCGGCCGCGCCGCCCCGCACCGAGGGTGTCGTCCCCCTCCCGCGTAGCGAGAGAGGGGGAAGCGGCGCAGCCGCTCAGGGGGTGCTAACCATTTCAGCTGCAGACAGAGACGACTTGGGCCGGCTGGCGGCTCAGGCTCACATACACATGGCCCACGCCGCTGTCGAAATACGCGGCCTCGTGGCGGCCCAGCTCCACCGATTCGCCGTTCTCGAACAGGATGCGCACCCGGCCCGAGAGCACCATCACGAACTCCTGGCCCGCATGGCGGATGGTCTCCGAGAATTCGCCGGCCTCGCGCGCATTGATCACGGCCACCAGGGGCTGCATCTTCTTGCCCGGGAAGGCGCCGCACAGCACGCTGTAGAGGTACTGGTCGGTCTCGTAGCGCTGCACGTCCTCGAAGCAGTCCTTGACCACGGTGGGCGTGTCGCCGGCCGCCTGCTGGGCGTCACCGACCATGAACAGCCGTGTCATGTCGATGTCCAGCGCGTTGCCCAGCATGAGCACCTTCTCGTAACTCAGCGCGATCTGGCCGCGCTCGGCCTTGGAGATGGTGGACACGGCCAGCCCGCTGCTTTCGGCCACCTGCTGCAGCGTCAGGCCGCGCTCCTTGCGCGCCTTGCGCAGCTTGGCGCCCACTTCGTGCTTGCCCGCAGGCATGGCGGCGGCCGTGCGGGCGCCCGGCAGCACGGCGGCGAGGACCTGGTCTGGCGTGGGGAGAGTGCTGGACCTGGGGCTGGATCTGGTGCGGGGGCTGGGCATGAAGCGGGCGATCGGGGCTGGCGACCGCCCGATTCTAGGGTCAGGCCCGGCCGTCAGGCGCCGCGCAGGCCGGCCCCGGGCGCCTGCCTGCGGCCCATGCGCAGCCAGCCCACCAGCGCGCAGGCCATGAGGGCGAAGCCGATGTAGCCATAGACCGGGTAGACCATGCCCACCAGCGTGATGAAGCCCGCGAAGCTGCCGCCCAGGGCCAGCACGCCCGCCACGCCCGTGCCCCAGCGAAAACGCGGCGTGCCGGCCGGCAGGATGCGGGCCACGAAGGCATAGAGCATGCCCACGGCCGTGTTGAGGATCATGCCGAAGATGACCAGCGACATCAGGTGCCCCAGCCAGGGCGAGATCTGCGTGGCCAGCGAGAGCATGGGCATGGACAGGCCGCCCAGCGTGTCCATGCGCCAGTACATCGCGGCCGCGATCATCAGCATCAGCAGGCCCAGCAGCAGCCCGCCCGCCACGCCGCCCCACAGCGCCACGCGGCGCGAGCTGGCCTGCCCGCCCATGATCACCAGGAAGGGCATGCCTGCCACCACGTTGTAGGAGACATAGAGCAGCGCGGCCACCAGCCAGTGGCCCGCGCCCCGGGGCTGGGTGGAAGCGGCGGCCTCCAGCGCGGCCATGTCGCCGTGGGGCGTCAGCAGCACGTAGCCGGCGACCACCACGGTCATGAACACCAGCAGCGGCGTGACGGCGCCGATGAAGGCGATCACCCGGCCCACGTCCAGGCAGACGATGAGCACCGTGGCCACGGTGGCCAGCACGCTGCCCCAGACCTCGGGCAGGCCCAGCCACTGGTGCAGCAGCGAGCCTGCGCCCGCCAGCATGACCACGGTGATGGCAAACAGGAAGAAGGTGATCAGCACATCGAACACCATGCCCACGTGCCGGCCCAGCAGGGCCTGCACCACCTCCTTGTGCGAGCCGGCCTGCAGGCGCTGGCCCATGGTGGAGAACGCCATGGACAGGAAGACGAAGGCCAGGGCCGCCACCAGGCAGCCCGCCAGGCCGATGGCGCCAAAGCCCGCGAAGAACTGCAATATCTCCTGCCCCGAGGCGAAGCCCGCCCCGACGATGACGCCGACGAAGGCGCCGGCAATCCTGCTCACTTCCTTGAATGCACCCATGCCTGTCTCCTTGGATTGTTGTGTGTTGCGGGGGCTGAAAAGGTGAAAAAGCGATGACGGGTCAGGCCGCGAAGCGCGCCGGACTCAGCCGCAGGGCATCGACGCCCTGCGCCAGCAGCTCGGCGGGCAGCGGCTCGCGCATCAGCAGTGCGGCCGCGGCGGCCGAGGCGCCAGCTGCCGTCTGTATGCCGTAGCCGCCCTGCCCGGCCAGCCAGAAAAATCCCTCGCGCTGCGCATCCCAGCCGATCACGAAGTCGTCGTCGGGCGCAAAGCTGCGCAGCCCGGCCCAGACATGGCGCGGGCGGCGTATGCGCAGGCGGGTCAGTGTCTCGATGCGGTCTATGCCCATGGCCACGTCCAGTTCCTCGGCCACCACATCATGCGGCGGCACGGGATCGGCATTGGCGGGCGAGCCCAGCAACTGGCCCGCATCGGGCTTGAAGTAGAAGCTCTCGTCCACGCCGATCACGGCAGGCCAGCCGTGAATTTCCTCGCCCTCGGGTGCGGCAAAGGTAAAGGCCGAGCGGCGCCGGGGCTCGATGCCCAGCGGCCGCGCGCCGCACAGCCGGGCCACGGCATCGGCCCAGGCGCCTGCGGCATTGACCACGGCGCGGGCGCGGACCTGCGATCCGTCCTGCAGCACCAGGGTCCACAGGCCCTGGCCATCACCATCCACCTCACGCTCGGCGCCCGACAGTTCGGCGCCGCAGCGCAGCCGCGCACCGGCACGCGCCATGCCGCGCAGAAAGCCCTGGTGCAGTTCGGCCACGTCGATGTCCATGGCGTCCAGGTCATGCACGGCGCCCACGAGCAGGCTCTCCTGCAGGCAGGGCACCAGGGCGCAGGCCTGGCGCGCGTCGATGCGCTCGGCGCGCAGGCCGTCGCGGCGGTACATGGCCAGGGCCTCGTCCAGCTGGGGTTCCTGGCCGGCCGTTCCTATGTAGAGCACGCTGCGCGGCTGCAGTAGCGCGTGCTCGCAAAAACCTTCGGGCGGCGCGCTGTAGAAGCCACGGCTGGCGCGTGTCAGCGCGCGTATCTGCGCGGTGCCGTAGCTCTCCATGAACATGGCGGCCGAGCGGCCCGTGGCGTGGTAGCCGGGCTGCGGCTCGCGTTCCAGCACCACCACCGAGGCGCCACCCCCGGCCAGCCGCCAGGCCACCGAGGCACCGGCCATGCCGCCACCGATCACCGCGAAATCCAGAACCTGGCTTTCCATCATCCATCGCTCCATTTTTTTCCAATGAGAAAATTATCCGATAAGAAAAAAATGAGGCAAGCCCCTGGTCCTCGTGGTTTTCACCGGGGGCGCCGGGCAAGAAAAAAGGGACGGCGCCTGGCCGTCCCTTGTGGCAATGCGCGCCGCACGCTCAGGCCGGCGGCAGCTTTCCGTCCCAGCCACCGGCCAGGGCCTGGTACAGCGCCACGGCGGCGCGCAGGCCGCGCGCACGGCTGTCGGCGGCCGCATCCTGGGCCGCATACAGGTCGCGCTGCGCATCCAGCACTTCGTACAGGCCCACGCTGCCCAGGTGGTAGCGGCGCAGCGCCAGCTGTTCTGCGCGCTGGCGCTGCTCGGCGGCCTGCGCCAGGTGGGCGTCTTCGCTGCGCGTGCGCTGCAGGCGCACCAGGGCGTTCTCCGTGTCCTCCAGCGCCAGCAGCACGGTCTGCTGGTACTGGGCCAGCGCGGCCTGGGCGCCGGCCTCGCTGGCCGCGATGCGCGCCCGCACGCGGCCCACGTCGAGAAAGGACCAGTCCACGCCCAGGAACACGCTGCTGCGGGCGCTGGCGCCCTCGAACAGCGAGCCGCCGTGCAACGCCGTGCTGCCCAGCAGCCCGCCCAGCGACAGGCGCGGGAACAGGTCGGCCGTGGCCACGCCGATGCGTGCCGTGGCCGCATGCAGCCGTGCCTCGGCCACGGCCACGTCCGGGCGCCGGCGCAGCAGGCCGGCCGGCGTGCCGGGGTCGATGGCCGGCGGCAACTGCGGCAGGGCGGCAGGCGCATCCAGCGCGGCAATCAGCGCCTCGGGCACCTGGCCCGTGAGCACGGCCAGCCGGTGCTGCGCCATGGCGATCTGCGCCTGCAGCGCGGGAATGCGCGAGCGCGTGGCCTCCAGCTGGGCCTGGGCGCGCGCCAGGTCGAACTCGGTGCCGCTGCCGTGCGCCAGGCGCAGCTGCACCAGGCGCAGCGTGTCCTGCTGGTTGGCCGCATTGGCCTGCGCCAAGGCCAGGCGCTGCTGCCAGCCGCGCAGGTCGGCGTAGCTGCCCGCCACCTGGGCCGCAATGGCCACCTGCAGGGCCGCCAGGTCGGCCGCATCGGCGCGCAGGTCGGCATGCCGCGCCTCGATGCTGCGCCGCACGCGGCCGAACACGTCGAGCTCCCAGCTGGCGGCCAATCCGGCCGTGTAGCTGCGCTGGCTGCGCGGGCCATAGAAGGCCTCGCTCTCGCTGAGCTTTTGCTGCGTGGCCCGGCCCGACATCGTGACCGTGGGCAGCTGGTCGAAGCGGCTTTCGCGCAGCAGCGCCTGGGCACCGTCCAGCCGCGCCAGCGCCACCTGCAGGTCCTGGTTGTCGCCCAGCGCGCGCTCCACCAGCTGCGTCAGCTGCGGGTCCTGGAACTGGCGCCAGAAGGCGGCATCGGGCTCGGCCTGGGGGGTGGCCGGTGCAGGCTCGGCCCGCGCGAACTGCGCTGCGGCCCGCGGCGCCGCAGGCGCCTTGAAGTCGGGGCCGACCGCGCAGCCGCCCACCAGGGCGGCGGATGCCAGCGCCAGCGCGTGGCGGCTCAGGGACTTGCGTATCTCAGGCATGTGGGGACTCCAGGGAGGCGGGCTGGGCAGGCCCGGTGGAATGCGCAGGCGCATGCCCCGTCAGCGCGCGGCCCGAAAGCCGGCGCAGCGTGACGTAGAACACCGGCGTGAGGAACAGGCCGAACAGGGTCACGCCCAGCATTCCCGAGAACACGGTCACGCCCGTGGCCGCGCGCACCTCGCTGCCCGCGCCGCCACCGATGAGCAGGGGCACGGCCCCCGCGATGAAGGCGATCGAGGTCATGACGATGGGGCGCAGCCGCAGGCGGCAGGCCTGCAGCGCGGCATCGACGATGCCCACGCCGCGCAGCTCCAGCTCGCGTGCGAATTCCACGATCAGGATGGCGTTCTTGCAGGCCAGCCCCATCAGCACCACCAGCCCCACCTGCACGAAGACGTTGTTGTCCCCCCCGGCCAGCCAGACGCCGAACAGCGCCGCGCAGATGCACACGGGCACGATGAGGATCACGGCCAGCGGCAGCGTCCAGCTTTCGTAGAGCGCGGCCAGCACCAGGAAGACCAGCATCACGGCAATGGCGAAGACCACAGCCGCGGCGTTGCTCTGCTCCACCTGCTGGTAGCTGAGGTCGGTCCAGGCCAGCTCGATGCCGCGCGGCAGCGTGCGCTGCGCGATCTCCTGGAGCTTGGCCAGCACCTCGCCCGAGGACAGCACGCGCGGGTCGGAGTCGCCGATCAGATCGGCCGCCGGGAAGCCGTTGTAGCGCAGCACCGGGTCGGGGCCGAAGCTGGGCACCACGGTGACCATGGAGCCTATGGGCACCATCTCGCCGCGCGCATTGCGCGTGCGCAGACTGGCGATGTCCTCCACGGTCTGGCGGTGGTCCGCGTCGGCCTGCAGCATCACGCGCCAGACGCGGCCGAAGGCGTTGAAGTCGTTGACGTAGACCGATCCCAGGTAGGCCTGCAGCGTCTGGAACAGGTCGGTCAGCGCCACGCCCTGGGCCTTGGCCTTGGTGCGGTCCACCTTGACTTCCAACTGCGGGATGTTGGACTGGTAGCTGCTGACCGGGTAGGTCATGCCCGGTGTTTTGGCGATCTCGGCCTGGAAGGCCTGCAGCGCCTGCTGCAGCGCCGCGTAGCCCAGGCCCGCGCGGTCCTGCAGGAACAGCGAGTAGCCCGAGCCGTTGCCCAGGCCCTGGATGGGCGGGGGCATCAGCGCATAGGCGAAGCCGCCCTCGATCTGCGAGAACTTGGCGCCCAGCTCGGCATTGATGGCCTCGGCGCTGCGCGTGCGCTCGCCGAAGGGCTTGAGCATGATGTAGGCGCTGGTCAGGTTGGGCGTGGTCGTGGACTGCAGCGCGTTGAAGCCCGCGAAGGCGGCGACCATGTCCACGCCTTCCACGCTTTTGGCGGCATCGACCATCTGGCGCGTGACCGCATCCGTGCGGTTCAGCGAAGCCCCCTCGGGCAGCTTGGCGCCGCCGAACAGGTACAGCTTGTCCTGCAGCGGGATAAAGCCGCCCGGCACGGCCTGGAACAGCACGGCCGTGCCCGCCAGCAGCGCCGCATAGACCGCGAACACCAGGCCCCGGCGGCGCAGCGAATGCCCCACCGAGTTCTGATAGCCGTGGGCGCTGCGGTCGAAGAAGCGGTTGAAGGGCCGGAAGAGCCAGCCCAGACTGCGGTCCAGCCCGCGCGCCAGCGGATCGCGCGGCGCGCCGCGCGGCTGCAGCAGCTTGGCCGCCAGCGCGGGCGACAGCGTCAGCGAGTTGATGGCCGAGATCACCGTGGAGATGGCAATCGTCACGGCGAACTGCTTGTAGAACTGCCCCGTCACGCCGCTGAGAAAGGCCATGGGCACGAAGACCGCGCACAGCACCAGGGCGATGGCGATGATGGGGCCCGAGACCTCCTTCATCGCCAGGTGGGCCGCCTCCAGGGGCGTGTGCCCTTCCTCGATGTAGCGCTCCACGTTCTCCACCACCACGATGGCGTCGTCCACCACGATGCCGATGGCCAGCACCAGGCCGAACAGAGTCAGCGTGTTGATGGAGTAGCCCAGCAGGTACAGCCCCGCGAAGGTGCCGACGATGGACACGGGCACGGCCAGCAGCGGAATGATGGAGGCGCGCCAGGTCTGCAGGAAGACGATGACCACCAGCACCACGAGGATGACGGCCTCGATCAGCGTGCTCTGCACCGCCTTGATGGAGTCGCGCACGAAGACCGTGGGGTCCCAAACCGTCTCGAAGGCCACGCCCGCGGGCAGGTCCTGGGAGAGCTTGTCCATGGCCGCGTAGACCTGCTCGGCCACGCCCAGCGCATTGGCGCCGGGCGACAGGAAGATGCCCACGGCCGCCATGTTCTTCTTGTCGCTCCACGAGCGCAGCGTGTAGTCGCTGGCGCCCAGCTCGATGCGCGCCACGTCGGCCAGGCGCACGACCTGGCCGTCCGCACCGCCCTTGAGCACGATGCTGCCGAATTCCTCGGGCGTCTTCAGCCGCCCGCGCACGTTGATGGACAGCAGCTTGTCCGCGCTCTGCGGACTGGGCTGCGCGCCCAACTGCCCGGCCGAGACCTGGATGTTCTGCTCGCGGATGGCGGCAATCACCTCGGGCGCCGTGAGCTGGCGCGCGGCCACCTTGTCCGGGTCCAGCCACACGCGCATGGCGTAGTCGCCCGCGCCGTAGATGCCCACGTCGCCAATGCCCGGAATGCGTGCCAGCACGTCCTTGATCTTGAGCGTGACGTAGTTGCGCAGGTACAGCGCGTCATGCTGGCCGTCCTGGGACACCAGGCCCACGTACATCAGCGGCGTGGACGACTGCTTTTGCGTGGTCACGCCGAACTGGCGCACCTCCTCGGGCAGACGGCTCTGGGCCTGGCTGACGCGGTTTTGCACGCGCACGGCGGCCGTGTCGGGATCGACGTCGGGGCGGAAGGTGGAGACCACCTGCAGGCTGCCGTCGGACGCCGCGACCGACTTCATGTACATCAGGCCTTCGACGCCGTTGATGGCCTCCTCCAGCGGCACGGCCACCGACTCGGCGACCTCCTTGGGATTGGCGCCCGGATAGGTGGCGCGCACCACCACGCTGGGCGGCACGACCTCGGGATACTCGCCCACGGGCAGCTGCGGAATCGCGACCAGCCCCACGGCGAACAGGATGATGGAGAGCACGACCGCGAAGATCGGCCGGTCTATGAAGAATTTGGAGAAGTCCATGGTGCTTCCCGGTTCACTGCGCGGCCACGGCCGGCGCCTTGGCCACCGCCGCCTGCCCATCGCCGGGCGCAGGCTTGGGGCTGATCGGCATGCCGGGGTAGTAGATGCGCTGCAGGCCGCCGACCACGAGGCGGTCGCCCGCCGCCAGCCCCTTGTCCACCACGCGCCGGCCATCGACCATGCGGCCCAGCTCCAGGTCACGGCGCTCGGCCTTGTTGCCCTCGCCCACCACATAGACGTACTTGCGGTCCTGGTCGGTGAGCACGGCCTTGTCGTCGATCAGCAGCGTCTGCCGCTCGCCGCCCACGCCCTGCGCGTCTTGCAGTTGCACGCGCGCGAACAGGCCCGGCGTCAGCAGGCGGTCGGGATTGGGCAGGCGGGCGCGCATGCGCACCGTGCCCGTGCCCGCGTTGAGCTGGTTGTCGGTGAAGTCCAGGCTGCCCGCATGCGGGAAGCCTTCGTCGCCAGCCAACCCCACACGCACGGGCCGCTGCACGCCGGGCCGCCCCTTGGTGTCCTTGGCGGCCTGCTGCTGCCGCAGGAAGCTGTGCTCGTCCGCATCGAAGTAGACATACACCGGGTCCTGCGAAACCACGGTGGTCAGCACGCTCTGGTCGGCCTGGGCCAGGTTGCCCACGGTGAGCAGGGCGCGGCCCGCGCGGCCGGAGACCGGCGCGCGCACCTCGGTGAAATCCAGGTTGAGCCGCGCGGCCGCCAGCGCGGCCTCGGCGGCACGCACCTGGGCGGAGCTCTGGGCCAGGGCGCCGGCGCGCGTATCGGCTTCCTCGCGCGAGACGGCATGCTCTGCCACCAGCAGGCGGGCGCGCTGGTCCTGGGTGCGGGCCAGCGCGGCACCTGCACGCGTGCGCTCCAGCTCGGCCTCGGCGCTGGCCAGGGCGGCGCGGTAGGGCCGCTGGTCGATCACGAACAGCAGCTGGCCCTTCCTGACCTCCTGCCCCTCGCTGAAGGCAATGCGCTCGATATAGCCCGACACGCGCGGGCGCAGTTGGACCGACTCCACGGCATCGATGCGGCCGTTGAACTCGTCCCAGACACGCACGCTGGCCGGCACGACTTCGCTCACCAGCACCTCGGGCGCAGGCGGCGGGCCGTCGCTGGCGTGGGCATCGCCCACGGCCTGCGGGCGGCAGCCGGCAAGCAGGGCCAGCGCCGCCAGGGCGCCTCCGAACAGGGCACGCCGCAACGGCGGCGGGGGAAGAACGGGCATGGATCGACTCTCCTTGAGGGGGATGGGCAAGGCCCTGCTGCCGGGGCTGCGGCGGGGCCGGAAAAAGGGGCGGGACCGCAGGCTCTGGAGGCCTTCCAGGCGGTTGCTCACAATGGGTTGCATTCTTCAAGTTCAAGTGAACTTGAAGTCAAGATCCGCGCGCAAAGACACCACGAAAATTGAGGACGGTTTGCCGGGGACATTGCTGGCCGGATCGGACAAGCGCAGCGGCAATTGACCAGGAACGACCTGAGAAGACCTGGACAGGCGCGCACAGACGGACACACGCGCGTTGCCGCACCTGCAGGACGCCACCACTACACTGCAAGGCCATCTGACCCAGGGTGGCGGCCAGGTTTCACCAGGAACCGCCAGGTACCGCCAAAAGCCGCCGACTACTGCCGACGAACGCCGACACCCTCCATGGAAAAGCACTGGATGCCTGCCGCATGAATCTGCTTGCTCACGCCACACTGTCCCGGCCACAGGGACGCAACGAACGCATCAGCACCGTGAGGGTGCTGGCCCTGGAGATGCCGGGCGGCGACACCACGGCCACCGCAGCGCGCCATGTCGTGACCTTGCAGGTCACGCAATTGAAGGCCGGCGTCGTCGCGCAGGTCGACGACAGCACGCTCACCCCCTTGCCCCAGGCGCTGGAGCCTGCACGCCAGCGCGCGCTGGCCTACCTGCGCCAGCGCCTGGGCGCGGGCGATGTGCTGCAGTCCCATGAGGGCTTTGCGGAGCTGGATGCTGAAGCAGGCCCGGCGCCCTCCCCCGGCCCGGCCCCGGGACAGGCCACGGTGCCGCCCGGCCTGCCGGAGTCGGCCCTGCAGGCCGGCGCCATTTCCGCCCTGTGCAAACGCCTGGACGGCAGCGCCTGGCGGCTGATGCCCTCGGGCCAGCAGGCCCGGCTGGTGTGGCGGCTGGCCGAGTATGCGGACCCCGCACGCGGCGGCGCCGCCCAGCGCCTGCTGCATGCCCAGGTTCCACGCCTGGTGGCGCTGCTGGGCACGGGGGACGATCTGCTCGACTACTGCCTGGCCTACCTCATCGGACGCCTGGGCGATGGCGGCGCGGCGGTGGCCCTGCAGGCGCTCTCGCAACGCGGCACCAGCGAGGCCACGCGCGATCTGGCGCACCAGGCCTGGCTGGCGCTGCTGGAGCCGCAGGAACGCCAGGCGGCGCTGCAGGAGTACCAGGCGCAGTGGGCCGGGATTCCCCCGCAGGAAAACGGCCCGAAAGAGGACGGACCGCAGGCCGAACAGGCCTTCTTCCAGGCCCTTGGGCCACAGGCGCTGCTGGCGGCCGATGCGCTGGGCGCGCACGACGGCGCCGTCCACCAGCAGCTGCTGGCCTGGATGGAGCGCATCCCCTTCACACGCGCCTGGTGGCCGGCCCTGCGGCGCATCCACAAGCGTGCCGAGTGGCGGCGCGACCACGCCCTGCTGGCCGTGCTGCACGCGCGCTTCGATGGCCCGCGCGACGAGGGTGCCGTCTTCAGCCGCGACACCTCGCTGTACCTGCGCCTGCGCGGCTGGCGCCAGCTGCGGCGCATGGCCTCGGCCGACCACAGCGAAAGCGCCGCCCATGCCGCAGCCCTGCTCCAGGCCATGGACCGCCGCTGCGCGGGCCAGCCTGCCTCGCGCTCCGGCCGCCTGCCCGAATCGCGCTGGCTGCTCGCTGCCCGGCTGCTGCTGCCGCGCTGGCCGCAGCTGCATGCCTCGGCACGCGCCCACACCTGGTACACCGACGAGCCGCTGGACCTGCAGCAGCTGCCTGCGCAGCGCGTGGAAGGGCTTTCGGCCATGTGGGACGCCCACCCCGGGCAACTGCTGCAACTGGTGGGCCGTTCGCAGTCCCCGCTGCTGCTGTGGTCGCTCACGCGCGCCCTGCAGGACCAGAAGGCCTTTCTGGACGGCCTCGATGCAGCGGCCACCGCGCCGCTGCTGCACAAAACCTATGCACCGGCGGCTGCGCTGGGCCTTCAGATCGCGCAGCAGCGCATGGTCTCGCTGACCGACGATGCGGCACGCCGGCCCTGGCTGCTGGCGCTTGCGCAATGCGGCGACGGGCCTGCCGCCAGCTACCTGGGCGCCTGGCTGTCGCGTGACCGCGCAGGCGCCGCGCGCGATGCCGAACTGGTGGCAGCCCTGCTGCTGTCACCGGCCGCCAGCTCGCGCACCCAGGGCCTGGCCCTGCTGTTTTATGCCGATGGTGCAGCCGTGGCCCTGGCCTTGCTGGCGGCGCTGCCCACGCTGGACACCGAAAGCCCCGCGCTGGCCGATATCCGCGATGCCGTGCAGGCACTGTTCGATGGCAACGGTCCGCTGGCTGCGCAGGCCGCCAGCGTCCCGGCCCCGCCGCTGCACCACCTGCTGGCGCACTCGGTGACGGCGCTGGTGGAGATGGCCACCGCCTGGCTGCTGGCGCATCCGCAGGGCCTGCGGACCCTGCCCCCGGCGGCGTTGCGCGGGCTGCTGGAATCCGAGGAACCTGCGCGCATGGCCTGCGGCATACGGCTCATGGGCAGCCTGGCCGATGACCTGCTGTGCGAGCAGGCCGCCATGCTGGCCGAATTCGCCGTATCACCGCATGCCGCCTTGCGTGCAGCGGCAGCGCCCCTGGTCGAGCGCCTGGCCGGCACCCTCGTCTACAACACGCGCTGCAACGCCCAGATCGCCGAACGCCTGCACGAAGTGCTGTTCCGCGCGGAAAAGGCCGAAGGCGTGCACGACGCGGCGCTGCGGCTGCTCACCGGCCCGCTGGCCGCCGTGGCCCCGGCCCGCGATGCCTCGGGCATCTGGCGCGCCCTGCAGGCGCAGGCCAAGGGCGCACAGCGCTACGGCGCCTGGGGCCTGAAGGCGCTGGACCTGCAGGCCTACACGCTGCGCCAGTGGTCCACGCTGGCCCGGCATGCCGATGCCGACGTGCGCGCGTTGAGCCGCCAGAGCATCGATGCGCAGCTCACCCCCATGGACCGGACCCTGCCCGAGCAGGCCGAACAGCTGCTGCCGCTGGCCGACGCCCTGTTTGCCGACACGCAGCAGTACGCACGCGAGATGTTCGGCCAGCGGCTGCCGGACGGCGCCCTGTCGCCGCAGCTGCTGCTCGGCTGGGTCGATCACGCCCAGCCCTGGGTGCAGGCTCTGGGCCGCCAGCGGCTCGCGCAGCACATGAGCGCGCCCGAGGCCAGCCTCTTCCTCACGCGCCTGGCCCAGCACCCCGCCACCAGCGTGCAGCTGTTCGTCACGCAATGGCTGCTCGCCCTGCCCGACGAGCCCGCGCCGCAGCGCGCAGCGCGCCTGCAGGAGCTGCAGCCCTACTTCCTGGCCGTGCTCAGCCAGGTGCACCGCGCGCGCGCCAGCAAGACGCGCGTGCTGCATTTCCTGCGCAGCCAGGTGCAGGCGCCCGAGACCGCCGCCGTGGTGGCGGCCATCTTTGCGCGGCAGGTGGTCAGCGCCAGCCATGCCGACCAACCCGACTATGTGGCCGGGCTGCGCGACATCGTGCAGCGCCATCCCCAGCTGGCGCAAAGCTTCATGCAGCCCCTGGCGGCGGAGCGGCGCGGCCAGGCCCCGTCTTCAACCTGAGCGCCGCAACAAGGCACGGAGTCGATCGGACATGGAATTTCGCTATCAGTACTACGGCAGCACGCAGGTCAACGACACGGCGGCCGAGCAGGCCTTCTCCTTCGCGCCCGACCTGCTGCGCCCACCCACGCGCTTCGACGGCCTGCTCCGGCGCGACGGCCCGGCCTACCTGCAGGTGCGCGAAGGGCTGTCCGCGCTGCACAGCGTGGTGGTCAGCGACTTGCGCACGCGCGGCCGCGACAAGACGGCCTACCGCGAATGGCTGCAGGAGCACGAAGCGCAAATGCTGGCCACCTTCATGGCCGACACCGGCGGCGCCCAGGCGCGCGCCAAGGAAATCAGCGCCGAACTCAAGGACCTGCGCGAGACCCGCAACCAGGTGCTCACCCCCTTCTACAAGGCCCAGCGCAAGTACTTCGACTGGCTGTTCGTGGCCAACCGCGATGCCTGGTATGTGCTGGACCCCGTGATCACCGTGCACCCGGACCGGCTGCTGTTCGAGGCCTTCAGCCAGGACGAGTCGAGCTACTGCGCGGTCAGCATCCGGCACGAGGCCTTCGAGCATGCGGGCGAGCGCATCTGCGGCACCACCAACATCGACTACTCGGCCAGCCTCTACGAAGAATTCCAGAAGATCCGCAACTACCGGGACACGCGGCTGACGCTGGACCCGGCGGGCTTTGCCGTGCAGGTGGGCGGCGACCCCGCGCTGCGCGAGGAAAAGATCGACCTGCCCGACAGCTGGCTGCGCGGCTTCGTGCAGGTCTCCAGCGCCATGGCCCTGCCAGCCACCGTGCTGGAGCTGCACCCCATGGACCTGTTCAACATCTGCGCGCGGCTGCGTGCCCGGCGCGAGCGCCATGGCCCGCGCGCGCTGCGCTTCGAGCTGGCGCCGGGACAGCCGCCCACCGTGGTCTTCGAGCCCTGGGAGGAGCGCCTGGCCACCCGGCGCTCGCACGTCGTCAGCGATGCCATGGGCACGGGCGGCGGCACCATCCGCCTGTGGGGGCGCCGCCGCCTGCTCACGCTGGAGCGGCTGATCTCCCAGGCCACGCGCGTGCGCGTGCACCTGCTGGGCAGCGGCATGCCCAGCTTCTGGGTGATCGAGCTGGGCCTGGTCACGGTCACGCTGGGCCTGTCGGGCTGGAGTGCCAACGACTGGGCCGCCAGCGCACGCTTTCACCTGATGGCGCCGCAGGCCGAGGTCACGCCCGCCCAGGTCGAGGCCGTGGGCCGGCAGCTGCAGTCGTGCTGGCAGGCCGGCGCGCAGGATCTGGCCCAGGCCACGGGCCTGGCCCCGGCCCAGGTGCACACGGCCATGACACGCTGGATGCAGGCCGGGCGCGCGGTCTACGACCTGGACGCCGGGCGCTACGCCTGGCGCGAGCTGCTGCGCGAGCCGCTGACGGCGCAGCAATTGCAGCCCGCCAACCCCGAGCAAGACAAGGCGCTGGCCCTGGTGCGCGGCAAGGCCATTGCCCCGCCGCGCATCGACCGCAAGGACGGGTTCAGCCGCATCACCGGCCAGATCCCGCGCGCCGACGGCAAGCGGCTGTTCGACACCCAGCTCGAACTCGATGCCGACGAGCGCCTGACCGATGCGCGCTGCAGCTGCAACCACTACCAGCAGTACCGGCTGCGCCAGGGGCCCTGCGAGCACATGATTGCGCTGCGCCTGGTGGCGCAGCCCCAGCTCGATGCCGCCCGCCAGCCGACCGGCCCGCAGATGAAGGCCGCAGGACAAGGAGAAATCGCGTGAACCGCTTCAATTGCTCTACACTGCCACGCGGAGCGACGCGCAGGCTCTTGCAATCCGGGTGGTGTTTCGCCACCCTTGTGAACTGCCGTTTCATGCACCACGGGCGCCGTTTTCACTGTGCCACCCCAGCGACGGTATGCGTTTTCCTGAGTGGCTTGCCACAAGCGAAACACGCATACCGTCGCGGGGTGGCGTCGAGCGAACAGCTCCCGTCCCGTGAGCCCTGCGGGCTCTTCGACGAGAAGCGCGTCGCTCCATTTCTTTGCCCGCCGCACAGCGGCCGGGCCCGCCTTGCCGGGGTGGCCGCATGAGCCAGCCGCAACCCACACGCGCCGAGATCTACGAGCGCATCAAGGCATCGAGCAAACAGGAAGTCATCCTCGACGAGATGCAGCGCCTGGGCTTCTGGCCCAAGGGCGAGGGACAGCCGCAGCTGGCCGCCGCCCACATCCAGCGCGAAGGCGAGCTGCAGCGCGAGCTGGCCGAGCTGCGCCAGCAGATCGCCGTGCGCCAGAACCCCGAGCGCGCATTGCGCCAGATGCGCAAGGAGCGCATGCAAAAGGCGCTGGCCCAGCGCGAGGAAACCAAACGCCGCCAGGCCCAGGAGCGCCACGACAAGGCGCTGGCCTGGCATGCGAAGCGGGCCACGCACGTGGGCTATCTGGGCCCCGGCGTCTCCGCTGCCCTGCAGGGGCCGCAGGCCGGTGAGGCACCGCCTGCTGCCGGGGAGCGCCGGCAGGCCGACCCGCAAAGGCTGGCACGGCATGGCCTGCCGGAACTTGCCGATGCGGCGCAACTGGCCGATGCCATGGGCATCACCGTGGCCGAGCTGCGTTTCCTGGGCTTTCACCGCGAGGTGGCCCGCACCCACCACTACCACTCGTTCACCCTGCCCAAGAAGACCGGCGGCGAGCGGCTGATCTCCGCGCCCATGCCGCGCCTCAAGCGCGCGCAGTACTGGGTGCTGGACAACATCCTCGCCAAGGTGCCCGCGCACGATGCCGCGCACGGCTTCCTGGCCGGCCGCTCCATCGTGAGCAATGCCGCGCCGCATGCGGGCCACGACGTGGTCATCAACCTGGATGTGAAGGACTTCTTTCCCAGCATTGCCTTCGGCCGCATCAAGGGCGTGTTCCGTCATCTGGGCTATGGCGAGGCCATGGCCACCCTTCTGGCCCTGCTGTGCAGCGAAAACCGCGCCCAGGCCTGGCAGGTGGATGGCGAGAAGCTCTTCGTCGGCGGCAAGGCGCGCGAGCGCGTGCTGCCCCAGGGCGCGCCCACCAGCCCCATGCTCACCAACCTGCTGTGCCGCCGCCTGGACCGGCGCCTGCTGGGCCTGGCCAGGCAGCTGGGCTTTGTGTACACGCGCTATGCGGACGACCTGACCTTCTCCGCCTCGGGCGAGGCCGCGCGCGACAACGTGGGCCGGCTGCTGGGCCGCGTGCGCTGGATACTGCGCGACGAAGGCTTCACGCCCCATCCCGACAAGGAGCGCGTGATGCGCAAGGGCCGCCGCCAGGAGGTCACGGGGCTGGTGGTGAACGCGGACAAGCCCGGCGTATCGCGCGAGACGCGCAGGCGCCTGCGCGCCGCCCTGCACCGCGCCACGCAGGCCAGCGCCGGCAAGCCGGCGCACTGGCAGGGGCAGGCAGCCCAGCCCTCGCAATTGCTGGGACTGGCGCAGTTCGTGTACCAGGTCGACCCCGTGCAGGGCGGCCCGCTGCTGGGCCAGGCCCGCCAGCTCACGCGCAGCCCCATCGACCGCGCCAACGATGCCCTTCTGCAGGCCAGCCGGCAGGACCGCGCGGCAGCGCGTGCGCAGCCGCCCGCAAGCGCACAGTTCCGGCGTCTGGCCGCCAGCGGGCAGGCGCCTGCGCTGGCCAGCGGCAAGACGTGGTGGCAACCGGCCGAGCCGGCGGCACCCGTGATCGAGAAGACCGACCAGCAGCGGCGCGAACAGCGGCTGCAAGAGCGCGAGGCCGCACGCGCCCAGGCCGCGGCGGCCGCACGGCCGGCCGTGGACACGCCGCAGCAGCAGCCTGCACAGGCGCCGAGCCCCGACGCCCAGGCACCCGGCCCATCGCCGATGCCCGGCCTGCTGACCTACTGGACGCAGATCGTGATCTGCTTCTTGCTGGGCACGGTGTTCCAGGCACGCCTGATCACGCTGATCGGCATCGTGCTGGTCCTGCTCCTGCGCTACCGGCGCATACGGCGCTGGGATGTCTTTGCCGCTGCGATGGTGGTGGCCGTGCTGCTGGGCCTGGGGCTGCGGCTGTCGTGATGTTCGCGGGGCCGCAGGCCTCAGAGGCCTGCGCCGCCGCCCGCCAAGGGTGCGCTGCGCAGCGCCAGGAAGCGGCGCGGCGAGGTGCCCACCGCCTTGCGGAACATGGTCACGAAGGCGGGTGCGCTCTCATAGCCCAGGGCATCTGCCACGGTCTGTATGCGCAGCCCCTCGGACAGCTTTTGCAGTGCGGTGAGCACATGCAGCTGGCGGCGCCACTGGTTGACCGTAAGCCCGGTCTCGGCCAGGAACAGCCGCGTCATGCTGCGCTCGCTCATGCCGATGCGCTGGGCCCAGTCGGCCAGCCGTGCCTGCAGCTGCGGCTGCTCGCACAGGGCGTTGGTCATGCGGCGCAGGCGCCGGTCGTGCGGCAGGGGCAGGTGCAGTCCTTCGGGCTGCGCCGCCTGGATCTCGTCGAGCAGCACCTGCATGAGCCGGCCATCGCCGCTGTCGGGCTCGTAGTCCTGCGGCAGGCCCTGCACGCGGTCCAGCAGCGCACTGAGAAAGGGCGAGACGGCCAGCGCATGGCAGGGTCCGGGCACGGGGCGCACGGCCCCTGCCTCGACAAAGACCACGTAGCCGCTGGCCGCACCGCTGCAGCTGACGCGGTGCAGCGTGCCGCCCGGAATCCAGGCGGCGCTGCGCGGCGGCACCACGCAGACGCCCGCATCGGTCTCCAGCGTGATCAGCCCCGCATGGGTGACCATGAGCTGGCTCTTGCGGTGGGCATGGAAGTTCATCCCCCAGTCGCCGGGGCCCGACCGCATGGGCAGGACGATCACGGGACGGTCCACATGGTCGGGGTCCCACCTCTCGGGCAGGACTTTGAGCAGGGCTGAATCCACGGCATTCATGGTGTTTCTCTCAGTTCATGTCAATCGGTCATCAATCGGACCCGAGCAGCTCCCGTGCACGCTGCTGCGCCTCCTCGGGGGAGGCCACCAGCAGCATGGGATAGCCCCAGGCCTTGCCGAACATCTGTGCGAAGGCCTCGGCCTCGGCGCGCTTTTGCGCATCGGGCTCGGCGTGGACCAGGGCGCGCACCAGGCTTTTGAGCTCGGGGCGGCGGGCCTTCATCCACAGCACGACCTGCTTGCGCTCCTCGGGCGAGCGCTCCTCCTGGGACATGTCGCCGTCGCTGAAGAAGACAAAGGCCTGGCCGCGGGCCAGCAGGGCCGAGAAGTCCTCCAGCAAGCGGTCCACGGGCACGGCCTTGTCGCGCTCGTAGCCCATGCGGACCAGGGGAAAGCTGCTGCTGTCGATGTACATGGAAACCTCCGGCCGATGCCATTCAATACAAATGAGACCCATTACTGTATGAATGAACGGCAGCTGCGTCATTGCAGCACTCAGCCAAAGAATTTCGCAGTCCGGCCAGGACGCTCGCATGGGCGGTACAGACCCGGTTGCCCTGTTCCTGTGCTTTCGCTCAGAATGGCCGCATTCTTCGAGTTCAAGTGAACTTGAAGTCAAGCCACAAAGGAAAGCCACCATGAAAACCGAGGATGATCCGCTGCTCAGCATCGGCGACGTGGCGCAGCGCAGCGGGGTCAAGGCCTCGGCGCTGCGCTTTTACGAGTCGCTGAACCTGATCGAGTCCGTGCGCAGCGCCAGCGGCCACCGGCGCTACCACCGCTCGTCGCTGCGGCGTATCGCCTTCGTGGTGTTCGCCCAGCGCATCGGCTTCACGCTGGAGGAGATCGCCGAGCAGCTGGCCAAGCTGCCCAGCCGCCATGTCCCCACGGGCGGGGACTGGCAGAAGATGTCGCGGGTCTGGAAGCAGCGGCTGGACGACCGCATAGGCGAGCTGCAGCGGCTCAGCGAGAGCCTGGACCAGTGCATTGGCTGCGGTTGCCTCTCACTGCGCCACTGCGTGCTGCACAACCCCGGCGACCTGTGCGCACAGAACGGCCCCGGGCCGCGCCGCTGGCTGGGCGACCCGCCGCCCGTGGCCATGGGCGGGCCCTGCCCGGGCCACTGCCACGACGAAGGCTGATCAGGACACGCGCCGTGTCGTGACGAAGTCCAGCACCGCCTGCAGCATGCGCTGCAGCGTGGGCTGGATCTGTTCGGCGCGCTCGGGAAGGTAGTCGAAGGGCAGGGCTTCCTGCATGTAGCTGCACTGCGTCATCTCCAGCTGCACGGCGTGGATGCCGGCCTCGGGCTGGCCGTAGTGGCGCGTGATGTAGCCGCCCGTGAAGCGGCCGTTGAGTATGGCGGTGTGGCCCGGCGCGGTCTGCGCAATGGCCAGCAGATGCTCGGCCAGCTCCAGCGCGCAGCTCGTGCCCTTGCCGGTGCCCAGGTTCAGGTCGGGCAGCTTGCCTTCGAAGAAACGCGGCAGCACCGAGCGGATGGAGTGCGCGTCCCACAGCGCCACGGTGCCGTGCACGGCCTTGAGGCGGTCCAGCTCGGCGCGCAGCTGTGCGTGGTACGGGCCCCAGATGGCCTCGCGGCGCGCGGCGATCTCGGCGTCCGCGGGCACATCGGCTGGGTCGGCGTACAGCGGCGTGTCGTCGAAGGTGTCCACGGGGCACAGGCCGGTGACGCTCTGGCCCGGGTAGAGGCTGGCGCCATCGGGCGGACGGTTCAGGTCCACCACATAGCGCGAATGCGTGGCCACGAGGATGGAGGCGCCCATGGCCTTGGCGAACTCGTACAGGCGCGGCAGGTGCCAGTCGGTGTCGGGCACGTGGCGGGCTTCCTCGGTCAGGCGCGCGGCGATGTCGGGCGGCACATGGGTGCCCGCATGCGGCATGGAGATCAGCAGCGGCGCCGTGCCCTGGTGGAAGACGAAGGGAGGGGGAGCGGTATCGGTCATGGTGTGATTCTGGAGCGGTTCTGGCGGGTTGTGCGAACCCATGGCATGCATGGGCCTCAGGATTGCAGGGTGGCCGTGCGCGCTGCGACAAAGCCGCGGGCTGCCGCCTCGTGCAGCGCATGCCGTCCAGCCTGCACGCGGCGCTCGCCGCCCACCCAAAGGCTGTGCAGCGCGCTGCTGCGGTGGCTGCCGAAGACATGGGCCGAGACCATGGCCTGCACCGGCAGGCCGGCCAGTGCCACATGGCCTGCGTCCAGCGCCAGGAAGTCGGCCTGCTGGCCCACGGCCAGCCCGGCCACGGGGCGGCCTGCGGCCTGGGCGCCGCCCTGCACGGCAGCGGTCCACAGCGCGGTGCCCACCTGCGGGTCGGGGCCTGCCAGCACGTTGCGCTGGCGCAGCGACAGGCGCTGGCTGTATTCGAGCATCAGCAGTTCCTCGGCCGCGTTGACGCAGGCATGGCTGTCCGAGCCCACGCCCCAGGCGCCGCCGTGGCCCAGCCATTGCGGCATGTCGAAGATGCCATCGCCCAGGTTGGCCTCGGTGGTGGGGCAGATGCCGGCCACGGCGCCGCTGCGCGCGGCGCCCGCGTATTCACCGGGCGTCATGTGGGTGGCGTGGACCAGGCACCAGCGCGCGTCCACGGGGGCATGCTCCAGCAGCCATTGCACGGGACGCTGGCCGCTCCAGGCCAGGCAGTCGTCCACCTCCTGGGTCTGCTCGGCAATGTGGATGTGGACGGGCGCGCGCGCATCCAGCGCCGTCAGGCCCTCCACGGCCACGCGCAGGCTGTCGGGCGGCACGGCGCGCAGCGAGTGCGGCGCCAGGCCCAGGGCCGCGCCCTGGGCACGGGCCTCGGGCAGCAGGCGCTGCAGCAGGGCCAGCATGTTGTCGGTGCTGCGGATGAAGCGCGCCTGGTCGGCGCGCGGTGGCTTGCCGCCGAAGCCGCTGGTCTGGTAGAGCACGGGCAGCAGGGTGATGCCCATGCCGGCCTTGCGCGCGGCGCGCAGCAGGGCCAGGGACAGCGTGGCGTCGTCGGCATAGGGCCGGCCATCCCGGTCGTGGTGCACGTAGTGGAATTCGCAGACCGAGGTGTAGCCGGCCTCCAGCATCTCCACGTACAGCCAGGTGGCGATGGCCTCCAGCGACTCGGGCGTGATGCGTGCGGCAAAGCGGTACATGAGGTCGCGCCAGCTCCAGAAGCTGTCCTGGGCCTCGGCGCGGTATTCGGTCAGGCCTGCAAAGGCGCGCTGGAAGGCATGCGAGTGCAGGTTCGGCATGCCGGGCAGCACGGGACCGGGTGCGCGCGGCGCGCAGCCGGGCGGGGCGTCGGCCTGTACGGCCAGCAGGCGCCCTGTGCCATCCCAGCGCAGCAGCACATTGCGCGCCCAGCCCGTGGGCAGCAGCGCATGCTCGGCGAACAGCGTGCGGCTGTCGGATGTCGGGTCGATGCCGCTCATTGCACGGCCTCCAGGATGTCGGCCAGCGCGCGCACGAAGCGTTCGTTATCGGCCTCCGTGCCCACGGAGACGCGGATGAAGTGCTCGAAGCCCGGCTCCTTCCAGGGCTTGGTGATGATGCCCCGGGCCAGCAGCGCCTCGTTCACGGGGCCGTTGGGACGGCCGATGTCGATGAACAGGAAGTTGGCGGCCGAAGGCGCTATCCGAAGTGCGGGCAGGGCAGGCAGGGCGGCCAGCCGCTGCGCCAGCACATCGCGCAGGCGCACGGTCTCGGCCACGCCGCGCTGCATGAAGCCCTCGTCGCCCCAGGCCGCCAGCGCCGCCGCCTGGGCCGCCTGGTTGACGTTGAAGGGCGTGCGCACGCGGTCCAGCAGTTGCACCAGGGCCGCGTCGCTGGCCAGGCCGTAGCCCACGCGCAGGCCTGCGAGGCCCCAGGCCTTGGAGAAGGTGCGCAGCACGATCCAGGGCATGGCGCGGCCGCGCAGCAGGGCCAGCACGTCGGGGTAGCCGTCGGCGTGCAGGGCGTACTCGTAGTAGGCCTCGTCCACCACCAGCAGGGTCTGCGGCGGCGTGGCGTCCAGCAGGCGCGCGAAATCGCCGGCGCTGAACATGCAGCCCACGGGATTGGAGGGATTGGCCAGCATGGCGATCTTGGGGCCGCGCGCCAGCGCCTGGCACCAGGCATCGACATCGAAGCCCAGCGCGGGCGTCAGCTCCAGCAGCTCGACGCGCGCGCCCATCATGCGCGGGTAGATCTCGTGCAGGCCGAAGGCCGGGCGCTGGGTGAGCACGCGGTCGCCGGGCGAGAGAAAGGCCTGGCACAGCATCTGCAGGATGTCCTCGGAACCGTTGCCCACGGCAATGGCCTCGGCCGGCACGCCGGTGCGCGCCGCGATGGCCGCGCGCAGCGCCGTGCATTGCGCATCGGGATAGGTGCCCACATGCAGGGCCAGGTCGGCCAGGGCGCGGGCCACGGCGGGGCTGGCGCCAAAGGGGTTCTCGTTGCTCGCCAGCCGCGCGATCTCGGTGACGCCGTAGCGCGCCCGCACGGCCTCGGAGGACAGGCCTGCGTTGTACGGCGGCAGCGGCGGCACTTCGGGGCGTGCCAGGGTGTGGATCGCGTGGATGGCGGGAGCGTTCATAGGTCGAATACCTTGCCGGGGTTGAACAGATGCAGGGGGTCCAGCGCCTGCTTGATGGCGCGCATCACGGCCAGTTCGGCCGGCGTGCGGCTGGCGCCGAGATAGGGCTTCTTGTGCAGGCCGATGCCGTGCTCGGCCGAGACGCTGCCGCCGAACTCGCCGACCAGGTGGTACAGCGCGGCCTCGACGCCATCGCAATCACCGTTGGCGGTGGCACCGTCCACCGAGACATGCAGGTTGCCGTCGCCCACATGGCCGAAGAACAGCGAGTGGTGGCCGGGCCAGCGCGCGTCGAACGCGGCGCGGCAGGCATCGGCGAAGCGGCCGATGTCGGCTTGGGGCAGGCTGACGTCGAAGTTGACGGGCGGATGCATGTTCGTGTTGAGCTCGGCCGGCGCCTCGCGCAGCTTCCACAGCTGGCGCGCCTGGGCCACGGACTGGGCGATAACGGCATCGGCCACCTCGCCGGCCTCCATGGCCTCGCCCAGGGCCTCTTCCACCTCGGCGCGCAGCGTGGCCTCGTCCTTGCCGTCCACATCGATCAGGGCCAGCAGCGCATGCGCCTGGCCAAAGGGCGGCTGCAGCTTCTGCCAGCGGATGGAGGCCTGGATGAAGCTGTCCCACATCAGCTCGAAGGCCGCCACGCCGTTGCCGAAGCGCGATTGCATGCGCGCGAGCACGGACAGCGCCGCGTCGAAGTCCGGCACGGCCACCAGGGCCGTGGCGCGGGCCTGGGGCGCGGGACGCAGGCGCAGCAGCACGCGCGTGACGATGCCCAGCGTGCCCTCCGAGCCGATGAAGAACTGCTTGAGGTCGTAGCCCGTGTTGTTCTTGAGCATGGGGCGCAGCATGGGCAGCACCGTGCCGTCGGCCAGCACCACCTCCAGGCCCAGCACCTGCTCGCGCATCATGCCGTGCTGCAGCACGCCGTTGCCGCCCGCATTGGTGGCCACGTTGCCGCCGATCTGGCAGCTGCCGCGCGCGCCCAGGTCCACGCCGAAGACCATGCCTGCGGCCACGGCCGCCTCCTGCACGGCCTGCAGCGTGGCTCCGGCCTGCACGGTCATCAGCGCGGTGCGCGCGTTCACGTCCTCGATGGCGTTCATTCGCTCCATGGAGACGGCCACGGCACCCGCCACGGGCACGGCCGCACCGGCCAGGCCCGTGAGCCCGCCCTGGGGCACGACAGGCACGCGGTGGGCCGTGCACAGGCGCATGAGCGCGCTGACCTCGTCGGTACTCCGCGGGCGCACCAGGGCCAGCGGGCGCTGGGGCGGCGTGCCGCTCCAGTCGGTGTGGTAGCGCGCGGGCACATCGTCGCCGCGCTGCGCCACTTCGGCGCCCAGGGTGGAAATCAATTCATCGAGAAACAGTGCATGGGACATGAGCAGGCTTTCAGTGGCTCCCCTGCCTGCGGGTCCGCACGATGCGGCCCTGGCGCACGATGGTGCAGTCCGGCCGGTTGCCGAACCAGTAGGCCAGCTCGGCCGCATGGCGCACGGGCCAGAGCACGAAGTGGGCAGGACGGCCGGCCGCGATCAGGCCATGCTCGTCCTGCAGGCCCAGGGCGCGCGCGGCATGGCGGGTGATGCCCGCCAGGGCCTCGGGCACGGTGAGCCGGAACAGGGTGCAGGCCATGTTGGCCATGAGCAAAAGGCTCAGGCAGGGGGAGGTGCCCGGATTGTGATCGGTAGAGACGGCCATGGGAACGCCAGCGGCGCGCAGGCCCGCGATGGGCGGCATGTGGGTGTCGCGCAGCGTGTAGTAGGCGCCGGGCAGCAGCACGGCCACGGAACCCGCGTCGCGCATGGCGGCGATGCCTGTTTCCGACAGGTGCTCGATGTGGTCGCAGGACAGCGCGCCATAGCGGGCCGCGAGGGCCGCCCCCTCCATGTTCGACAGCTGCTCGGCATGCAGCTTGACGGGCAGGCCCAGGCGGCGTGCGGCCTGGAAGACCTGCTCGGTCTCGGCCAGCGAGAAGGCGATGCGCTCGCAGAACACATCGACCGCATCGACCAGGCCCTCGGCCGCCAGCGCGGGCAGCATGGTGCCGGCGACGAGGTCGATGTAGTCCTGGCTGCGCCCTGCGTACTCGGGCGGCAGCGCATGCGCGCCCAGGAAGGTGGTGCGCACGGTCACGCCCAGGGCCTGGCCCAGGCGCCGCGCCACGCGCAGCTGCTTGCGCTCGTGCTCCAGCGCCAGGCCGTAGCCCGACTTGATCTCGATGGCGCAGACGCCCTCGTCCAGCAGCTGCTGCAGGCGCGGCAGGGCCTGGGCGAACAGCTCGTCCTCGCTGGCCTCGCGCGTGGCACGCACGCTGGAGACGATGCCGCCGCCGGCGCGTGCCACTTCCTCGTAGCTGGCGCCGTCCAGGCGCATGGCGAATTCGTTGGCGCGCTCGCCGCCATAGACCAGGTGGGTGTGGCAATCGACCAGGCCCGGCGTGGCCAGCATGCCCTGGCCGTCATGGCGCGGCAGGGACGCATATGCGGGCGGCAGGGCCTGCTGCGGCCCGACCCAGGCCACGCGGCCCTGCTGCACCACGATGCAGGCATCCTCCCCGTCATCCACGGCCTGGCCGGCCTCGAACATGTCAGGCGCCAGGCGCAGGTTCTGCCAGCAGCCATCGGCCGAAGAGGATGGAGCGAGTGCGCAAGCGGATGCAGAAGCGGGTGCGTGGGGCTCGGTCATGGGGTTGATTCCTTGGATGTCGTGGGTCGTCAGCAGGCTTGCAGCAGCACCTGCACCAGCCGCGCGTCGTCGGTCTGCGGCACCAGCTGCTGCGGGTCGGGCTGCGGCGCGCTCCACCACAGGCCCTGGCCGGGGATGAGCGCAGCGCCATCCGCCTGCCAGTTGCCCTGCAGCACCATGCACAGGCCGGCGTCGGCGCGGCCGGCGTCGGCAGCGCTGTCCAGCACCTGGACCTGCGCCCGCCACCGGCCGCGCCGCGCCATCACGTTGAAGTCAGTGGAAGTGCCGCCCAGCAGCGAGCAGCCCAGCGCCACATCGCCGGAGAAGGCAAACGGCTGCCAGCGCGCGTCCAGCACATGGTCGATGCCTTCGCCGCGCAGGTGCACGCCGTCGCCATCGAGCAGCATGATCTGCCGGTCCACGCCCGCAAAGGCCGAGAACGGGCCGGGCTGGTCAATGGTGGCCACGCTGATGCGCCAGCCAAAGGCCTCCATGCCCGCCCCGGGCGGCCAGCAGGCGATCTCGCGCGTGCTGCCGCCCCCGTTCTTCCAGGGGCTGGCGGTGACCTGGTTCAGGTCGAAACGCTGCATTGCCGTGGTGTCCTGCAAGCGGCTCACTTGACCATGGGCAGGTTCAGCTGATGGCGCTTGGCCGCAGCCACGGCAATGTCGTAGCCCGCGTCGGCATGGCGCATGACGCCGGTGGCCGGATCGTTCCAGAGCACGCGGCCCAGGCGGGCGGCGGCCTCGTCCGTGCCATCGGCCACGATGACCACGCCCGCATGCTGGGAGTAGCCCATGCCCACGCCGCCGCCGTGGTGCAGGCTGACCCAGGTGGCGCCGCCTGCGGTGTTGAGCAGGGCGTTGAGCAGCGGCCAGTCGCTGACGGCGTCCGTGCCGTCCTTCATGGA
>Ga0209370_1000972_pt1 | contig 29124 bp, 24 predicted proteins | sample AgamicAtPrz_FD_187164 | JGI IMG/M metagenome (GOLD analysis project Ga0209370, IMG submission 187164) | Agave microbial communities from Guanajuato, Mexico - At.P.rz (SPAdes) (version 2) | ecosystem: Host-associated > Plants > Phyllosphere > Phylloplane/Leaf | place: Guanajuato, Mexico... | reverse complement strand
CAGTGGCGGGTTGGGCATTGCCCGCCTGCTGTCGTACCAGGTCGCGGATGAACTGGCCAGTGGGCAGTTGCAGGTGCTCCTGGCCGAGTACGAGGAGGCGCCCTGGCCGATCCATGTGCTGCATCGGGAGAGCAAGTACGGTTCGGCCAAGGTCCGGGCGTTCATTGATATGCTGGCGCAGGCGCTGAGGGCGCAGCAGCTGGATTGATACTCCGGTACCCTTACAGCGCCTGGTACTGCATTGTGAATGCCAGGCTCATCGTCTCCCCTTGCTGCAACAGGCGTAACCCCGGCCGCCCCGGCAGGTGGTGCGCGTTGACCGGATGGCTGACCGGCTCGAAGCAGAAAAAACCTTGCCCTTGCGGGCAGAACAGCAAGAAGTGCTGCGCGCCGCTGGCACGGCACGCCAGTCGGTAGCCGGCGCTGGGCTGTTCGATCACGCATTCGCCCGGCCAGCCACTGAACGCGTGGTCAACGACGGTCTCCGGCAACGCCCCCATCGTATTGAAACACCATTGATGGGGCACCGGCGCCTGATACGAAGGCAATTGCCCCTCGTCCGCCAGCCACACCTTGTGCGCTGGCGCATACAGCCTGGTGTCGGCGTAACGGGGAAAGTACGGGTGCAGCCCCAATCCATACCAGGTCGACCGCGTATCCAGGTGGGTAACCTGCAGGTTCAGCTCCAGAGCGCCCTCATGCAGGTGAATCTCCAGCGTTGCCTGGTAGGCGAAAGGTACTTCGCTGACCAGCGTCAGCCGCGCATGCCCTTCGCTGTGCCGGGCGACCTGCCAGGCCTGCTGCCAGGCACTGCCATGGATCGGGTAGGGATCATGCGTGGTGTTCGGTACCAATGCCTGCCAGCCTCCGGGGCGAGCAAAGCCCCCCTCGGCGATGCGGTTGGACCAGGGCACCAGTGGGTAGCAGGCCAGGCGCCGTGGCGAACCGCTGGCCAGCGCGTCGGCGCCGGAATGGCGCAGCAACGCCTGCCCGGTCGCCTTCACCTGCCAGTTGACCAGGCTGGCGCCCAGCTCCGGGGCCAGGCGCAGGCGGGTCAGGCGGTCGTGCAGATGCAGTTCGGTCACGACCATGCCAGGCCCCTTGACCGCTTCCTGGTCACAGCACAATGCCCGGCAGCCACAGCGAAATGGCTGGAATGTAGGTCACGGCCATCAGCACCAGGAACAGCGCCAGGTAGAACGGCAGCAGCGCCTTCACCGTCGACTCGATGCTCACCTTGCCGATGGCCGAACCGACGAACAGCACTGCCCCCACCGGCGGCGTGATCAAGCCGATGCCCAGGTTGACCAGCATGATCATGCCGAAGTGCACCGGGTCCACGCCGATACCGGTGATCACTGGTAGCAAAATCGGCGTGAGGATCAGGATCAGCGGTGCCATGTCCATCACCGTGCCCAGCAGCAACAGCATGAAGTTGATGCACATGAGGATCACGTAACGGTTGTCTGACAGGGTCAGGAATGCCGTGGTGATCTTCGACGGGATCTGCATCAGCGTCATCACGTAGCCGAAGCTGGCGGCGAAGCCGATCAGGATCATCACGATGGAAATGGTCCGCACCGTGCGGTGCATCAGCTTGGGCAGGTCGCGCCACTTGTAGTCGCGGTAGATGAACATGGTCACGAAGAACGACCACACCACCGCCACGGCCGCCGACTCGGTCGCGGTGAACACCCCCGACAGGATACCGCCGAGGATGATCACCATGGCCATCAGCCCCCACAGCGCCTCACCGGCAATCTTCAGTGCCTGGCGCAGCGGTATGACTTCACCCTTGGGGTAATTGCGTTTTTTCGCGAACAACAGGCACAGGCCCATCATCACCGCGCTCAGCAGCAGCCCCGGCATCACCCCGGCCATGAACAGCGAGGCGATCGACACCGAGCCGCCGGCAGCCAGCGAGTACAGCACCGAGTTGTGGCTGGGCGGTGTCAGCAGCGCCTGCACCGAGCCACTGACGGTGACCGCCGTGGAAAATTCGCGCGGGTAGCCCTTGCGCTCCATTTCTGGAATCAGCACCGAGCCCACCGACGCCGTGTCCGCCACCGACGAGCCGGAAATCGCCCCGAAGAAGGTCGAGGCCATGATGTTGACCAATGACAGCCCACCGCGCACAAAGCCCACCAGCACCCCGGCGAAGGCCACCAGTCGCCGGGACATGCCGCCTTCGGCCATGATCGCACCGGCCAGCACGAAGAACGGAATGGCCAGCAGCGAGAATTTGTTCACCCCGCTGGCCACCTGGATCATCATCGCCTGCAGCGGGATGTCGATCCACCAGGCGCCGATCAGCGCCGACAGGCCCAGGGCGTAGGCCACCGGCATGCCGAGCAGGATGAGCGCTACGAAACTGCCCAACAGAATCAACGCATCCATTTATGCCGCTCCTTCGTTTTCTTCAAGCTGCTCGAAGCGCATCACCTTGCGCTGGCTCTGGTCGCCCAGCAGCAGTTTTTCCACCACGAACACCAGGGTCAGCACCCCACCAATCGGGATCGGCGCATAGGCCATGCCCACCCGCACACCTGGCAGGGACGCCAGGTACTGGTTCCAGGTGGTGACGCACAGCTTGGCGCCGTAGAACGTCATGAACACGCAGATCAGCACCATCAACAGCTGCACCAGCAAGGCCAGCCACTGGCGCTGTTGTGCAGGCAGGCGGTCGGTCAGCATCGCCACCGCCATGTGCGCCCCGGCGCGATAGCTGGCAGCGGCGCCGATGAAGGTGAAGACCACCATCAGCAGGATGGCTACCGGTTCCGGCCAGCTGGAGCCGGCCCCGAGCACGTAACGGGCGAAGATGCCCCAGGGGATGATCAGCGACATGGCCAGGATCGACAGGCCGGCGATCCAGATGCAGGCGCGGTACAGCGTGTCGTTCACACGCAGGGCAAGGTCTTTCATGGGCATCACCAAAGCGGCAGGGCGGGGACCGCACTGCCGAAGTCGTTCGGGGAAAGGGCCGTGGTTACTGGACGGCGTCGATACGCTTCATCAGGTCGGCGTACTGCGCACCGTACTTTTCGCGCACCGAAGCGGTGGCGTCGTAGAACGGCTTCTTGTCCACGCTGATGAACTCGACACCGGCGGCCTTGAGTTTCTCTTCGCTGGCCGCGGTCTTGGCGTCCCACAGTACGCGCTCTTCCATCTGCGCCTCGCGGGCCACCTTCTTCACCAAGGCCTGCTGCTCCGGGGTGAGCTTGTTCCAGGTGGTCTTGGACATGACCACTGGCTCGGGCAGGATCAGGTGACCGGTCAAGGTGTAGTACTTGGCGTTCTGGTAGTGGTTGTGCTCGAGCAGGGTCGGCGGGTTGTTCTCGGCACCGTCGATCACGCCGGTCTGCAGGGCACTGAAGATCTCGCCGGTGTCCATGGCGATGCCGTTGCCGCCCATGGCGTTCATCATGTCGATGAACAACGGGTTGCCCTGCACGCGAATCTTCATGCCCTTGAGGTCTTCCAGGCTGCGCACCGGCTTCTTGGTGTAGAGGCTGCGCGAGCCGCCGTCCATCCAGGCCAGGGCGACCAGGTTGAAGTCGGAGTTGGTGATCTTGTCGAGGATTTCCTGGCCGATCTCGCCGTCGATGACCTTGCGCATGTGCTCATGGTCACGGAACACGAACGGCATGTTGAACACATTCACGTCCGGCACCACCGGGCCGACGATCCCGAGGCTGACGCGGGTCATCTGCACGGCGCCGATCTGCGCCTGTTCGATGACCTCTTTTTCCGAACCCAGTACACCGCCGGGGAACATCTTGAAGGTGATCTCGCCATTGCTGGCCTGCTCCAGCTTGTTGCCCATGTTCTGCTCGGCGACCACGGTCGGGTAGCCGGCCGGGTGGATTTCGGCGAACTTGATGTCCAGGGCCGAGGCGGGCAGGGGCAGGCTGAAGGCGAGAGGGAGTACCGCGAGAAGCAGTTTGCGTTTGAACATCATGATGAAACTCCGTGGTTTTTATTATCCGGTTTCGGGCGTGCAAGTGTGGCTGCGGCGTGGAGCTCAGCCCCGGTAGGCCGGTTCCTCCAGGCCCTTGGTGCCAGGGCTGAGGGCAAACACCCCACCAGCCAGGGGCTGGTCGCTGAGGTCGATGCGGGTGGGGCGGATCGAGGTGACGTACAGGGTGTCTAGGTTGGCGCCGCCAAAGGCGCACATCGACGGCTTTTTCACCGGTACGCTGAGTGAGCGGTCAAGGCGACCGTCGGGGGTGAAACGGTGGATCTGGCCGGCGTCATTGCCGCAGATCCAGTAGCACCCGTCCTGGTCGATCGCAGCACCATCAGGGCGGCCAGGGTAGCCGCGCATGTCGACGAACAGCCGTTTGCCATGCGGCGTGCCGCTGTCGATGTCGTAGTCGAACACCCAGACCTTCTGCACGTTGGGGTGCGAGTCGGACAGGTACATGCGCCGGCCGTCAGGGCTGAACGCCAGGCCATTGGGCACGATCATGCCGTCCTGCTGCAGGTGTAGTCGGCCTTCACCATCAAGCCGGTACAAGGCGCCGACATGCGCGCCTTGCTGCATGTCCAGCAGCATGCTTCCGGCCCAGAAGCGGCCCTGGCGGTCACAGCGGCCGTCGTTGAAGCGCATCCCGGCCTGGGCGTGCTGCACGCTGCCGAGCAGGCGCTTGTCCAGGCTGCCGTCAGCCTTCGCCCGCAGCGCAAAGATGCCGCTTTCCATGCCGGCCACCCAGCCTTGGCCGCTGCGGGCGATGCAGGCGAGCATCTCATCGGCGTGCCAGACCTGATGCACGCCATCGGCTGCCTGCCAACGGTGCAACTGGCGTGCAGGGATATCGACCCAGTACAGGGCCTGTTCGTCGGGGTGCCACACGGGGCTTTCGCCGGTGCCATTGCGGGCGTCGACGATCAGTTCGCAGTTCATGGCCTTGCCTCCAGGCATGCGTAGGGTCAGTCGAACGGGCCTGCCGCGGTGAAAGCACCGCCCTGATAGACCATGCTCGGGTCATCGGCGGCTGGTGCCGGCTGGGCTTCCACGACGCTGCGGAAGGTTTCGGAACTGTCCTTGGGCTGGTAGCCCAGGTGCGCGGCATGGCGGTTGTCCCACCACACGGTGCGGTTGGCGGATGCGCCGTAGACGATGGTGTGCCCGACATCGGGCGTGAACAGCCCGCGCTCGATAAGTTGCACCAGGTCGTCGTAGCTCAGCCAGGTGCAGAGCATGCGCGGATTCTGTGGCTGCGGAAACGAAGAGCCGATGCGGATGCTGACCGTCTCGATGCCATAGCGGTCGAAATAGAAGCTGGCCAGGTCTTCGCCGTAGCACTTGGACAGCCCGTAGTAGCTGTCGGGACGGCGCGGCGAATGAGCGTCGATGCGCTGGTCCTGGCGGTAGAAACCGATGGTGTGGTTGGAGCTGGCGAAGATGATGCGCCTGACGCCGTGCTTGCGCGCTGCCTCGTACACGTGGAACACGCCGCAGATGTTCGGGCCGAGGATGTCTTCGAATGCATGCTCGGTGGAAACGCCGCCAAAGTGCAGAATGGCATCCACGCCCTCGACCAGGGCATGCACTGCCGCTTTGTCGGCCAGGTCACAGACGATGACTTCTTCATGCGGGCCCGCAGCAGGTGCCATGGGCTTGATATCGGAAAGGCGCAGGACCTCGGCGTAGCCTTGCAGGCGTTCGCGAAGGACCTTGCCCAGGCCGCCTGCCGCTCCGGTGAGCAGCAGGCGATTGAGGGGAGTGGTGGTCATGGCCGGCTCTTTTTGTGATTGTTGTAAGTTGTCGTATGACTGCGTTGATTATTGTGGTTGCTTCTGATGGTTGTCAATCACATCACAGCAGCGACAACGGGTAGTTGAAGATCAACCGGTTCTCATCGAATTCGTTGTTGCTGTAATCCCGCCGAATCGACGAGTTTCGCCATTTCACGCTCAGATCCTTGAACGCCCCGCTCTGGATCACATACGCCAGCTCGGTTTCGCGTACCCACTCCTTGCCGTCGGTCACGCCACCGCTGTGCACATCGCGCCCGCTGATATAGCGGTTCATCAAGGTCAACCCCGGCACCCCCACGGTGACGAAGTTGAAGTCATGGCGTACCTGCCATGAACGCTCGTTGGCATTGTCGAAGCTGGAGTTGTAGCTGTCGTTGGCCAGGGTCCCGCCACTGGTGCCGTTGACCCGCATCCAGGTATCGCCGTCGACTTTCTGCAGGCCGACCCAGAAGGTGTTGCCGGCGTACTTCGCCGAGAACATGCCTGAGTAAGTCTTGTTGTCCAGTTCGCCGGCCCGTTCGGACCCGTCCTCGTCGCCATGGAAGTAGCCCAGGTTGGCGCCCAGGGTCCAGGCACCAACCGGCTGGCTGTGGCTCAGTTGAAGGTACTGCTGTTGGTAGACGTCCTTGAGTACCGCGTTCCACACCCCCACCAGGGTACGGTCCTGGTTGAACTTGTATTCGCCGCCGGCAAAGTTGAAGCGGTCCGACACGCCACCGCCGTAGCTCATGTCGTCCATGCTGGCGTCGTTGCGCGGGCTGTTGCCGCGAAATTGCCCGCCGTACAGGGTCAGCCCGGCGATCTCGTTGGAGGTGACCTGCCCGCCACGGAAGGTCTGCGGCAACGAGCGGCCGTCATCCGAGCGCAGGATCGGCAGCACCGGCATCCATTCACCGACCTTCAGTTCGGTCTTCGAGACCCGCAGCTTGCCTGCCACCGCCAGGCGGCCGTAGTCATCCGCCGGCTTGCCATCGTCATGGCGCGGCAGCAGCGCCGTACCGTAGGTGCCACCACCGCCGTCGAGCTTGACCGACCACAGCCCCAGCACATCCACACCGAACCCGACCGGCCCTTCGGTAAACCCCGAGCGGGCATCGAGGATGAAGCTCTGCGTCCATTCCTCGGCTTTGCCCTGTGGGTTGCCAGGGTTGGTGAAGTTGCGGTTGATGTAGAAGTTGCGCAGCCCCAGCGTGGCCTTGGCGTCCTCGACAAAACCGGCGGCGAAGCTGGTGCCCGGCAGGCTGGCGATGGCCCCGGCACCCAGCAGGGCGAAGGGCAGGGTTGGGCAGATTTTCATTATTGTTGTGCTCCCTAAGGGTGTGGCAACCCGGCCACCGGGCACGCGCAGGCGGCCTGCGGCGGGGCGGGTAGGTGAAGGGCCGGTGAGGGCCAGGGTGGAGGTGCAGTAACCGGGCGCTAGCTGCTCAGCGGCGTAAGCCCGCTGGCCGGGGAAAGAGGAGGGTGTAACAGGCGGGGATGCAGCGGGGTGAGTGCCGACATGGGTTCGTCCACGGATTGTTGTTTTTGTTATGTGTTGTCGTACAACTGTGGGCGATTATTAGCAAGCGGCAGCGGGGCTGTCAACGCTTCGCGTAGTGCAGCAGGGTGAATGTAAAGCAGCCAGGGCATTGCTGTTCCAGCCACGCTTTGGCTCTTTCACTGAGGAAGTACCCGCGATAGACATCCCCTTTGAAGAAATCGGCTTTTTCGTCGGCCTTGAGCACCTGGAGATACTGGCCGAGGTCGGCAGGTTCGTGCCGTGGATCCTTGAGCAGGTTGAGCTTGCCCACGACGAATGCCTGCCAATACGCCGGCATGCGTGCGGCAAGCGCAGGGTCATGCGGCAGGCAGTCGATGATCGAGGTCGGCCCACCTTCCAGCTCGAGGTAATCGGTGATGGGCTTGCGGGTATCCCAGTGCAGCCAGTCAAGCTGCACGATGTGTGTTTTCTCCAGGTGCTCATACCGACTGATGCCTTTCAGGCCGCTTCGCTCCAGGGCTTCCTTGACCGGCTGGGTGAGCACCAGCGAGCCCGAGCGGATATACGCAGGCGGCGTGTACGGCCCGGCGCGCCTGATGCTGTCCACATCGGTATGTTCATCCCAGGCAATCATGCCTTGGAGCAGTACCGCGCCCCAGTCTCCCCAAGGCGTTGGCAGGTTGTCCATATGGTAGATGTTCATAGCTGACGGCTGATCCTGGCCGGTCGTTCAGGCGTACTGAACGAAAAAGAACCCGGCTTCGTCGCCTTGGTTTTTCCGCCGGGCTTGCTTGTCCAGATAGATGTAACCGATGCCATCCAGGAAGATCCCTTCCTGCTCGGGAGCCCAGCGGCTGATTTCATAGTCGGTCAGTTGCAAAAGGAGCAAGTACCGGCTTGGAACATAAATGGGATCTTGCATCCAGGCTGCTCGACCGAGTTGCTTGCTAATGCCCAGACCGGAGTCCTCGTCATCGTGCTCTTCGGCGAACTCCTCTTCGGTCATTGGCTCGAAGTCGATATAACGGCGCTCCAGCAAGAGCGTTCCAGGCGGGGCGGGTAACTCCTCCTCACACAGCCGGTGGAGAATGAACCGTGCGTAACCATTTTGGATACCGGGTAGCTCCGCTTGCTCATGAAGTGAGTAGCGGTTGACAACAGACTGCTTGAAGCCGCCGGCGCGCTGTTTTCGAGCTGTGATGAATACCGTGGCAGCCATGCCAGGCGGAAAGATTTTAGCCGGCAGGAAGTTTTCTGTAACCGTACACAAAGGCGTCATCGGCTCCTGGGTGTCGGGCGCCAGAGGCCACAAGCCTGGGTCGTCCATGCGGACGCTGCCTCCCACTTGCCCGAGGCCTTTGTCTTCTTCGGTGAATATAATCTTCATGGCTCAGGTGAACTGAATGAAGAAGAAACCGGCGTCGTCGCCTTCCTTGCCACGGCGCGCCTGCATGTCCACGAACAGATAACCGATGCCTTCGCCGAACAGCCCAGCATGCTGCGGGCTGGCTTCGGCCACGTCGGCGTCCACCAGTTGCATCATGAACATATAGCGCGGTGGTTCGTAGATCGGGTCCTGCAGCCAGCAGGGGCGACCGCTGGGTTTGCTCAGGCCGATCCCGCTGTCCTCGTCCTCATGCTCCTCGTCATGCTCCTCGTCAGTCATTTCTTCAAAGTCGATGAACGCTCGTTCCAGCAGCAAGGGGGGATTGCTGGGCTCCAGTGGCTGGCTGGCGAGTTCATGCAGGATGACCCGGGCAAAGCCGGCGTTGATGACGTTCTGCAGTTCCGACTGCTGATTGACTGTATAGCGACGCTGGAGCGGGCGGCTGAAGCCACCGTCCTGCTGTTGCTCGACGGCGAGGAAAACCGTGATAGCCATGCCTGGCGGGACGAACCGGGCCGGTTGGAACTGTTCGGTCAGGGTCAGGATGGGCGTCATCAACCCACCGGTTTGCGGGTTGGCCGGCCACAAGGAAGGGTCCTTGAGCAAAGGCGCACCACCGATCTGGCCGAAGCCGCGGTCTTGTTGGGACAACACGATTTTCTTCATGGCTAGTAACACCCTTTGCTTTTGGCGAACGACTTGGCGTAGCGCCGGGCCGTTCTGAGTTGTTGGATTGTGACATCTCCCTGAGTCACCAGCGATTGGTAGATGGCCTTGGACATCAGGCGGATCTCAAGCTTGCCGCTTTTGAGCATCTGGTTAGGCTTGAGGCCCATTGCCTTGCGCAACCGGTTCTCTGCGGCATGCACCTGGTCATGATGCTTGGGCGTCAGGGCAATCGAAGGGTTGCCGCGCATCCGGCGTCTTTTCGGTGCCAGGCCGGCATCCTGCAAGAACTTGTTACGCAGAATTTCATGGGCTTCAAGGCCATCGCCACGGTGCGCCTTGGCACCATAACCTGCGGTTTCGCCTTCCTTGAGCAGCCCCCATGGGTCAATCCACGTGAATGGGTTCGGTGCATACTCGTAAAGGTTCAAACCACCGGCCAAACCGATTGGGTCTGGCTGGGTAAAGCGGCCTATCTCCGGGTCGTAGAAGCGGAACAGGTTGTAGTGCAGGCCGGTTTCGCGGTCCAGGTACTGGCCCTGGAAGCGCAGGTTCTGATCTTCCGGCAGACGGCTGGCCCGCTGTTCATCCCAGCTTGCACCCCAGCTCAGGTAGCGCGCCGACCACACGACCTCGCCGGTGGCATCGGTCAACTGTTCCGGCAGGCCATTGATGTCATTGTGGTAATGCAGCACCTGCTGATGAGCACCCTGGCCATCCACCCGGGCCAGCGGTTCATGGCCATCGTCTTCGTACAGGTACAACGCCTGCCGGCCATTGTGCTGCTCACCGAGCAGGCGCAGGCCACTCCAGCTGAAACGGGTGCGGCCAACCACTTGGCCATCGAGCGTCGATTCGATCTTCTCGGTGCGCCGGCCCATCGGGTCGTAGCGCATGTCGATGATGCGCTCCCGCCCAGGTTGCAGGTTGCGCACCTGGACCAGCCGGTGCTCGGCGTCATAGCGAAAATGCTGGGTACCGCGCCGGCGGCTGCGCTTTTCTACCAAACGACCGAAGCCATCGTAGCGATAGCGCTTGTCCTCGAAGGTGAGCACGCGGTTGTGCCGGACCAACCCGGCACCTGCCGCCTGCGGGTCAAGCAGGTTCCCGGCCGGGTCGTAGCGGAACGCTTCGCGCTGGCCGGCGGGGCTGTCCTGACGGCCCAGGACATGGCCGCAGCCATCATGCTGATAAGCTTGCAGATACCCATTGCCGGGGTGCTGTACCTCGCGTACGGCCAGTTGGTCGGCGGCGTCGAACTGGTACCGCTGCTGGTCTGGCGCCGGCAGCCGGCTGGGCTGCGCTGCCGGGCGACGGAGCAGGGTGCGCAGGCGCCCGCCACGGTCGTACTGGCGTTGAATCGCCAGGTTGCCTTGCAGGCGCAGCGTCTCCCGGTGGACGCGGTCACGCTCGAAATCACACACCGCCTGGCCATCGAGGTTGATCTGGTGCAGGTGCCTGCTGCCGTAGTACAGACGGTTGATCCAGCGGCCGTCAGCTACTCGCGTGCGGGTGACATTGCCGAGCGGGTCATACTGGTACTGCACGCTGCCCTGCGCGCTGTGTTCCTCGAGCAACTGGCCCAGCGCATCGAAGGCGAAGCCCAGTTCCTCGACCTGGCCATCCACACTGGTACGACGGATCGCAACCACGTTGTCCAGTGGGTCGTTGCAGTAGTCGGTGCGTCCCTCATCGGTATGGCGGGTCAGCAGGCGGCCGCCTGCGTCATAGGCCATGCGGTGAATGATGGGTGCCTCGTCGCTGCCCGGTGCAGGCAGGAAGGTGACCTGGACAAGATTGTCCAGCGGGTCGTACTGGTAGCGCCGCAGGCCACCGTCCAGATCGCGCTCGGCGATCAGCCGGTCGCCTGCATCCCATTCGAAACCGTAGGCCTCGCCATTTTCGTTGTACAGCGCGAGCAGGCGCCCATAGTCGTCATGGTGGTAGCGGACCTGTCGACCGAGCGCATCGATGCGCAGCTGCAACTGGCCACGGCGGTTACGCCGGTATTGGGTCACGTGGCCTGCTGTGTCGATGTGCTGGGCCAGCAGGCCGCTGGCATCGAGGGTAAATGCTTCGCTGCGGCCATCGGGCAAGGTCACGCTGCGCAAGCGGCCTTTGTCGTCATGCCGGTAGTCGGTGCGCTCGCCCTGGGCGTCGGTAATCGATTGCAGATGGCCCAAGGGGTCGTAGGCGAGGCGGGTCAGGTAGCCGGAGCAGTCCCGCTGTTCGACCAGCAGGCCCCGTTCGTTCCAGCGCAGGTGGCGGCTGGAACCGTTGGCATCGATGATTTCGACAGGGTTGCCCTGGCTGTCATGGCGATAGCGGGTGTGCTGGCCCAACGGGTCGGTCTGGCGCGTGCAGTTGCCCCGTTGGTCATAGGCGAAGGTCCAGCGCTGCCCTGCCGGGTCCGTCTGGCTGCGCGGCAGCGACCAGTGTTCGAGCCATTCGGTCGACTCGCTACGCCCCAGCGGGTCGACGGTCTCGGCAAGGTTGCCCGACTCATCGTAGAAGAACTGCCAGCGTCCATCCATGGGATCGCTGGCCGCGAGCAGCTGGCGCTCGTCATTCCATTCGAAGCGCCAGGTGCGCTCAAGGGCGTCGGTATAAGCGGTGATCTGGTACTGCCGGTTCCAGTGGCGCACGGCAACGCGGCCAAGGCTGTCGGTCACCCGGGTGATGCCGGCGGCGACGTCGTATTCGAAGGTGTAGCTGTCGCCGCCGTTGGTCCAGTGCCGCACCACCCGCCAACCGTCCTCATGCTGCGCCCACGCGTAGTAGCAACACAGGCCGCCGCCGGTACGGTGTTCGATCATGCGTCGGGCGGGGTCGTAGACGAAGCTGCGCAGCGGCTGGCCTGCGCCATCCTGTACCTGAGCGAGGTCGCCGTTGGCGTCGTAGCCATAGCTGGCCAGGCGTTGCGATTCGCCGCTCGCCGCGTGGAAATCGACGTGGCTCACCCGCTGTGGCCATTGCTCGCTGTAGCCCAGGCTGACACGCACCTGGTCGAAGGTGTCGCGCAACTGGCAGAGGCGGCCCTGCTGGTCGTAGTCCAAATAGATCCGGTTGTCGTTGCGATCGCCGATCTGGCTCAGGCGCAGTCGATCGGGCCGCCCCGGGGTTGGCTGGAACAGCCGATACTCGCCTTCGCGGCTTTCGGTCAGCAGTTCGCCGTTGTGCGCCCGGCGTACGCTCAGCCCTTCACCAACGCTGAACACCGCATCGCCCAGGGTAATGATGCCCATGTCCACCCGGCGCGCCTGCTCGTCGACCAACACCAGGTGGTCGTCTGCATCGACCTGCACCGAAACTTCATAGGGCAGGCTCCAACCCGCGCCGAACAGGCCATCGACACGCTCGTCGTGGCTGTTGTAGAAGCGTTGCCAGGGGATCGGCAGGGTGGCTTGCACGGTGAAGTCGAGGTCTTCCTCGCCACACAGGACCTTGCCGCCGGTGGCTGCATGGACCGGGTTGGGCGAACCGGCCATGGCCTGGGTGAGGGCGTTGGTCACCTGGCCGGTAACCACGCTGCTCACGCCGCCCACCAACATGCAGCCGAACTTGCTGTAGAACTTGCCGCCACGCCCGCGCAGCAGCATCAATGCGGTCACCGCCAGGCCGATGCCGGGCGTCTTGCCGCTGCGAATCTCGCGCACCACGATCGGCTCGCCGCCGATGCGCACGTTGTTCGACACCAGGCCGCCATCGACGATCACCGCTTCGCAGGTGCTGCGGTCACCGCTGCGGCAGGCCGGGTGGCCGTTGATCAGCACCTTGCTGGAACCTTCGGCCAGGTACTGCGGCGGCATCGGCGGGTGCTTGCTGCACAGAACCTTGTCGTCCGGTACCGGCAGGGTATTGGCGGCGGGCGTGGCCACGGTCGGCCGCCACATCTGCGAGAAGAAGCCCTTGGCCATGTCCAGGAAGCTTTCCTCCTGGGCCTCGGCGCCTTCCGCACCGGCTTGCTCCAGCGCTGCCGGCGGGCCAGTGACAATGCCGGCAGCGCGGGCCGCGCGCTTGCCGTTGGTGCGGGTGTCCGACGAACCACTGATGATGGTGGCCTGCACCGACGGCGGGAACAGGAAGTTGCCGATGCCCTCGCATAATCGGCTCAACCCCGTATCGGCACCGGTCTTGGCCATGACCACGCCGACCACCAGGCCAACCACCGCGCCCAGCACGAAGCAGCCCAGGCCCCCAGTGGCCACGGTCAGGCCGAATGCCGCTGCCACGGCGGCGGTGGCCAGGGCGCCGATGGCCACGGTGGCGGCAATCTCCAGCACCCCCCCGACGATATCGGCCAGTATCGAGGTGTGCATCAGCGCGTCGCCTTCGCGGGCGGCCCACAAAGCGTCGGACATGGCTCAGGCTCAGCCCAGGTTGTCGAAGTCGAGCGACTGCTTGATGGCGGCCCAGTGCGCCGCTTCGGCCGCGCCCAGCGGGCTGGCCTTGACGTAGCTCAGGGCAAACATCTTGCGCGTGCCGGGCAGCACCAGGGCCAGCTGGTACTGGTGGACCTTTTCCTGGCCCTTGCTGAACTGGCTGCTCAGTTCGATGGCGGCGATCGCCTGGCCAGCGCCCACCTGCACGGCCTGGGCCGGTTGCATGCGAAGGTCCTTGACCTGTTGCTGCAGGCGCTGCAACTGGCCGTCGAAGTTGCTCTGCAGGGTCTCGCCCTCGGCCAGCAGGCTGCGGCTGATGATCAGCGAGGTGGCCAGGGCCTCGAAGCGCAGGATGTTGATGCTGCTGTCCTGCACGGCGGCATCGGGCAGGGCCAGGCGGAATTCGTTGACGCGATAACTCATGACAGGTCTCGTTACTGGTCGGAGCCGGAGAAGATCGCCTTCACCGAGTCGTCGATGGTCTTTTTCACACCCTGGTTGTCGGGTGCGGTCTGCGCACCGCTGCCGACGTTCAGGTCGAGGGTGCCGTCGGTATTGATCTCGCCGTTCTGCTTGGCATGGAAGCTGAACTGCTCGCAGCTGATGTTGATCTGGCCGCTGGCATTGAGCTCGATCACGCTCTTGCCACAGACCAGCCGCAGGTTTTCCCCCACCTCGATCAGGTAGCTGGTGCTGACGCTGTCGGTCTTGCTGGCACCGACCAGCAACATGTCGTCGCGGCGCACGGCGCGGATGCGGTCCTGGCCGATGGTGATGGTTTCCAGCATGCCCACTGTCTGGGTGCGGTTGATGCCGACGGCAAGCGTCTCGCACTGCTCGACCACGGTGTCCAGGTTGCGCTCGGCATGGATGTACAACTGCTCGGCGCCTTTCTTGTCCTCCATGCGGATTTCATTGAAGTTGGCCGGGCTGCCGCCCTTGCTCGAACGGCTTTTCATGCCGCTTTGCGTGGCATTGGCGGGCAGGTCGTAGGGCACGCTCTGTTCGGCGTTGTACACCCGGCCAGTGATGATCGGGCGGTCGGGGTCGCCTTCGAGGAAGCTGACGATGACCTCCTGGCCAATCCGCGGGATCTGCATCGAGCCCCAGTTCTTGCCGGCCCAGGCCTGCGATACGCGGATCCAGCACGAGCTGTTCTCGTTGGACTGGTCGTGGCGGTCCCAGTGGAAGTGCACCTTCACCCGGCCATACTGGTCGGTCCAGATCTCCTCGCCAGCGGGGCCGACCACCACCGCAGTCTGCGGGCCCTTGACGATCGGCCGCACGGTGCTGCCCTGCGGGCGGAAACTCTGCTGGGCGTCGATGCAGCTGAGGTTGCTCTCGAATTGCGCGGCGCCGCTGCCGGTACCGCTTTCCAGGCGCTCCTGATGCACGTAGTAGCGTGCGCCGACGATCAGGTATTCGCGGTTCTGGTCCTGGCGGGTGAAACCGCTGAGGCTGAACAGGTGGCCGCTGCCCAGGCCGCGGGCATTGCCGCGCAGCTCGACCCGCTCGTGCAGGCTCTGCAGCGACTCCAGGCGCGTGCGCGCGTAGTGCTCGCCGTCCTGGCTTTGCTGGTAGGCGCCGGGGTAGTCGTACAACGGGTAATCACCGGCCTGGTGCGGGCGCGGCATGGCCGAGCGCACGTCGATGCGCGCGCTGGGGCGCTGGAAGTCGTAGTCGTTGAGCTCCAGCGACCCTGGCTGCACTTCCTGGGCCAGGTGCCAGTCGTTGATGTGGTCACGCTCGCGATGCTGCCCATCCGGCGGGTAGTAGGGCACGCTTTCGTAGCCAGGCATCTGCGGGTGCGCGCCGTAGGCATCGGCCAGCACCAGCACGTGGCGCTGCGCTTCATGGCGGAAGAAGTAGTAGATGCCTTCCTCTTCCATCAGCCGGCTGACGAAGTCGAAGCTGGTCTCGCGGTACTGCACGCAGTATTCGCGTTCGCGGTAGCTGCGGCTCAGGGCATCCTCGAAATCGGAAAAGCCCAGGTCGCGGAACACCTGCTTGATGATCTGCGGCGCACTCAGATGCTGGAAGATGCGGCAGTCGCTGGTGCGGGTCAGCAGCCACAGCCATGGGCGCAGGGTGACCCGGTAGCTGGCGAACTGGCCCTGGTCCACCGACTGGCTGCAGCGGGCGACGATGCCATGGAAGTAACGTGACGTGCCGAGGCCCTGCTGCACGCTCAGGCTCATCGGCTTGCCCAGCAAGGCGTTGAGGTCGATGGCCGGGTCGTCGCTGGTCAGCTGCAGCTCGTAGTCGAACAGGCGGCCGAGCTCGTCGCTGCCGCCCATTTCGGCCAGGATCAGCTTGTCCGGCCCCAACGGGCTGTTGATCTGCGCCAGGCGCGTGAACTGCGTGAACAGCATGGTCGGTCCTGTCAGTCGGCTGCGCCGAAGTCATAGTGCAAGTCATTGTCGCGGCGGCTGATGCGCACACTGGCCAGCGGCTTGCCTTCGAGCATGCGGGTGAGGAACTCGCGGCTCATGTCCGGCAGCAGGCCGTTGGTGAGGATGGCGTCGATCATGCGGCCACCGCTTTCGGTTTCGGTACAGCGCGAGACGATCAGCTCCACCACCCCTTCGTCGTAGGCGAAGCCGACCTTGTGCGTGCCTTCCACGCGCTTGCGGATGCGCTCCAGTTGCAGGCGGGTGATGGCCTTGAGCATGGCGTCGCTGAGCGGGTAGTAGGGGATGGTCACCAGGCGGCCGAGCAGCGCCGGCGGGAAGATTTCCAGCAGCGGCTGGCGCAGCTGGCTGGCCACCGTGTCCGGGTCGGGCAGGGCCTGCGGGTCGCTGCAGGTGCGCGCGATGAGCTCGGTACCGGCGTTGGTAGTGAGCAGAATCAGCGTGTTGCGGAAGTCGATCTGGCGGCCTTCGCCGTCCTCCATCACGCCCTTGTCGAACACCTGGAAGAAGATTTCGTGCACATCCGGGTGGGCCTTTTCCACCTCGTCCAGCAGCACCACGCTGTAAGGCCGGCGGCGTACGGCCTCGGTCAGCACGCCGCCTTCGCCGTAACCGACGTAGCCAGGTGGGGCGCCCTTGAGGGTCGAGACGGTATGGGCCTCCTGGAACTCGCTCATGTTGATGGTGATCAGGTTCTGTTCACCGCCGTACAGCGCCTCGGCCAGAGCCAGTGCGGTTTCGGTCTTGCCCACGCCAGAGGTGCCGGCGAGCATGAACACGCCAATCGGCTTGTTCGGGTTGTCGAGGCCGGCGCGGGAGGTCTGGATGCGCTTGGCGATCATTTTCAGCGCATGGTCCTGGCCAATGATGCGCTTGGCCAACAGGCTGTCGAGGTTGAGCACGGTCTCGATCTCGTTGCGCGCCATGCGCCCCACCGGGATCCCGGTCCAGTCGGCCACCACCGAGGCGACTGCCTGGTAATCCACGGTCGGCAGGATCAACGGGCTCTCGCCTTGCAGGCTGCTCAGGCGCCGTTGCAGGTCGGCCAGCGTTTCGCGCAGTTCAGGGTTGCCAGGCACCTGCGCGTCCTGGTCGACCACCCCGGCCTGGTCGCGCAGCTGGGCACGGGTGGCCAGCAACTGGTCGACCAGGGCCTTTTCTTCGGCCCAGCGGCTTTCCAGCGTGGCCAGGCGTTGGCGCTCTTCGGCCAGCAGGGTTTCGGCCTGGGCCTGGCGCTGCGCGGTAGGCACGCCGATGGCGGCTTCACGGGCGATGATCGCCTGCTCGACCTCCAGCGCCTCGATACGCCGGCGGCTGTCGTCGACCTCGGCCGGCACCGCGTGCAGGCTGATGGCCACACGCGCGCAGGCGGTATCGAGCAGGCTCACCGACTTGTCCGGCAGCTGGCGCGCCGGGATGTAGCGGTGCGACAGCTTGACCGCGGCTTCGAGCGCTTCGTCGAGGATCTGCACCTGGTGGTGCTGCTCCATGGTCGATGCCACGCCTCGCATCATCAGCAGCGCCTTGGCTTCGCTCGGCTCGTCCACCTGCACCACCTGGAAGCGGCGGGTCAGCGCGGGGTCCTTCTCGATGTGCTTCTTGTACTCGGCCCAGGTGGTTGCCGCCACCGTGCGCAGGCTGCCACGGGCCAGGGCCGGCTTGAGCAGATTGGCTGCATCGCCGGTGCCGGCAGCGCCACCCGCACCGACCAGGGTGTGCGCTTCATCGATGAACAGAATGATCGGCTTGGGCGAGGCCTGCACATCCTCGATCACCTGGCGCAGGCGCTGTTCGAACTCGCCTTTCATGCTGGCGCCGGCCTGCAGCAGGCCGACGTCCAGGCTGCGCAGTTCGACGTCCTTGAGCGCCGGCGGCACGTCGCCGGCGACGATGCGCAAGGCGAAGCCTTCGACCACGGCGGTCTTGCCGACACCGGCCTCGCCAGTAAGGATCGGGTTGTTCTGCCGGCGGCGCATGAGGATATCGACCAGCTGGCGGATCTCTTCGTCACGGCCGACGATAGGGTCGAGCTTGCCGTTGCGGGCCTGTTCGGTCAGGTCGACGGTAAAGCGCTTGAGCGCCTCCTGCTTGCCCATCGCCGCGGGCGCCACGGCGCCGCTGGCTTCGCCAGGTTGCGCAGCACTGAAACCGTCGGTGGCGCCCAGGTGGTTCTCCGGCGAGTCGCCCACGTATTCGCTGAAGCGTTCGCTCAAAGCCTCGACCTTCAGCTTGGCGAACTCGCTCGACAGCCCCAGCAAGGCATGGCGCAGGCTCGGGGTCTTGAGAATGCCAACCAGCAGGTAACCGGTGCGCACCTGGCTCTCGCCGAACATCAGGCTGCCGTAAACCCAGCCGCGTTCGACGGCTTCTTCCACCTGCGAGGACAGGTCGGTGATCGACGTCGAACCGCGCGGCAGCCGGTCCAGCGCATCGGTCAGGTCGCGGGCCAGGCGCGCCGGCTCGATATCGCACTGGCGCACGATACGGTGCAAGTCGCTGTCCTGCAGTTGCAGTAACTGGTGCAGCCAGTGCACCAGTTCGACATAGGGGTTGCCCCGCAGCTTGCAGAATACCGTTGCGGCCTCGATGGCCTTGTAGGCGATGCTGTTGAGTTTGCCGAACAGCGCGGCGCGGCTGATTTCACCCATGGTCCTGGTTCCTTGTATGGTGGGCGGCGGCCGGCTGGTCGGCGTAGTACCGGGCCAGCTTCAGGTCGCGTGCATCGTGCGGAGGGCGGCCGAGCCAGGTATCGAAACCGAGGCGCTGGCCGGCATTGAGTTGCAAGGCAGGCACCTGGTCCTGCGCAAGAATCAGGTTGAGGTCCCAGTCCAGTTCCTGGCCCAGGTATTCGGCGACCCATGCCGCCAGTTCGACGAAGGCCTGTCCGCCGGGCAGCAGGGCGTGGTACTGGTCGAGGCTGAGCGGGCCGAGGCACAGCCGGAACTTGTGCTGGCGGTCCCAGACGTAGCGGCCCAGGCACAGGTCCACGCCCAGGCGGTTGGCGCGCACGCCGAGCTGGCTGCGTTCGGGCAGTTCAAGCCATTGGCCGACGTATTCTTCCAGCGCCACAGGTACGCCGAAATACCCGCTGAGGATGCTGCACAGGCCGTCCGGGTAACGGGTTTGCGCGCTCAGGTGGCCGGACCAGTGCAGTTTGGCAGTGTCTGCCAACGCGCCCTGGCCTTGCAGTTCTGGTTGGCCACGGCCACTGAGCGCCGCCAGGCGCGCGGCCCAGTAGTCATCACCCGGGCGATCGTGGCTGACGGTCGGTCGGGCTTCGGCCCAGGCACGGTAGAACAGGCTCAGCAGGCGGTGGTGGAAGACGTCGAGGAAGGCCTTGCTGGTCGAGTCGGCATGGTTGCGCTGGCGCTCGCGCATGTATTCGGTCAGGTGCAGTGGCAGCGGCCCGTTGGGCCCACCGAGGCCGAAGAAGAACTGCTCCAGGCGCGCCGGCTGGTTGCCGTCGGCGCTGACCGAGGCCAGGGTCGCCGGGGCGAAACCGCAGTCCAGGCGCTGGCCCAGGCGCACTGGCTCGTCGGCCAGGCGCAGGGAATGGCCGAAGCGTGGCAGCTCGGGGTATTGCGCCTCGAGGCGGCGCAGCGCCTGGAAGAAGTCGTACGCCCAGGGCTCGTCCTGCATGGCCTGCAAGGTGTTCATAAGGTCGGCCTGCGCCCCGGTTTGGCCGCCCAGCGCATGATCTCGCCGCGTTCGCTGGTGCGCAGTACCGTTTCGGTGAAGCTGTTGATCGACACGTAGCGGGTCAGGAAGCGCTCGAACACCGCGCCGAGCAGAAACACGCCGGTCCCGCGGAAGGCGTTTTCGTCGAAGGTCAGGGTGATCTCCAGGCCACGCCCGAAAACGATCGGCCCGGGCATCGGCAGGCGTCGGGTGCAGGGCTTGCTGCTGACATCGCGCAGGCCGTCGATCTGCAGGTTCAGGGCGCTGTCCTGCGGGTCGCCATACAGGCGCAGCAATTCGCGCAGGGCGGCGGCACCCTGGCCATGCTCGGCCAGTGACAGGTAGTTCAGCGACAGCTGGCTGATCAGGCGCCAGGCGCGGTTGTCATGGGCATGGCTGGCCTTTGGCCGGCTTGGGCCGGCCAGGCATCGCACGCCGGCGACCGGCGCGCTGTCTGCCAGGCTGAAGTCGCTGCGCCCGTCGCCAACACTCATGAACAATGGCAGGTCGCGGTTGCTGCACAGGGCGCTGATACCCAGCTGGCGCAAGTCGTGGCGGTAGGGCGCCTGCTGGCCATCGACCAGGCTGATGAACGTTTCGCTGCCCATGTAGCTGGAGCGGGTGCCATTGCGTCGCTGGTCGCTGGACAACACCCGCGGCTCGCGGCGCACGATGTAGTAGGCCTGGTCGCGGCCGTAGCGCGACGGGTCGCGCACCGCGTAGAACGGCAGGAATTCCTGATCCGGGCCGGTGCCATGGCCGGTGACCCGCTGCAGGGAATGGATCTCGAAATCGGTGGGCCGGGTGCGGTCGGCGATCACGTGGTGTTCATGCACCCGATCGGAAAGGTGCAGGCGGTCGACACGGCGCGGGAACAGGTTGATCGCCGGGGTGCAGAACGGCACGAACTGGCCCGCGCCCACGCTGCCTTCCAGGCTCTGGTCGAAGCGCTCGAACAATACCAGCACTTCCAGCGTCTGGCCGGTGCAGCGCTGTACGGCCGGCTCCAGCCCGGCAAAATCGACGAACAGGAAGCGCTGCGGCAGGGCGAAGTACTCCTGCAGCAGGCGGTAGCCCTGGAAGGCCTGGGGCACCACCGGCAACGCTGCTTCGCGGTCATCGAAGCCACACGGGCGCAGGGCCTGTTCGACCGGAATACGTTCCACCCAGTCGGCGCCGGGTTGGCGCACGAACACCGCACAGGCGCTGCCCAGCAGTTGCTCGTAGAGGCGGAACGGGGTTTCGTCGGCGCCGTTGAGGTACAGCGGCAGATGGCTGAGCGGCAAGCTGGCGAACGGCACCTCGGCGCCACTGCGCAGGGTCAGGCGCAGGCCGGCGCGGGCTTGCGGCACGCTGCTGGCCAGGCGCCCGAGCACCGCGCCGGGGTTGCCGAAGTACTCGGCGCGGGCTACCTGCAAGGGCCAGAGGGTGACGTCCTGGGTGCTGCGGAACTCGCACGGGGTCTGCGAGTTGCGCCCCAGGTTGGCGCGCAGCACGCTGTCACGCGGCAGGCGGAAGCCGGCGGCCAGCGAACCCTCGTCGGGGTCGGTCTGCAGTTGCACCACGGTCATCGACGGGGTCGGCGCCAGGTAGTGCGGGTAAGCGATCTCCAGCAGGTTGTGGGTGAAGGTCGGGTACTCGGCGTCCAGCTTGAGCTGCACCCGCGCGGTGAGGTAGGCGAAGCCTTCGAGCAGGCGCTCGACATAGGGGTCGGCACACTCGACCCCGGACAGCGTCAGGCGCCCGGCGATTTTCGGGTATTCCCGGGCGAACTCCGCCGCACTCTCGCGGATGTGCTGCAGCTCCTGGTTGTACAGCTCGAGCAGGCGCGGGTTCATGCACGCCTCCGGCGTTCGGCAGGGGCCACGCGCACATGGCCGGACTCAAGGTCCACCTCGGTCTGCAGCAGCAACGGCAAGGCCGCCGGCTGGGCCCACAGGTCGCCTTCGATTTCGAAACTCAGGGCGTTGGCATTCATCTCGCCGGGTGCGGCCTGGGCACGCACCTTGAGGGTATGAGCGAGGATGCGTGGCTCGTAGGTGGTGATGGCCTGATGGATGATGCGCTCCAGGGCGGCCAGGTCGATGTTCGAGGCACTGTTGCCGGCCAGGGCCGGCAGGCCGTAGTTGATCACCGAAGCCCCGGCCGGGGTGCCCAGGGTAGTGGCGCTGTCGAGCAGCGAAGTGGTGTTGAGCAGCCAGGCGAGGTCGCGCAGTACCGAGGCCTTGAGCTGGTGCAGGCTGAGCACGCGCTTGTCCGGGGCTTCCTGCGGGTTGCCCGGGTCGTCGTCGGTCAGGCGGTCCAGCAGCGAGGGCTGCAGGCGGTCGCGGGCGGCGATTTCGGCTACCACTCGAACAACCCCACGAAGTTCTTCTGGTCTACAGGGCCGTTCCAGCAGCTGGCGCCACGCGCCAGGATGGAGGGCTCCAGGCGCTCGCCCAGCTGGCGAACAGCCTGGTACTGGCTGTCGCAACGGCCGGGCTGTGACGGGTCTGGCTGCACATGGCTGACAATAATGATCTGCGCGCCATTGAACTGCTCCACGCGAGGCTTGCCGCCATCTCGCTCCGGGCTGAGCTGGCAGGGCCAGGGCATGTCCAGCTGTAGCAGCGAGGCATCGGCCTTGCGCAGCGCGCAGCGGCCTTCGTGGTTCACCAGCGCAAGCGTTTTCCCGGCAAGGGTAACCTCAGGCGCCGCGCTCGACGAGGGAGCGGGGGGCTGGGCACATGCATTCAGGGCGAACGCGACCAGCAGGGCCGGGATGGCTTTGGGCGCACGTTTCATTTCAGCTCCCAGAACCAGACGGCCTTGGAACGATGGGCCTGGTCGGCGAAATAGCCCGTGACCCGGCCTCTGTCCCACAGGTCGATGTGATCGCCGGTACGGTCGTCGAATGCCTGCCCGGCACGGGCGAAGCAGTCCTTGAAGAAAATGATGCCGCGCTTCTGGCCGAGCTTGAGGCGGTCGCCTGCACTGCCGCTCAGTTGCAGCGGGGCGCCGAGATGGTGCTTCCACAGCCAGTTGGCCAGCGACTCTGCACCCCGGGCATGGCCATGGGCACAACGTGGTTCGCTGTAGGTACCGGCGTTCACCTTGATGGTGTGCTCGCCGTTGAGCGCGATACTCATGCGAATGGCGCACTGGTTGTCCCAGCCGCCGTCGCAAGGCGAGGAGTCGGTCGGGTAGGCATTCCAGAGGTTGATGAAAGAAGGCTTGGCCATTGGGGTTCACCGTGAGCGGGTGAGGTGGGAAAGGCGCCCGCGCCAGCCAGGCGGCGCGGGCGCGGTCGGTCAGATCTTGACGTTGGAGCGGATGTTCCAGCCGTACTTGATCGGGCCGCCTTCCTTGGTGCCGTCGGCTTTTTGCGGCTGATAGTCGACGGTGACCTTGGCGAAGTTCAGGGTCACGTGCTCGGTCAGGCGGTCGTCGCTGCCCGAGCCACCGGTGCTCAGCGAGCTGATGATGACTTCTTCAAGGTTGATGATCAGGTACTCGACCTGGCTCTCGCCACCGGCCTTGCGCACGGTCAGCTTGACCTTGTCGATGTGCTTGCCGCTGGAGCAGTGGGCCATCAGGTTGGGGCTGGACTTGTCGATGTACTTGGTGATCGACAGGTCCTGGATGTTGACCTTGCCCGAGCCGCCGCCGCTGCCCATGTGCATGTTGCCGGACTGGGACATGCCCCAGCTCCAGTTGAGCACGTCGATTTCGTCCTTGTGGCCCTTGTCGTGGGACTCGCCCTTGATGTCGCCGATCTTGATGAAAATATCTACAGCCATGATGTCCTCGGTATTACGCGTCAGGTTGGCGGTTTGGTGCAGTTGGGGCTGCTGCGCAGCCCTTTCGCGACGCAAGGCCGCTCCTACAGAAGCTGCGTCGGTCTCTCACTCAACACACGACGTCGGCCCTCTGTGTAGGAGCGGCCTTGCGTCGCGAAAGGGCCGCGAAGCGGCCCCGAAGTCTGTCAGGCCCCTTTGGCCGAAGGCAGCTTCGATACCAGGCGCAGCGACACGGTCAGCCCTTCGAGCTGATAGTGCGGGCGCAGGTAGAAGCGCGAGTTGTAGTAACCCGGGTTGCCTTCGACGTCCTCGACCACAACCTCGGCCGCTGCCAGCGGGTGCTGGGCCTTGGTGGTCTCGGTGGAGTGCGCCGGGTCGCCGTCGACGTAGTTGAGGATCCAGTCCTGCAGCCAGCGCTGCATCTCGTCCTTCTCCTTGAACGAGCCGATCTTGTCGCGAACGATGCACTTGAGGTAGTGAGCGAAGCGGCAGGTAGCGAACAGGTACGGCAGGCGCGCAGCCAGGTTGGCGTTGGCGGTGGCGTCCGGGTCGTCGTATTCGGCCGGCTTCTGCAGCGACTGGGCACCGATGAAGGCAGCGAAGTCGGTGTTCTTCTTGTGCAGCAGCGGCATGAAACCGTTCTTGGCCAGCTCCGCTTCGCGGCGGTCGGAAATGGCGATTTCGGTCGGGCACTTCATGTCCACGCCACCGTCGTCGGTGGGGAAGGTGTGCGCCGGCAGGCCCTGCACTTCGCCACCCGACTCCACGCCACGAATGCGCGAGCACCAGCCGTAGTACTTGAACGAGCGGTTGATGTTCACGGCCATGGCATAGGCGGCGTTGGCCCAGGTGTATTTGCTGCTGTCGGCGCCATCGGTGTCTTCTTCGAAGGCGAACGCCTCGACCGGGTCGGTCTTGGCGCCGTACGGCAGTCGTGCCAGGAAGCGCGGCATGGTCAGGCCGATGTAGCGCGAGTCTTCGGACTCACGCAGCGAGCGCCAGCCGGCATATTCCGGGGTGGTGAAGATCTTGGTCAGGTCGCGCGGGTTACTCAGTTCCTGCCACGAGCCCATGCCCATCACGGTCGGCGAGGCGGCGGCAATGAACGGCGCATGCATCGAGGCGCAGATCTTCGACATCTCGCCCAGCAGCTCGACGTCGGGAGGCGACTGGTCGAAGTAGTAGTCGCCGACCAGGCAGCCGTAGGGTTCGCCGCCGAACTGGCCGTATTCTTCCTCGTACAGCTTCTTGAAGATCGGGCTCTGGTCCCAGGCGGTACCCTTGAATTTCTTCAGAGTCTTGTGCAGGTCGGTCTTCGAGACGTTGAGCACACGGATCTTCAGCTGCTCGTCGCTCTCGGTGTTGTTGACCAGGTAATGCAGGCCGCGCCAGGCGCTTTCCAGCTGCTGGAAGTCGTTGTGATGGATGATCTGGTTGACCTGGGCGGTCAGCTTGGCGTCGATCGCGGCAATGATCTGCTCGATCGAGCCGATGGCATCGTTGGACACCAGGTTGGTCTGCGCCAGGGCCTGCTCGGCCAGGGTACGCACGGCGCTTTCGACCGCTTCCTTGGCACGTTCGGTCTTGGGTTTGAATTCCTGCAGCAGCAGGTTGGCGAACTCGCTCGGGTCCTGGGTGGCTGCGGCCGGCTGGGCCTGGGCGTCGCGCAGTGGATCGTTCATGGGCTGTCTCCTCAGGCCTTGGGCTCGTTGTCGACGGGTTTCGGCGCGCTGGCCAGGGCCTGCAGCAGGGCCGGGTCCTTGATCGCCTTGAGGATGATGTCCTCGGCACCGGTCTTGCCGTCCATGTAGGTCAGCAGGTTGGCCAACTGGGTGCGGGCCTCCAGCAGCTGGTTCAGGGCATCGACCTTGCGTGCCACGGCGGCCGGGCTGAAGTCGTCCATGCTCTCGAAGGTGATGTCCAGGCTCAGGTTGCCTTCGCCGGTCAGCTCGTTGGGCACGTTGAAGGCCACGCGGGGCTTCATCGCCTTCAGGCGCGAGTCGAAGTTGTCGACGTCGATTTCCAGGAACTTGCGCTCGGCCACTGCTGGCAGCGGCTCGGCCGGCTTGCCGGCGAGGTCCGAAAGCACGCCCATGACGAACGGCAACTGGACTTTCTTCTCGGCGCCGTAGAGTTCGACGTCATATTCGATCTGCACCCGTGGCGCACGGTTGCGCGCGATGAATTTCTGGGAGCTGTCTTTCGCCACGTTGTTCCTCCTGGTCGCCGGTGCGGCGGCGCTGTTCGTTGCGGGCGTCGGTGTTGATGCGGGCCGAGGACGTCAGTTGTCCTCGGGGCCGCGCAGGTTCTCGAATTGCGACCAGCCATCAGGGATCAGGTCGCGAACAATGGTTGCGAAATCGGCATTGACCAGTTTCTTCGCCCGGTGCAGCAGCACCGGCAGCGGGCTCGATGGCTCGTGGCGGGCGTAGTACTGCAGCAGGCGGTCAAGGCTCTGCTGCACGTCTTCGCGGCTGTTGACTTCGCCCGGGCGGGCAGCGGGCCGTGCGGGCGGGGTGGCACTGGCGACCAGCGGCTGCGGGGCATCGTGCTCGGCGGGCGGCGCGTCGACGGCCTGCGGGGCCGGGCCGGCACCGTCGGGGCAGTAGTCAGCCAGCACCTGCTGCACCTGGCGCAGCGGCTGACGCAGGGCCGACAGGTCGATGCCACGGTCCGAGCCGACCTGGTCGTTGACCCGGTTTTCGATGGCGTCCACCGCCTCGCGGGCCAGCCGCAGCGCCTCCTGGCACTGTTGCAACTGGTCGGCGTCGGCGTCACGCAGGGCGGCGGCCAGTTCCTCGGCGCTGAGCTGTTCGCTGGCAAAATGCTGTACGCCTGCGGCGTGCAGGGCCGCGCGCAGGGTGACCGGGCCGAAGGCGCGCGAACGCACCAGCACGGCATCGCGCAGCAGCGCGATATTGGTGTCGCAGGTGAGGCCGGCCAGGGCATTGACGCGTACCGTGGGGTCGTTGTCGTCAGCGGCGTCCAGTTGCGGGTGCAGGTGCAGCCAATACTCGCCGAGCAGGTCGCGGATCAGCTCCAGGCTGGCGGCCAGCCCCGGCAGACCGTGCAGGGCCAGGTTGGCCTGCAGCAGGAAATGGGTGATGCGCAGGTCCTTGCTGCGTTGCAGCAAGGCCGTGCTGGCTTGCTCGATATCGCGCCACTGCGGCGGTTCGGCAGGCTGGATGGCGTCGCCCATGACGCGCTCGGGGCGGCCCTGGGCGTCACGCTCCAGTTGCAGAAAATCGGCGTCATATTCGAGGTCATCGCCGCAGGGGAAGTCAGCGGAAACAGCGGCGAGCAACGGCGATGCGTTCACCAGAATTCGATCTCCCTATCGGCCCTTGGTGAGGGCGTGTTGTTGTGCGAAGTTGCAAGTGTGAACTGACGCACAAACTTTCCAAAGAGTGCCGGCGTGATATCACAATGATATTGTTTTGGCACTTCGAAGTTGCGCATTTATGGTTTATTTATTCGCGAGTGTCAAGGTAAGCTACGCGCCCCCGAGTGTCACTTGTGACTTCGTTGGCAGTAACCGAGCACCGCTCATCCGGTTCCCTTCGGCTGGCCTCGGCAGTGGCGTTGCATACCCGTCGTATAGTCGGTGCTTTGCGCGAAGACCCCGATATTCAAGGGGCGCAGCAATATTTGAGTGGCTGCGGGAAATAGCTCAAATGGATGGATCGACGTTCTAAACGGATGCAAGGAGGCATGATGGCACTTTGCCTAACTATCACCAGTTACCACAAGATTACCCCCGGGCAATGCCCGGAAATGCGGCTGGAAACCGGTGCCATCACGCTTGGCCGCTCGGCGGACAACGACTGGGTACTTCCCGACCCGGAGCGGTTGGTATCGGCCAGGCATTGTGTGATCCAGTTCAAGGATGGACGATATTATTTAACCGATGACAGTACCAACGGTGTGGAATTAGTTCGCGCCGGTATTCGCTTGCGTCGCGGTAACAGTGAGCCGCTGCTGGATGGCGAAGTTATCCGCATCGGTGAATACGAGATTCAGGCGCGCATCGACGCGAGTTTGCCGGGCTCCCACGACGGCGAGCCCCAGGCGCACAGTTTCGAAGCGCTTATGGCCAACCAGGTAGCGGCTCCGGTCGTCCCCGCGCCGTCGATTTCCGGTGCGCCGGCAGCATTCCTGCAAGGCGCGTCGAACCACGACACACTGCCTGACCTGTTTGACTTCCTCGGCCCGGCGAGCGTGCCGCCAGCCAGTCAGCCCGACCATGTACCGGCCCAGCAGCACGACTTCCGCCCGCCAACCCCGGTGACCCCGGCTGTGTCGGCCGCCGCCGTGGCAGCGCCGGGGATGATCCCGGAAGACTGGGACCTGCTCGGCTCGACCCCGGCACAGGCGCCAGCCGTGGGGCCTGTGCCAGCGCCAGCACCGACCTCGCCACCGCTACCGACGGCGCCGCCGGTGCCAGCCGCACCGGCAGTTCCGGCGCAACCGGCGGCGAGCGCAGCGGCCGCGAGCAGCGACGCGTTGCTGCAGGCATTCCTGCGTGGCGCCGGTATCGAGCACCTGCGCATCGACGCCGCCGATGCCGCCGCACAAATGGAGGCTATCGGTCGCAGCTACCGCTTGATGGTCGAGGGCCTGATCGACGTGTTGCGTGCGCGCAGCAGCCTGAAGGGCGAGTTTCGCATGCAGCAGACCACCATCGCCCCGGTGCAGAACAACCCCTTGAAGTTCGCCCCCAATGCCGACGAGGCCTTGCTGCTGTTGCTGCGTCACGGCAACCAGGCATTCCTGGCGCCGGACCAGGCCGTGCGCGAGAGCTTCGATGACCTGCGCGCCCACCAATTGGCGGTGATGGCCGGCGTACAGGCGGCGATCAAGCACCTGCTCGGCTGTTTCCAGCCGGCGCGCCTGGAGCAGCGCCTGGCACCTGCGGCCGGGCTGGCCAAGCTGTTCGGCGGCTCGCGCCAGGCGCACTGCTGGCAGCAGTTCACCGAGCTTTACGGGCAAATCTCCCGCGAAGCCGAAGATGATTTCCAGGCGCTGTTCGGCCGCGAATTCGCCCGCGCCTACGAGGCCCACAGCAGCCGTTTGCAACGTAGCTGAGCACGCCCAGGAAGACCACGGTACGTCATGAGGACAAGGATGAAAGCAATACGACTGGTCGCGGCCTTGAGCCTGGTGCTGCTCGCTGCCTGCAGCAAGGACGAGGCCGTTGCTCCCGTCGCCGACAAGGCGCCGGCCAGCCCGGCCGTGACCCTGTATTTCAGTGCCGCCGCCGGGCTCAACCCGGGCCCTGGCGGTGCGCCTGCGCCGGTACGCGTGCGCCTGTACGAGCTGAAGAACAGCGCAGCCTTCGCCCGTGCCGACTATTTCGCCTTGGCCGAGCGCGCCCAGGCCACCCTCGGCGCCGACCTGATCGACCAGGATGAAGTGCTGCTGCAACCGGGCGGGCAATTGCGCCTCGAGCGTCCGCTCGATCCCGCCACTCGCCAGGTCGGCCTGGTGGTCGGCTATCGCGAGATCGACCAGGCCCAGTGGCGCAGCGTGCTGCCAGTGCCGCCGCGCGACTATCAGATCAGCCTCGATGTGCGCGCCG
>Ga0209370_1000969_pt1 | contig 29239 bp, 27 predicted proteins | sample AgamicAtPrz_FD_187164 | JGI IMG/M metagenome (GOLD analysis project Ga0209370, IMG submission 187164) | Agave microbial communities from Guanajuato, Mexico - At.P.rz (SPAdes) (version 2) | ecosystem: Host-associated > Plants > Phyllosphere > Phylloplane/Leaf | place: Guanajuato, Mexico... | reverse complement strand
CTTCGCCGTTTGCTTGAGCGCGGCGATGCGCGGATCGTCCCGGTCCTCCGCATCGTCCCTTTTTTGATAGGAGACCTGATCTTTAGGGCGATCGGAACAACCTGTGTCGTCGCAGATCCGTACCGTATTGGCGGTAACCGACGGATCCTGCGCGCACGCGACCAACAGCAACAGCAGCCCCGGTGCGAGTAAACGGCGATACATGGGTACTTCCCTCACGTTTTTATTGGCGCCGTATTGTTTCGCGCGCTCGCCCGCGAGCATGCCCCGGCTGGTGCGAGGCGAAGCGAAGACGTTCCGCAGGCCCGCATGCCGAGGCTCTCTCAGGTTCTCTTTTCGGCTTGAAACATCGTTGTAGCGTTCGATGCGGCGGAAAACCGCAAGTGGCGACCCGCTCCTGCTCCGTCGCTTTTTTTAATCCACGCAATAACTTTCGCTGCTTACTGGCTTCAAATGATACATATCGGTCTATCCAATAGTCAAGAATGACTTGATGACTGGCTGGGCGAGCGAAGATTGCCGAGCCGGCGATGCCCTCTAGCGGAGCCGGGAGCCCCATTCCGTCGAGCAGCATGATGCTAGAATAATCGGTCTATGCCGTTGAAATATCGAGGAGGAAGCCGTTCGTGCGAGCCAACAAACGCCAGCTGGTGGTAGACAAAGCGACCGAACTGTTCTCCAGGCACGGATTCCACCCGGTGGGCGTCGACTGGATCATCGACGATTCCGGTGTCGCCCGAATGACGCTGTACCGGCATTTTGCGAGCAAGGACGAGCTGATCCGCGAAGTGCTGGTCCAGCGCTACGACCTGATCGTCGGGAGCATCGACGCGCAGTTGCAGCACGTCGTCGATCCGGTCGAGCGCGTCAAGACCATCTTCGACTGGTACGCGGCGTGGTTCAGGACGCCCGAATTTGCCGGCTGCCTGTTCGAGCGTGCGCTGGCCGAATTCGGCACCGCTTATGCGCCGATCTCGGATGTCGCGATCCGCTATCGCCGCAAGATGGTCGAATGGATGGCCGAACTGATCGAAGCCCTCGTGCCCCCCGAAACCGCAAACCGGCTGGCGAACGTCTTCATGATGCTGCTGGACGGCGCCACGGTCGAAGCGCGGGCGTTCAACGATTCCGCGGCTGCCGCGCGTGCGTGGCAAGCCGCGCACGCCCTTCTCGAACAGGCGATGCACGCGACGGTGTCGCCCGCCGACGGCGCGGGCAGCCCGACGTAACGCCCATCGCGCGCCGTCGTATTGCGGGCAAACCGCCGGTCGGAGGGCGCAGGGGAAGACGATATGCATGACTGGATGCGCTTGATCGGTTTCGCGCTGGGTGCGGCAATCGCGTGCGCCGGCTGCAAGTCGGTGAATGTCAGTCGATACGAAATCCAGCACCGCGATCGGAACGGCCTCACGATCGTTGCGACCACTACGGAAGACCTCGCGTCGCTCGACGGGACGCTGTGGGCCGACCACGTCTACCTCCGCTACGCCGTCACGCCGGTCACCATCCACAAGCGATTCGATGTGGGTGCAACCGATCTCGACGACTATCCGTTTTCTGCCCGGCGGCTCGACATTCACGCCCGCTGCCCGATCCCGACGCCCGCGTTCTGCTCGACCTGGTTCATTCCGTTCCATGATCGCGTCGGGCTGCACGGTCTCGATTATGTGTCAGGACTCGATGCGAACGAACCGGCGCGCCTGAAGTTGCGCATCGGCGGCGGGAGCATGGCGGGGACGCGGCTGGTGTCGAACGAACACGTGATCAAAGTCGACGCGGGCGACATGGCGAAGCCGAACGGACCGTAATGCCCGGCCGGGCCCCCGGCGCGAGACGCCCGCCGAGCGGGCACGACGATTGCGCCCGCTGCACTCCCGGGAGGCCCGCCATCATGAACGACGACGATTTTCTCCAGCCCGAGCCGACGGAACCGGCCCCGAACGCGATCACGTGGGTCCGGCGTCTCGGCCCCGGCTTGATCACCGGCGCCGCCGACGACGATCCTTCCGGCATCGGCACGTACTCGCAGGCGGGTGCGCAATTCGGCTTCGAACTGCTGTGGGCGCTGCTGTTGACGTACCCGCTGATGACGGCCATCCAGCTGGTCAGCGCGCGAATCGGCCGCGTGACGGGCAAGGGTCTCGCGTCCAACATGCGCACGCACTACCCGCGATGGCTGCTGTACGGGACGGTCGTGCTGCTGATCACGGCCAACGTGATCAACATCGCGGCCGACTTGTCGGCCATGGGCGCGGCCGTCCATTTGTTGCTGCCCGGCCCGCAGCAGCTCTACATCGTTTGCCTCGGCGGCGTGTCGGTCGTGCTGCAGGTGTTCGTTCCGTACGATCGCTACTCGCGATTGCTCAAATGGACGGCGCTGACGCTGCTGGCCTATGTCGCGGTCGCCCTCATCGTGCCCGTGAGCTGGGCCGACGTCGGTCGCGCGATCGTGCTGCCTCATGCGCAACTGAGCGCCACGTATCTGACCACGGTCGTCGCCGTGCTCGGCACGACCATCAGCCCGTATCTGTTCTTCTGGCAGGCGTCCCAGGAAGTCGAGGAGTTGCGCGCCGTGCCGAACCAGCGGCCGCTGCGGCGCGTACCGCACCAGGCGCCCGCGCAATTGCGCCGGATCAGCTTCGATACATGGTTCGGCATGGGCGTATCGAACGTGATTGCATTCTTCATCGTGCTGACGGCAGCGGCCACGCTCCACACGCATCACATCGACATCAAAACGTCGGCGGATGCCGCGCGGGCGCTCGAGCCGCTTGCCGGTCACTTCGCGTACGTGCTGTTCGCGCTCGGCATCGTCGGCACTGGCCTGCTGGCGCTGCCGGTGCTCGCGGGATCGGCCGCCTATGCGGCGGCCGGCACCTTCCGCTGGCGCAACAGTCTCGCGCTGCAGCTGGGCGTCGCGCCCGAATTCTATGCGGTGATCGTGTTGGCGATCGTCGGCGGAATCGCGTTCACGTTCATGCATTTCGACCCGATTCGCGCGCTTTACTGGAGCGCCGTCATCAACGGGGTGAGCGCCGTGCCGATCATGGTCGTGATGATGCTGATGGCGAGAAGCAGACGGGTCATGGGCGAGTTCGCCGTCAGAGGCGCGCTCGCATGGGGCGGATGGATCGCGACGCTCGCGATGGCAATCGCGGCGCTGGGCGTATTCGTGCCGGGATGAAACCAGCGGCGCGGTTGGCACGCCTCGCTGCGCTCACTCCAGTTCGCCCCTGCTTGTCGCCGTGCCGACTGCATTGCGCAGCACGTCCGCGAGCCGCTGGTTTTCGTCGATGCGGGCCTGTTCGATCGCGACGTCCTCGGCGTGGCCCGTCCGGCGCGCCCATTCCTGGCGCTCGCGCGCAAAAATCATGCGCTCGTGAACCGCGCGTATCGCCCCCCAAATCGCGTCCTCCGCTTTCTGGGCCTCCGCGTCGTCGAGGGAAAGCGCGGAGAACGCATGCCCGGTATGGCAGCGGTATCGCAATGGGCGATCGTCGCGGATGCGCCAGAGCACGCCATGACAACTGGGGCACGTGAGAGCGGAACGCGTGCCGATTTGGTCGAGAAGTCCGGGGTCGACGAGACCGCCCTCGGCAATCCGGCTCTCATGGTCCAGGTCGCGCAAGTCTGCCATCTTTCGCTGCTCCTTCACACCTGCGCCGTGGACCGCTGCATGAATGGTCCGCGGCAGTTCTCCGGCCCTTGCGACCGCGTCGGCTCCCGCCGCGGCGAGTGCGCTGCGCGGCATCGACGGGGCTTCGCATTCGTCGGGGTCCTGAACGATACCGTAACCACCCCGGGCGCGAATCGCCGCCAGGCCGGCCGCCCCGTCATCAAGGTCGCCGCTGAGGACCACGCCGATCGCACCGGCGCCATATTCGCGTGCGGCGGAACGAAACAGCGGATCGGCGGCCGGGCGGGCGAAGTTTTCGGCGGCCGTATCGAGCAGTCGCAGATTTCCGCCGCGCACGATCATGTGCCTGTCGGGCGGGGCCACATAAATTCTGCCGGCTTGCGGCGGTTCCCCTTGTATCGCCACGCTTGCATTCAATGCGCCCCAGCGCGACAACAGCTCTGGCAGAAACGACCGATGTCGTCCAATGTGCTGCACGATGCAAATCGGCACCGGAAAATCCGCGGCGATGCCCGCCACCAGTGTCCGGAGGACCGGCAGACCGCCTCGGGACGATGCGATAACGACGATGTCTCGACGACCCATAGACCCTCCTTTGCGGAGGTATCGCAATTCTCGTTCCTGAACCGGGATGCCATCACGGGCGGTCGCAGACGCCGCGATGCGGTCGAATGGCAATGGCGGCAAACACCGTCGCGGCAGGCAACGTCCGAACGACCCGCGACGCACGCGCGGGGCGTCGGCCGTCAGCGGCCGTCCTGATGCGCGTCGCCGAGTGCTGCGAGCAACATCCCGAAATCCAGCGGTTTGGACAGATGGCTGTCGAAGCCAGCTTCCGCCGCGGCCCGGATATCGTCCTGACGATTACGGCCGGTCAGCGCAACGGTCCTGAGCTTGGCCCAGCGGGGATCGGCCTTGATCCGGCGAAGCAACTCGTAGCCGTCCATGTCGGGAAGACCGATATCGGACACGACGGCGTCGACGGGCGCCTCCTGCAGCATCGTCAACGCCGCGGCTCCGCTTTCCGCCGCCTTGACCACCGCCCCCGCCAGTTCCAGCAGCGTGGTGAGCGACATCGCCGTCTCCGAATCGTCCTCGACCAGCAGCACGCGAAGGCCGGCGATATTCCCCTCCGGCACGCCGCTGCCCGCGGACACGGCACGCCCGGTCGATGCGGCCGGCAGCCACACCGTCATCGTGGTGCCGGACCCCGGGCCATCGGACGCCGCGGCGATCCGGCCACCGTGCATGTCGACGAGTTGCCGAACCAGCGCCAGCCCGATGCCGAGACCGCCCCGGGTCCGGTCGCGCGGCGCTTGCCGGAACATGTCGAAGACATGCGGAAGCGTATCGCCGTCGATCCCCTGCCCGTCGTCGATGACGTCGACTCGCAGCATCTTGCCCTCATGCGCGAGACGCACGACGATCTCGCCGTGCGGTTGCGTGTACTTGAGCGCGTTCGACATCAGGTTCCAGAAGATCTGCTCGCATCGCACCGGATCGGCGAGCGCGATGGCCGGCTCCGTCGGCAACGCCGTTTTCAGGACCAGGCCGCGTGCGTGCACGTCGAGCTCGCAGGTATCGGCGATGCCGCGCAACATCGCCGTCAGATCGACCCGGCCCAGCTCGAGCGCGAGCTTGCCGGTCTGGATGCGCGACAGGTCGAGCAGGTCGTCGATGATCTGCGCCTGTGCGCGCACGGCCTGCCGGATCGACTCCGCGGCTTCGCGCACGGCGGGGATGTCGCGCGTCTCCGGCAGGCGCGGCAGCATTTCCGACTTGACGCCGATCAGGTTGAGCGGATGCCTCAGCTCGTGCGACAGCACGGCGATGAACTCGTCCTTCAGCTGATTCGAACTGAGCGCCTGCTCGCGTGCCGCCTGTTCCCGCGCGAGCGCTTCGCGGTTCGCGTCGTCGCTCTGCTTGCGCAGCGTCATGTCGCGCACGATCTTCGCGAAGCCGCTGAACGACGTATCGGAAATCGGCGTGACGACGCCGCTGCAGAAAATCCGCCGCCCGTCCTTGGTCCGGTGCCAGCGTTCGTCGTCCGCGCGCCCTTCGCGGGTCGCGATGTCGCGCTCGCGCGTCGGCACGAGCGCCTGCCGATCGTTGGGTTCGTAGATCAGCTCGACGTTCTGGCCGATCATCTCTTCTTCCGTATAGCCGAAGATGCGTTCCGCACCGGCGTTCCAGCTCACGATCGCGCCGTTGCCGTCCTGGATGATGATCGCGTAGTCCTTGGTCGATTGCGCGACCAGGCGCAGGCGCTGCTCGCCTGCCCGCGCCGCCTCTTCCGCGTGATGCCGGTCGGTGATGTCGATCAGCGTGATCACCGCGCCGTCGATGTGGTCGTCCGCCGTCCGATAGGGCAGCAACCGCATCAGATACCATCGGCCGGCCTCGCTTTCGATCTCGCGCTCGATCAACCGCAGCGACTGGAACGACTGCCGGACATCGTCGGCCAGCGTCGGATACCGCAGCGCGTGGGTAATGTGAAATAGCGACCGGCCCAGGTCCGTATCGATCAGATTGAAAATCGCGGTGGCGTTGGGCGTAAACCGCTTGACGCGGATTTCCTTGTCGACGAACACGGTCGCGATCTCGCTCGACGCGATGATGTTGTGGAGGTCGTCGTTCGCCTTCGCGGTGTCTTCGATCCTCGCCTGCATTTCGGCGTTGGCCGTGGTCAACTCCTCGTTGACCGATTGCAGTTCCTCCTTGCTGCTTTCCAGCTCCTCGCTCGTGGAGCGCAACTCTTCGTTGATCGCCTGCAACTCCTCGTTCGAGGCCTTCAATTCCTCGACGGACGTTTCGTACTGCTCGATGATCGTCGCGAGCTGCTCTCGGCTGTGCTGCAGCTCCTGTTCGAGCTGCGCCAGAACCGGATCCTGCCCGCTCGTCTCGGGCTGATCTTCCTCCGTCATGCGGCCGGCCACCTCGTCGAACACGATGAGGAGGAATTCCGCGTTCGCGACGTTGTCGTGAAACGGCCTCACGGTCATGTTGATCCACGACACGCGGGCCTCGTGCGCCCACTTGACCCGGCGCGCCTCCACGCTCGTGCCCGTTTGCAACGCACGGAAAATCGCGGTGCGCAGATCGAGCCGCAGATCCGGCAGCACCAGCGTCATGATGTTGCTGGACAGCTCGCCGCCGACGTGCCGGAGGAACCGGCCCGCGTTATCCGACAGATGAACGACGTTCGATTCCTTGTCGATGATGACGCTCGGCGGCGAATACGTTTCGAGCGCGCGCTGATGGAGTTCCGAATACGAGAAATTGCGTTGTGCCGGGCTGGCCGGCACCCGCAACGGGGGCTGCGGCGCAGCGCGCTCATCGGACGCGCCGGCTTCGACCTGGAACAGCGGAGGAAAACCCGTGACCGGCTTCGCGCGATGCGTGACGACGCGCGCGCGGTAGATCCGGCGCTTCTTGTCCACGACGGCAAACAGATCGTCCGCCGCGTCGGCCGATTCGGCCGTGCCGAGGAACAGGTAACCGTTCGGACGCAATGCGAAGTGGAACAGTTCGAGGATTTGCCGCTGCACCGCCCGTTCCAGATAGATCAGTACGTTGCGGCACGAGATCAGGTCGAGATGCGAGAACGGCGGATCGCGCAGCAGGCTGTGCGCGGCGAACAGGATGCGTTCGCGCACAGCCTTCGCGATCACGTAGTGCGCACCTTCCCGCGTGAAATATCGCTGCAGCAGCGCGGCCGGCACGTCGCTCGCGATCGACAGCGGGTAGGAGCCCGTTCGTGCCCGGACGATCGCCGCTTCGTCGATATCGGTCGCGAATACCTGGATGGCCTGGCTCGACATCGCGGCCTCGCGCGCCCGCGCCAGCAGCAGCGAGATCGAGTACGCCTCCTCGCCCGTCGCGCATCCGGCCACCCACACGCGCACCTGTTCCTCGCCCGACTCCGACGCGAACAACGAACCGATCACTTCCCGCTCGAGGAAATCGAAGGCTTCGCGATCGCGGAAGAACTGGGTCACGCCGATCAGCATGTCCGTCAGCAGCGCGTTCGCCTCGTCCGGCGCGGTCCGCAGGAAATCGCGGTACGCGAGGAGATCGCGCTGGCCGTTGACCTGCATGCGCCGCTCGATACGCCGCAACACGGTCGCCCGCTTGTACAACCTGAAATCGTGGCCCGTGCGTACCCGCAGGTGCATCAGAATGTCGGAGAGCGCCCGTTCGGGATCGTTGGTCGTCGGCCGGTCGACGTTGTGCAGCGATTGCGTGAATTCGAGGCTTTGCTGTTCGATGCGGCGCGCATTCGACCAGAGTTCGAGCAACCGTTGCGGCATGTCGGCCGCCGGCAGCACGATATCGACGCGCGCCGTGGAAATCGCGTGCTGCGGCATCTCCGCATGCTCGGCGTCGTCCGGCGTCTGGGCGAGCGTGATGCCGCCCGCCTCCTTGACGCGGCTCAGACCCGCCGCGCCGTCGGAGCCGGTGCCGGACATCACGATGCCGATCGCGCGCCAGTCGTGCGCGTCGGCCAGCGTTCGAAAGAAGTGGTCGATCGTGAACGGGACTTCGTCGGATGGCTCCCTGCGGTGGCAACGAAGGCACCCGTCCGACATCTCGAGCTGCATGCCCGGTGCGATCACGTAGATATGGTTTTTTTCGATCGGCACCGTGGACGTCACCTGATGCACCGGCATGCCCGTCGCGCGCTGCAGGATGGCGTCCATATGACTGACCTGTTCCGGCGCGAGGTGGACGACGACGACGAACGCCATCTCCATGCCCGTCGGCGCGCTCTCGAAAAAGGTCTGCAAGGCCGTCGTGCCGCCCGCCGATGCGCCGATGCCCACTACCGGAAACGACAGATCGCTCTTCAACGTGGCGGGCGATGGAAGCCGCTCCTTTTGCGTAGGCGCTTGCCGTGCCATTGAATTCTCCTGATGGTATTGCGGGACATCGCGTGCCGGCCGCCGATCGGTACCGGGTCGCACGGCCCTCGTCCGGTCGTTCCACGACCCCGCCCGTGATACTTCCCCTGGCTTCCGTGCGCATTGTACGGCACCGGCAAGCGCACGACTAAGCGCCTGACGGAAGGCTTGCAGTCCGCGTCCGGCGGAGCGCCGTGCCCGTGCGCAGGCATGTCACCGGAACGTCATTCGCGCCGACATACCATCCACATCGGTTGGCGAAACGCGATGCGTCCACGCCACCGCGAGCGGGAACGAATCGTGCTCGTGCGTCGGACAGTCGGTGCCCATTTATTTTCTTTGACGGATACCGTATTACCAGCGAATATTCGCGTCGATCAAGCGATTAGTACCGCTCAAAAATCAAACCAGACGATGCTCGCTCATGCAGTCGGGGACGTTACGCTGCTTCGCCAACAGATACCTGATCGAAGGGGAAGAAATGACGCCGTTTTCCCAGGATGTGAGCATCAAGCAAACCGCCGCCGTATCCAAGGCAGCCACGCCGTCGCCCGTTTTCTGGAAAGCGGGGCCGCTCGTCGATGCCGCTCCGCCGGAGCCGAAATCCGCGACGCCGGACCTGCGCGACTTCTTCGCCGCCGCCGCGCTGCAAGGCTTGTTGTCGCGCGACGCCGGGCGCAACGTGTCGACGATCGCCGACTACGAATCGAAGCGTGCGGTTAGCGCCTATCGGCTCGCCGACGAAATGCTGAAAGCGCGCTGAACCGGCGCGCCGGCCGGCGCCGGTCGGCCCGCGCACCTGTCGTCATCCGGTTCGCGCGGCATCGTGGGGAACATGGACTGCCGCGTTCGTCCGGACGCTGACGCACCGGGCATTCCGTTGCCGCCCGACCGCGCCACCATCGCGCCGATCGGCCGCGCCAGCAACCCGGCATGTCCGTCGCGATGCGCTCCGCCGCCGCGGTCCTGTCGCGCGTCGCCATCCGTACGCCTTCACGAAACGGGCGTCACGTGCCGACGTGACACGGCCTATGCCACCGAAATGACAACCGCTTGAAAATCCGGCCACGACGACGGCAGGTCGCGCGATGCATGTTCGTATTGCCGCCGGCGCTGCGCTTCCCGCGTGCGCGTCCCTGCATCGGCAACGGTCCGCTCCGTGCGCGAGAAGCGACGCCTTGCGAACCGGTCGCGCCTTCGTCATCCGGCGCGACCCGGTGTGCGACCCGCCATTGTGCGTTGTTGGATCGCGATGCACGCGTGCGACGCAACGAACGCCGCCAGCATTCGCCGAAAGCCGCTCCCACGACACGACCTGCGCCGGCCGGCATCGCGCGTACCCGTGACCGTCGGCCGGCCACGGGATCGATTCGTGCTGGATCGACGCGGCGAATGTCGCGCAACCCTTTCCACGGAGATGCCATGTTCATCCACAACACACGGCTTCAGTACACGGTGCGCGTCGGCGCGCCGAATCCCGGCCTCGCCAACCTGCTGCTCGAGCAGTTCGGCGGCCCGCAGGGCGAACTCGCCGCCGCGATGCGCTATTTCACGCAGGCGATTACCGAAGAAGACCCGGGCCGCAAGGACATGCTGCTCGACATCGCCACCGAGGAGCTGAGCCATCTCGAAGTGATCGGCTCGATGGCCGCGATGCTCAACCGCGGCGCCAAGGGCGAACTCGCCGAGGCGGTCGACGAACAGGCCGAGCTGTATCGCAAGCTGCACGGCGCGGGCAACGACAGCCACGTGACGCAGGTGCTGTACGGCGCGGGCGCGCCGTTGACCAATTCGGGCGGCGTGCCGTGGTCGGCCGCATACATCGACACGATCGGCGAACCGACCGCCGACCTGCGTTCGAACATCGCGGCCGAAGCGCGCGCGAAGATCATCTACGAGCGGCTCATCAACGTGACCGACGATCCGGACATTCGCGACGCGCTCGGCTTCCTGATGACGCGCGAGGTATCGCACCTGAAGTCGTTCGAGAAGGCGCTGTATGCGATCACCGCGAATTTCCCGCCGGGCAAGCTGCCGCCGAAGCCGCCGTACGACCGCGTGTACTTCCGGATGCAGCCGGACGCGGCGCCGCTGGTTGGCCCCTGGAACCATGGAGAGGGTCTCGAAATCCGCGACGCCGTGCCGGCGGTCGACGGCGGCACCGGTATTGCCGAAGGAATGCTCGAGCCGCAGCAGGTGGACGCGATCGACGCGATGGCGCGGCGGCTCGCGTCTGATCCGGACAGCGACCCGATGACCGGCGCCGAACTCGGCGCGGGCCAGCCGGTTCCGCAGGGCTGCGAGCCCGGCAAGCCGGACGGTGCCTGATGACGAATAACGGCGCGCGTCAGGCGCCTGCTTCGCCGGGGCCGGGCGGGTCGGCCTGGTCGGCCATCAGGTACTGGATGACCAGCGTCGGATCGGCGATGTCGAGGATCAGGCGGCGCATCACGCGCTTGCGCATATGGTCGTCATCCAGCGTCCACGGCCCCGCCGCGTCGCCGAGGTAGCGGCCGATCGCGCCGCGATGGTCGCCGTCCGGAGTCAGGCCGAGCCGCGCCGCGAGCAGGCCGGCGATGACGTCGTCGAGTTCGACGTGCAGCGGCCTGGAATCGATCGAAAGTTCGAGCTTCATGGTCGGTCTCGCAAACATGAAAAGGCGGCGCGGCGCCCCCGCTGTCGCGCGCGCCGGTAAAAGCCGCTCCGGCCAGCGGCGGTTCGACGATCGCAGGCGGGCCTGCGATGCAGGTCAGTAGCCGAGTTCAGGCGCGGGAGCCGGCTCGGCGCTTTCTTCTTTCGGCGCTTGCGCGACGGTCGCATCGGTCGTCAGCACCAGGCTCGCGATCGACGCGGCGTTCTGCAGCGCGGTACGCGTGACCTTGGTCGGGTCGACCACGCCCGCGTCCACCAGATCGCCGTACTCGCCGGTCGCCGCGTTGTAGCCGAAGTTCCCTTTGCCTCCGAGCACCTTCGAGACCACGACCGACGGTTCGTCGCCCGCGTTGGCCGCGATGACGCGCAGCGGCGCCTCCAGCGCGCGCAGCACGATCCGGATGCCGGCGTCCTGGTCCGCATTCGCGCCCCGGATGTCCGACAGCGCCGCGCGCGCACGCAGCAGCGCGACGCCGCCGCCCGGCACGATGCCCTCCTCGACCGCGGCGCGCGTCGCATGCAGCGCATCGTCGACGCGGTCCTTCTTCTCCTTCATTTCGACCTCGGTGACCGCGCCGACCTTGATCACCGCCACGCCGCCCGCGAGCTTCGCGACACGCTCCTGCAGCTTCTCGCGATCGTAGTCGCTCGTCGCTTCGTCGATCTGCACGCGAATCGACTTCACGCGCGCGTCGATGCGCGCCGCATCGCCCGCGCCGCCGATGATGATCGTATCGTCCTTGCGCACCTCGACACGCTTCGCACTGCCAAGATCGTCCAGCGTGGCCTTGTCGAGCTGCTTGCCGGTTTCCTCCGAGATGACCGTCGCGCCGGTCAGGATCGCGAGATCCTCCAGCATGGCCTTGCGCCGGTCGCCGAAACCGGGCGCCTTGACGGCGGCGACCTTCAGGATGCCGCGCATCGAATTCACGACGAGTGTCGCGAGCGCTTCGGCCTCGACGTCCTCGGCGACGATCAGCAACGGCTTGCCGGCCTTGGACGCCGCCTCGAGGATCGGCAGCAGGTCACGGACACTGGAGATCTTCTTGTCGTGCAGCAGAATCAGCGCATCGTCCAGATAGGCCGCCTGCTTCGCCGGATCGTTGATGAAATACGGGCTCACGTAACCGCGATCGAACTGCATGCCTTCGACCACGTCGAGTTCGTTCTCCAGCGACTTGCCGTCCTCGACGGTGATCACGCCGTCCTTGCCCACTTTCTCCATCGCGTCGGCAATGATCTTGCCGATCGCCTCGTCCGAGTTCGCGGAAATCGCGCCGACCTGCGCGATTTCCTTGTGGGTCGAAATCGGTCGGGACAGCTTGCGCAGCTCGTCGAGCACCGCGCCGACGGCCTTGTCGATGCCGCGCTTCAGATCCATCGGATTCATGCCGGCCGCGACGTGCTTCATGCCTTCCTGCACGATCGCCTGCGCGAGCACGGTGGCGGTGGTCGTCCCGTCGCCGGCTACGTCGGCGGTCTTGGACGCGACCTGCTTGACGATCTGCGCGCCCATGTTCTCGAAGCGGTCCTTCAGCTCGATTTCCTTCGCGACCGACACGCCGTCCTTCGTGATCACGGGCGCGCCGAAGCCGCGTTCGATCACGACGTTGCGGCCCTTCGGACCGAGCGTCACCTTCACCGCGTCGGCCAGCACGTTCACGCCCTTGACGATCTGCTGACGGGCGCTGTCGCGGAATTTCACGTCTTTTGCACTCATTTTTCTTGCTCCGGATACAGTCGTTGAACGGGATGCCGCGCGCATCGGGCAAACACCCGTGCGACGCGGTCGAATCGGCAATCAGGCCGCTTTCCTGGCGGGCTGCGATTCGGGTTCGAGTACGCCCATGACGTCCTCCTCGCGCATCACGAGCAGTTCCTCGCCGTTCACCTTCACGGTCTGGCCTGCATATTTGCCGAAGAGAACCTGGTCGCCGACCTGGAGCTGCAGCGGGCGCTGCGAGCCGTCTTGAAGCAGCCGGCCGCTGCCGACCGCAATCACTTCACCCTGCTCGGGCCGTTCGGCCGCCGAATCGGGAATCACGATGCCGGAGGCCGTCGTCCGCTGCTGTTCGATTCGCTTGACGATAACCCGGTCGTAGAGGGGACGAATCTGCATTTTCATCTCCTGAGCGATGAGATCACCTGGAAAAGGGAATCCGTCGGCGCGTTCGTGCGCAAGGGCTGCGCTGCGCCGGCGTGCCATCGATTGGCGAAAAGCGAAATAGGGGCGCGGGAAGTGCGCTTCAAGAGGGCGAGAAAAGCGCATGTGTAACAAAATGTTTCAGCGCGGAAGCGATGTTTGGATGATCGGCGGTTGTCTCGCGACGCCCCGTGACGAGCGGCAACACGGCGTCGATGGTCGCAGGGCCGGGCCGCGCGAATCGTCGCGGAGCGGCGCTTGAAATCCGCGTGTCCCATCCTATTTTGGGTATCGCTCAAGCAGTCGCGGCTTACGCGCTGCGTGTTTCGATTTGTTTGTCAGCGAGGCCTCTCGCGGATCGACGAACTGGAGCGCGTGGTCCGGTTCGTCCTCCGTGCGAGGTCCAACCGGGAGCGAATCATGAACGATCCTTTCTTCATCTTCGATCGGCTGACGGAGGTCGGCCGCCGACCACGACGCGCCGCCCGCGTCGTCACGGGTCTGCCGGCCGGCCTGCGAGTCGCGCGCAACGGCAACGGTCGCTTTGCGCCAATCGGCGCTCGGGTACGTACCGCGCGCAAGCCATTCGCGTTGCGCCGCGAGGCTCCACCCGCCGCGATCGGCCGACCGAAGCCGCCGCGCCGGCGAGTCGCCGCGCTTGGACGCGTGCTGCACCCTATTTCGTTGTTCCGCGTCACGCCTGCGGGTGGCGGTTCCGTGCGCGACGGGGGGCGGCCATGCTGAGCCCGCACGAATTCGCGACGCTGATGCTGGTGTGCCAGGCGCCGGATCAACTCGATATGAATCGCGCCGAACTCGATGCGTTGCTCGAACGCCAACTCGTCATGCTCGAACATGGCGCGCCCGGCCGCCGCCGCGCCTATCTGACGAAGAAGGGTCGATCGATTCTCCATGCGCTCGGGGCCGACATCGCTTCCCACCGGAGTCACGGGTCGACGGCGGAGCGCGGCGGTCAATGCGCGGCGCCTGTCGCCCTATCGGACGAGGCCGGATGATGCGGTGTCCGGGTGGCAGACGGGTATGCATGGCCGCGCCCGAACGCGGTGCCGGTCGACACGTGCCGCTCGACACGAGTGGCACGCGAGCCGGCAACCGGCCGCCCCCGCGCGACTTCGCTCGAAGCAAACCCGATCTGCTGTTCAGTTCAGCCACATATCGTGCACCGCTTCACTCCGCAGCAGAGATCGCGTCCAGACGAAAGCCGCTCTTGACGATCGGCGACGCAATGATCACGTAGCTGAAATACTTTTCGATACCGATATCGCGTTTCACCAGCCCTTCCATCAGGTCGCGGAAGTGGTCGATGTCGCGCGTGACGAACTTGAGCAGATAATCGTAGCCGCCCGTCGCGTGATGGCACTCCATGATCTCGTCGATGTCGCTGATGGCGTCGATAAAACGCACGAAGTCTTCGCGACGATGGTCGGTGAGGGTGATCTTGGCAAACACGATCTGAAACGCGCCGATCTTCTCGATCCGCACCGTTGCGCCGTAGCCGGTAATGAATCCCGCATTCTCGAGCCGCTTGATGCGCGTCAGGCACGGGCTGGGCGAAAGCCCGACGGCGTCGGCCAGCTCCACGTTGGTCATGCGACCGTGATTCTGCAACTCGGCCAGAATGCGCAAGTCCAGCCGGTCAAGTATGCAATCCGCTTTCATCTCCGCCCTGCCTTCGTTCAGTCGGGTACCTCCGGACGAGTGCCTTCGCGCTCGCCCCAGGACGGATAGTAGCCCACCCGCCGGTATGACGAAATTACGATCTTGTGCTCTGTCCCCGGCGCCCGGCATCGCGCCGTTTCACACCGCAGAAGCTGCCGTCGATCGCGTCGAAAACGCATGAAATCTTGTTTTTCGCGCCGAGCAATTCGGCTGAATAGTGCAGTCGCCCCCGTTTAAATTTCACGTATCGACGTTGCCATCGATGCTTGCCCGAAGCGGCTCGCGGCAACCCCTTCATTCAAGAATTCCTCCTGGGATTCGCCACTCATCGAGATTGACGACATGATCGACTTCGAGCCGAAGTTCATAACTTTCGATTGCTACGGCACCCTCGTCAACTTCCGAATGGCCGACACGGCTCGGGAAATCTACGGCGATCGTCTTCGCGGCGACGCCATGGAAAACTTCGTCAAGCTGTTCGCCGCCTATCGTCGCGACGAAGTGCTCGGCGCGTGGAAACCCTTTCGCGACGTCGTCGTCAATTCGGTGCGCCGCACGTGCGAACGCACCGGCGTCACCTTCGTCGAACGGGAGGCCGAGCAGTTCTATCTGGCCGTGCCGTCCTGGGGACCGCATCCGGATGTGCCCGAAGGGCTCGCGCGCCTCGCGAAGAAATACAGGCTGGTCGGTCTGACCAACGCGGACAACTCCCAGATCATGAGCAACATCGAGAAGCTCGGGGCGCCGTTTCATGCGGTCATCACGGCGGAAGACGCCGGCGCTTACAAACCGAGGATGCAAGGATTCGAATACATGTTCAGGAAGCTCGACGTGCAGCCTCACGAAATCCTGCATGTCTCGTCCAGCCCGCGCTACGACCTGATGACCGCACACGACCTCGGTATTGTCCACAAGGCCCATGTGCTGCGCGGCCATGAGCCGGAAGCGCCGGAATACGGCTATACGCCCGTCAAAAGCATCATCGAATTGGCCGAGCATCTCGGCCTGTGATCAAGTCGCACCGCCCCGGCGCCGTCTCCGACGGTTGCCGTGGGCTCGCCTCGCGCGTTTCCAATGATGCCGTTCCCCAGGCCGATCACTTGTCCAAAATGTCCCGCACCAGTGTCGTCCACTTCTCTCGCACGGAGCCGCCGTTGTCCACGTCCCCTGCTTCCGGCGGCACGCACCGCGCTGCTTCGGCTGCCGCCGATACACTGCCGGGCAGCGGCCTGTCAGTGGGCTTCACCCGTCTGGACGAATCGGACGCGGTCGCGATCACACGCCGCATTTATGGCATCGACGGATCAGCCACACGGTTCTCGACCGAGAAGGACGACACCTTCCGCATCGATGCCCGCGACGGCGCGCGGTACGTACTGAAAGTCTCCAACCCCGGCGAGACAGCCGAAGAGCTGGATTTGCAGGTCGCCGCGATGCGGCACGTCGGCGCGGTCGCGCCGCAGTTGCCGGTGCCGCGTGTGATACCCGGTCCGGAGGGGCAGCTTGTCGTCCCGCTCGCGTTACCCGCCCATCCGCATCGAACGGCGAGGCTCTACAGCTACCTCGAGGGCATGCCGCTCGACAAGCTGCATGCCGACACGGTCGACTATTACGAGATCGGTGAAGTGCTGGCGCAGTTGCAACGGGCGCTCTCCAGTTTCCGTCATCCAAACGAGCATCGGGTACTGGCGTGGGACGTCAAGCACTTGTCGAGCCTGAAAGGGTTGCAAACACATATCGCCGACCCGTTGCATCGCTCGCTGATCGAGCAGGCATTCGCCCGCTTTGCGATGATCGAGCCCGCCCTTCGGGGTTGTCGCACGCAGGTCGTACATAACGACTTCAACCGCTCGAACATCGTCGCAAACCCGGGCGGCCCGCGATTCGTCAACGGGATCATCGACTTCGGCGACACCGTGCACACCGCGGTCGCCATCGACGTCGCCACCGCGGTCATGAACCAGTTTCCGCTCGACTTCGACGCCGACGCGCCGCATGACCTGTTCATTCAGGCGCGCGAGCTTCTGCGTGGCTATCTCGCGCACGCTCAACTGAGTGCGGAAGAACTGGCTCTGATTCCACACCTGGCCATGGCGCGCGTCGCGGCGCGCGCGTTGCTCACTTCATGGCGTGCGATGCTGTTTCCGGAAAACGAAGCCTACATCCTGCGTTTCACTCGTCCCGGATGGGAGCATCTGCGCTGGTTCATGCAGCGCGACCACGAAACCGTTTCGCGTGCGTTGCTCTAGTTTTTCCTTCGCCCGCTCACCTCACCCCCTGATCGACCTATGAACACGACATCGACACCGACCACGCCGGCCGAAGCCGCCGATACGAGCAAAGCCCCCGACGCGCTGCGCGGCGACATGCCGAACGGCTTCAATCCGTCGGCGATCTCTCACCTCGACGCCGCCACGCAGGCGCACATCGCTCGCCGGCTACGGCTGCTCAGCCCGTCGTATCGACTGTTCTACGCCGAGCCGGTGAAGATCGTGCGTGGCGAGAAGGTCTATCTGTACGACGATCGAGGCAACGACTATCTCGATGCCTACAACAACGTCGTCTGCGTCGGGCATGCCAATCCGCGCATCGTCGACGCCATTGCCCGTCAGCTCTCGACGCTCTGCACGCATACCCGCTACATGCAGGAGCCGATCCTCGACTACGCCGATGCCCTGCGCGCGACGTTCAATACGTCGATTCGCGACGGCCAGATGATGTTCACCTGCACGGGCTCCGAAGCCAACGACCTGGCCATGCGCATCGCGATGCACTACACCGGCAAGACGGGCGTCATCGTGACCAGCGAGGCGTATCACGGCAACTCGCATCTCACCTCGGGCTTTTCGCCGTCGCTGGGTCGCAAGGCCCTGCTCGGCCCCTATGTGCGAACGGTGCCTGCTCCGGATTCCTACCGTGTGCCTCTGCCCGAGATCGGCCAGCGCATGGCCGAGCAGGTCGCGTTGCAGATCGAGGACATCCGCCGCCACGGCGGCGGTCTGGCAGCGTTCATCGCCGACTCGTTCTTCTCGTCGGATGGCGTATTCGCCTATCCGACCGACGTGCTGGCGCCGGTGGCCGAAGTCGTACGCCGCGCCGGCGGCCTGTTCATCGCGGACGAGGTGCAATCGGGTTTCGGGCGCAGCGGTACGCATATGTGGGGGCACGAGCGTCACTCGGTCGAGCCCGACATCGTCACGCTGGGCAAGCCGATGGGCAACGGCTATCCGGTGGCCGGGCTGGTGGTGCGCCCCGAGATCGTCGCCGGATTCGGCCAGGACATGCGCTACTTCAACACGTTCGGCGGCAATTCGGTGGCCATCGCCGCCGCGCAGGCCACGCTCGACGTGCTGCGCGACGAACAGGTGCTGGACAACGTGCAACGGGTCGGCGCGATCCTGCTGGAGGGGTTGAACGCGCTGGCACGAAAATACGAATGTATCGGCGACGTGCGCGGCACGGGCCTGTATTTCGGCGTCGAAATCGTACGCGACCGCGCGAAAAAGGACACCGACATCGCGACCGCACTCAAGATCGTCAATGGCTTGCGCCAGCGTCGCGTACTGATTTCAGCAACCGGACCGGACGCAAGCGTGCTGAAGATCCGGCCGCCGCTGGTATTTGAAGCCAACGACGCCGACCGTCTGCTGACGGAGCTGGATGCAGTGCTCTCCACGCGCTAGTCGGTCGCATTCGGCACCCGGGGCGGGGTACCGCTCCGGGCGGCGCATGAAATCGCTCGGGCGCCTGCCTGGCCGTCCGCCACAGGCGAAACATCACGAATCATTTAACTTTGAATCGTGGCTGTGCTGTGAGCAAGTGAGAACCCGCGACGGGCGGCTCAAGTTCTGTGCGAAGCCAGTGAGTCGGGTGTTGAGATGATCCGCAAGCGGACCTCCATCGAGGCGCTATGACTGCCCGGCCGGTGGCATGATAAAGAGGCGTTCGTCCCACACCACGGGTTGAGGATCCGTCACGACGATTCGCGCCGCGTCAGGATGTGCCGGATTCACCAGCACGTTGAACTCTGCCCGGACGACGACTGAAGGGATGATCAGGAGCGCTGTCCTCGATTCGGTCAGCCATACGTCGCCGAAGTGCCGTGCTACCTGCAGTGCCGCCGCATCCCATGCTCTCGGCAACGTTTCTGCCGTGTGATGCTCGACGCTAACATCGTCGGGAACGGTTGCTTCGACCCAACCGTGCGTTCTCGGTACCTTGCCGATTCGCGCATGCACGAGTACCTCGAGCATTGCACCTGCGAAGGTCGACGCCGCGTAGATGACGGGCCGCCCCGGACTATTAAAGCGGCCACCGACAAGCATCGCGCCGGTGCCGCTCCAGATCGTGTGTCGCGTATCAGCAATGCGAAACAACTTCATGCCGGCAGCCCGTAGAACAGCTTCCAGAGCAGTTCTTCGACCCGGCGCGCACCGAGTTCGGTCAGCGCGACATCGAGCGGTGCCCGTCCCTCCAGTTCAGGGTGGGGCGTCGACAGAAATTCCCGTGCATCCTCTTCGTCGTTCCAGACGTAGGTGGTCGTCGCGACGATCCGGGCCAGGCGCTCGGTTTTCTCCGATTCGTCTTGCGTCAGCCGATCGCGGCGCCGCTTGTAGGTCGCCTCGGGGATGATGCGTGCAAGCAGTGCGCGGCGGGCGTCGGCACCTTGCGTCGCATGTTCGACGCCGGCGCGCAGCGCAGACTTCGGGAGGCCGTCGCGCACGAGCGCCTCTAATTCCGCCAGTGTGTGCGGGACCGGTCGCAGTCCCATGACCGCAGCCACGGCTTCAGGGGTAACGAGTGACATGGCAGCTCCCAATCGGGTATCACATGATACGTGATTATAGTCCATTTGATACCCGACCGAAGTGAATTCCCCGACGGCGCGTTGAATTGAGGCACTTGAAGCCCAGTGCGACCCTGCTGTGGTGGCGCTCGCTATGGATTTGCACGGAGGCATGGTTGGCCCGCCGGCAGCACGCGGACTACGGACACACGGTCAACGGCTCCCGCCTGATCGCCCTTCCTTTGATATCGCAACCAGGTCGGCCCGCGCCCCTCTACGCAGAGCCTACCCCACATCGCGAACACTAAAAAAACACTAAAAAGTTGCGGCTCGGGGCGGATTTCCGCGGAACCTGGCAAACCGCCAACGCTCGACAAACCCTTGTCAGACGGGGCTTGGACGGACTTCATCGGACCTTCCCGGATCACCCGGAAAACAATCACGATTCATTTAACTTTCCGTGAGGACTTCGACACCGGCCGCCGCCTACGATGGGCGCATGTTTTCAGGACCTGCTTCCAGGAGCCCATCATGCCCACCCGCAGACATCTGCTGTTCGCCGGCGCCACCGGCCTCGCCGCGCTCGCGGCGCTGTCGTCCGCCGGCCGACGCGCGCTGGTCGGCCGCGCGTTCGCCGCGCCGCCGGCCGGCTCGCCGAAGGCCGCCCCGTTCGAGATCACGCTCAGCGACGCCGAATGGCATCGCCGGCTCACGCCCGCCCAATACACGGTGCTGCGAGAAGCCGGCACCGAACGGCCGTTCACCAGCCCGCTGAACGACGAGCACCGACACGGCACGTTCGCGTGCGCCGGCTGCGACCTCGCGCTGTTCTCGTCGGCCACCAAGTTCGACAGCCATACGGGCTGGCCGAGCTTCTGGAAGCCGCTCGACCACGCGGTCGCCACCGACACCGACGCGTCGTTCGGAATGGTCCGCACCGAAGTGCACTGCCGCCGCTGCGGCGGCCATCTCGGCCACGTGTTCGACGACGGCCCCGCGCCGACCGGCCTGCGCTACTGCATGAACGGTCTCGCGCTCGCCTTCCACCCGGCGGCCGCCTGATCCGGCCCCGCTCCCGTCCGACTGGAGAACGCACCATGCTGCTCATCGTCCTTGCCTATCTCGGCGGCGTGCTCACGATCCTGAGCCCGTGCATCCTGCCCGTGCTGCCGTTCGTGTTCGCGCGCGCCGACCAGCCGTTCGTGCGCAGCGGCCTGCCGCTGCTCGCCGGCATGGCGCTCACGTTCGCCGTCGTCGCGACGCTCGCCGCCGTCGGCGGCGGCTGGGTCGCGCAGGCCAACCAGGCCGGCCGCTGGATCGCGATCGTGCTGCTCGCGGTGTTCGGCCTGACGCTGCTGATGCCGCGTTTCGCGGAACACCTGACGCGCCCGCTCGTCGCCGCCGGCAACCGGCTCACCGGGTTCGCGCAACGCGACGGCCGCCCGGCCGGCCCGGCGTCGTCGCTGCTGCTCGGCGTCGCCACAGGCCTGCTGTGGGCGCCGTGCGCGGGCCCGATTCTCGGCCTCGTACTGACCGGCGCCGCGCTGCGCGGCGCGAGCGTCGGCACGACGCTGCTGCTCGTCGCGTATGCGGCCGGCGCGGCGACGTCGCTTGGCGTCGCGCTCGTGATCGGCGGCAAGGTGTTCGCCGCGATGAAGCGCTCGCTCGGCGCCGGCGAATGGATCCGGCGCGGGATCGGCGCGGCGCTCCTGGCCGGTGTCGGCGCGATCGCGCTCGGCCTCGATAGGGGCGCCCTCGCGCAACTGTCGACCGTCACCACGGGTGGGCTCGAAACGAAGCTCGTCGACCGTCTCGGCGGGCGCTCGAACGGCGTGCCGGCGGCACCGGCCGCGACCGGCGCCACCGACAACGACAACGCGACGAGCGGCGCGATGATGGCCGCGGCAGCCGATGGCGCACCGGCCGGCGGCGGTGCGGTGACCGGCGGCGCGATGATGCGTGCGGCCGGCGCCACCGCGTCCGCGCTGCCGGTCGAAGGCACGCTGCCGTCGCTGGACGGCGCGGTGCAGTGGCTGAACTCGCCGCCGCTGACGGCGGCCGGGCTGCGCGGCAAGGTCGTGCTGGTCGATTTCTGGACGTATTCGTGCATCAACTGCCTGCGCACGCTGCCGTACACGACCGCCTGGGCCCGCAAGTACGCGCCGTACGGGCTCGTCGTGATCGGCGTGCACGCGCCGGAATTCGCGTTCGAGCGCGACATCGGCAACGTGAAGAAAGCCGTGCACGACCTCGGCATCGACTTCCCGGTCGCGATCGACAACGGCTATTCGATCTGGCGCGCGTTCAACAACGAATACTGGCCCGCGCACTACTTCATCGACGCGCAAGGACGGATCCGCCATCACCACTTCGGCGAAGGCGAATACGCGCAGTCCGAACGCGCGATCCAGTCGCTGCTCGCCGAAGCCGGCCATCCGGACGCGCTGAACGTGCCGCTCGGGCTCGCCGGCGCGCCCGCGAAGGGTGCGCTCGCGGCGGCCGACAGCGCGGACGTCCGGTCGCCCGAAACCTATGTCGGCTATGCGCGTGCGGAAAGCTTCGCGTCGCCGGGCGGCGTCGTGCGCGATGCAGCGCACCGCTACGACGCGCCGGCCGGGCCGGATCTCAACGGCTGGGGCCTCGCGGGCACGTGGAACGTCGGCGCCGAGCGCGCGTCGCTCGCCGCGCCGGACGGCCGGATCGTCTATCGCTTCCATGCACGCGACCTGCACCTGGTGCTCGGCCCGGGCGCGAACGGCCAGCCCGTGCGCTTTCGCGTGACGCTCGACGGCGCCGCGCCCGGCGACGCGCATGGCACGGATGCCGATGCGCAAGGCTACGGCACCGTCACCGGCCAGCGCCTGTACCAGCTCGTCCGGCAGACCGGCGCGATCGCCGATCGCACGTTCGCGATCGAGTTTCTCGATCCGGGTGTCGATGCGTACGCATTCACTTTCGGCTGATCGCGCGCGCCGCCGCCATCCGAGCGCCGTCTTTCTCAACGCATTCCGAAGGAGCAAAAGTTGACGTCCTCCGCTCCCTAAAGGGAGAGGATTCCCACACCTGGCGATGCACGTCCGCATCGGAGAATGTTCAACGCAGCGTTGGTATCTCGATCATGCTCGACACCACAGTCACTGCAGGCCCACTCTCTTATTCGCAGTCCTGCGATACCTTTCGGCCGCGTCGTGCTGTCTTTCGACCCGCACGCCGAACAGGACTGGGTCGAACCGCTTTCGTCGACTTCCTCGAACGTGGCCCCGTGCGCCATCGCCTTGTTGCGGAGCTTGTTTCGGAAGGACGACCAGGATACGTCGTGGACGCTCTTCGCCATCCTGGTTCTGGCGAGCTTCGCGGCCGACACGTTGCCGACCGCGATGTAATCGAAACGCCGCACCAGATCGAGCGCGAGCTTGTGCTGGAAGTCGGCGCGGGCATTCGCCACCTTGGCGTGCAGCTTCGCGATATGCCGCTTGTACTTTCGCGCCCGTTGCGCTTTCGCCAGCTTTTGCGCCGCTCGTCGACCGAACGGGTCATTGGGCAGCTTCTCGCCGGTCGAAAGTGTGGCGAAGTCTTTCAGGCCGAGATCGATGCCGACGCCGGAACGGATTGGGCGGGCCTGAACATCGGGCATCTCGATTACGATGTTCAGAAACCAGTTGCCACGCGCATCCTGCGCAAAGTTGGTCCCGTCCTTGATCTTGCCTTCGGGAAGCGGTCGGCTGTTGAACACGCGAAACGTGTTGCCGGCGAAACGGAACGCGTCACCCTCGCGCTTCAGGTCACGCCCCTTCAGCGGCACCCAGCCCAGCGATTTCCTGCCGCGATAGCGCAGGTAGGGCCGACGGTTCCGACTGCGCGACTTCGCGTATTGCGCGCACGTCGCGTTGACCGTGCCGGAGTGAATGCCGAGTTCCTTGCTGCTGCCGGTCGTCAGCACGTTCAGGTCGAAGCCGGTCGGCCATTTCTTGCTCCATTTGAGCGCGTGTTTCTGCGTGTCATTGCAGAAGTTCCAGACGTCGTTCACCGCACGGCTCTGCTTGTTGAGCAGTCCGTTGAGCGATTTCACCCGGTAGCGGTAGACAAGAATCATGCAGGTGATCCTAACCCGTGGAAGAAGCTGTCTGTCAACAGTATTCCTTTCCTCCCCGTCCTGAAGGACGGGGTTTCTCGGAGCAAAAGATGAACCCGATCCCTACCCGCGATGCCGCCGCACGACGGCGCGCGGCCATGCTGCGCCGCATCGGCGCCATCGCCGTCGCGGCAGCCGCCGTGTTCGGCTACCAGCGCATCGTCAATTCCGCCGAGCCGATGCGCACCGTGCCCGCGCCGACGCTCGACGAAACGCCCGGCGTGTCGCACGACGAGACGGCCGTGCTCGCCGGCGGCTGCTTCTGGGGCGTGCAAGGCGTGTTCGAGCACGTGAAGGGCGTGAAGCAGGTGACCGCAGGCTACGCGGGCGGCGCGTCCGAAACCGCGCACTACGCGCTCGTCGGCTCGGGGCTGACGGGGCACGCGGAATCGGTGCGCATCGTCTACGACCCGACCCAGGTCACGTACGGCCGGCTGCTGCAAGTGTTCTTCTCGGTCGCGCACGACCCGACCGAACTGAACCGGCAGGGCCCCGACGAAGGCTCGCAGTACCGCTCCGCGATCTTCCCGACCACCGCGCAGCAACGCGCGGTCGCGACCGCGTACATCGCGCAGCTCGGCAGCGCGCATGTGTTTCCGGCGCCCGTGGTCACGCGCGTCGAAGCCTACAAGGGGTTCTATCCGGCTGAGGCCTATCATCAGAACTACCTCGAACTGCATCCCGATGCGCCATATATCGCGCTCAACGACCTGCCGAAGGTCGCCGGGCTGAAGGCGCACTTCCCGGCGCTGTACCGTGCCGACCCGGTGCTGTGGCGCGAAGCCCGCTTATGAGCCGCCTGGCTTGTGGCCGTCTGCTCGCTACATGACGGCATGCCGCCCGGCCGCGCCGCGGCCGCCACGCCCCCGCGGCGTCCCGTTTGCGCCGGATCAACGAACCGGCGGACGCGATGCCGGGGCAAACCCGCATCGCGTCCGCAGCGGCCGGCAACTTCGCGTAGACTCTCCGGATTCCCGCCGCTTCTTGCGGCGCTCGACATTCCGCCCAGCCAGGAGGCGTCACGCATGCGCGCAGTGCCTTTGCCTGACAGCAACACCCTCGAAGAACCGTCCACCGGCGCGGTCGTGCGCGACCTGCGCCGCGTGCCCATTCATCCGGATCACTGGTACCCGCTCGCGTGGTCGCGCGAGCTCAAGCGCGGCAAGACGCTCGGCGTGCGCTTCGCGGGCGACCCGATCGTGCTCGTGCGCACCGAATCGGGCGCCGTGTATGCGCTCGAAGATCGTTGCGCGCACCGCCAGGTGCCGCTGCACGCGGGCGTCGTGAGCGGCGAAACGCTGCGCTGCTGCTATCACGGCTGGACCTACGCGTGCGACAGCGGCCGCTGCGTCGACGTGCCCTACCTCGGCCGCGAGCGCTTGCCCAACGGCGTGCGCGCGTATCCGTGCCGCGAGGCGCACGGGCTGATCTTCGTGTTCCCGGGCGACGCCACGCTCGCCGAGGAACGGCCGTTCCCCGCGCTCGAATCGGCGGACAATCCCGCGTACAAGACGCGCCGCTTCGGCCGCGAGGTCAAGTGTCACTACTCGTTCATGCACGAGAACCTGATGGACATGAACCATCAGTTCCTGCATCGCAAGCAGATGGGGCAGATGCGCGCGCGCTCCGTGGGCCGCCGCCGCGGCGACGACTGGGTCGAGGTCGACTACACGTTCGCGCGGATGGAAGGCAAGCAGCCGGTCGGCGAGGCGCTCGTGTTCGGCGCGAGCAAGAAGCCGGCCGACCAGTCCGACAAGAGCGTGATGACGGTACGCACCGGCTACCCGTACCAGACGCTGCAGATCCGGTCGAGCGAAGGCACGCTCGTGATGGACCTGTGGATCGTCTACGTGCCGCTCGACGCCGAGCAGCGCACCAACCGCACGTTCGGGCTGCTGTCGATCCACAAGCCCGGCATCCCGTTCGCACTCGATCTCGCGTGGCCGCTGCTCGTGTGGTTCACCGAGCGCATCTTCCGCGAGGATCGCTGGATCGTCGAGCGCGAGCAGGAAGCGCACGACGCCCAAGGCGCCGACTGGAACCACGAGGTGTTTCCGGTCATCAACGAACTGCGCGACCTGCTGCGCCAGTGCGGCGCACGCACCGTGATTCCGATCCGCGACGTGCGCGACGGCGCGTGACGTGACGCATGCGGCGCGCCGCGGCGCGCGCCGTTACAGCGTGAACGCACCCGGCAGCAATGCGCGGGCCGTCGTGATCTCGACGGCCCCTTTCAGGTTCGCGAGGATCACCTCGATGTCGGGCTTGCCGATCTCGATGATCACCTGACGACATGCGCCACACGGCGCGATCGGGCCGTCCGTGTCGCCGACGACCGCAAGCCGCGCAAAATCCCCCGGCCGATAGCCGGCCGCGATCGCCGCGAACATCGCCGTGCGTTCCGCGCAATTGCACAGTCCATACGACGCGTTCTCGACGTTGCAGCCGTGGAAAACCGTGCCGTCGCGCGCCAGCAGCGCCGCGCCGACCTTGAAGCGCGAATACGGCGCATACGCGCGCTCGCGCGCCGCCTTCGCCCGTTCGATCAGTTCGTCTCGTTCCATCGTGGTGATGCCTCCGGGAGCAGGGTCAGCCGATCTGCTGGTAAAGGGTCGGCGGCGCTTCGCCGGTCTCGCCGAGCACGTAGCTGCGGCGCACTGCGTCCACCGCGTGGGCCGCGGCCACTTCGTCGCGGGCATGCACGAAACCGAGCGGCTCACCGGCCTCGATGCGCTGCCCGATCTCGGCAAGCGCCGACAGGCCGACGCTGACGTCGATCGCGTCCTCCGCATGCGTGCGGCCGCCGCCGAGCGCGACCACCGCCAGCCCGAGCGCGCGACAATCGACGCGCTGCACCACGCCGCTCGCGGGCGCCGCAACCGGCACGATCGCCGCCGCCCGCGCCAGATGCCGAGCGGGCGCGTCGATCAGGTCGGCCGGGCCGCCGAGCGCGACGACCATGCGCGCGAATCGCTCGGCCGCCGCGCCCGAATCGAGCGCCTGCTGCAGCTTCTGGCGCGCGTGGGCGACATCGGGCGCGAGCCCACCGGTCACGAGCAATTCGGCCGACAGCGCCATCGTCACGTCGTGCAGACGCGCGGGACGCGACTTGCCCGTCAGGTAGTCGATCGCGCACGCCACCTCGAGCGCATTGCCCGCGCACGGCGCGAGCGACTGGTTCATGTCGGTGAGGATCGCGGTCGTCTTCATGCCGGCGCCGTTGCCGACGTCGACGATGCTGCGAGCCAGTTCCGCCGATTTCTCCGCCGTCGGCATGAACGCGCCGGAGCCGACCTTGACGTCCATCACGAGCCCGTCGAGTCCCGCCGCCAGTTTCTTCGACAGGATCGACGCGGTGATCATCGCGACCGATTCGACGGTCGCCGTCACGTCGCGGATCGCATAGATGCGCATGTCGGCCGGCGCGAGCCGGGCGGTCTGCCCGATGATCGCGACGCCGACCTCGCGCACCGTGCGGCGAAACGCGTCCGTCTCGGGCATCACGTCGTAGCCGGGAATCGCGCTGAGCTTGTCGAGCGTGCCGCCGGTATGGCCGAGCCCGCGCCCCGAGATCATCGGCACGTAGCCGCCGCACGCGGCCACCATCGGCCCGAGCATCAGCGACACGACATCGCCAACGCCGCCCGTCGAATGCTTGTCGATCACCGGCCCGTCGAGATCGAGCGCGCGCCAGTCGAGCACGTCGCCGGAATCGCGCTGCGCGAGCGTCAGCGCGACGCGTTCGTCGGTGCTCAGGTCGTTGAAATACACGGCCATCGCGAACGCGGCCACCTGGCCCTCGGTCACGCTGCCGTCGGTCACGCCGCGCACGAACGCGGCCATCCCGTCGCGATCGAGCGGCTGCCCGTCGCGCTTCCTGCGAATGAATTCCTGCGGTAGAAACATCGTTGCCTCGTTTTGATCGGTCGGAGTCGACTGCACGGCTTAGGGCTGTTCACGCCCTAATGCAGCGAGAAAAACAGGCCGGCAATCGCCGCGCTCATCAGGTTCGACAGCGTCGCGGCCGTCAGCGCGCGCAAGCCGAGCCGCGCGACGTCCGAGCGGCGCTCGGGCGCGACTGCACTGAAGCCGCCCGCGAGAATCGCGATCGACGAGAAGTTCGCGAAGCCGCACAGCGCGAACGATACGATCGCGAGCGTCTTCGGGTCGAGCACCTGCAGGCCGGCCGCCGCCGCGTGCGCGCCGCCCTTCAGGTACGGCGACAGGTCGCCGTACGCGACGAATTCGTTGAAGATCAGCTTCTCGCCGATGAAGTTGCCGGCCAGCGTCGCATCGTGCCACGGCACGCCGATGATCCACGCGAGCGGCGCGAACAGGTGGCCGATGATGCCGACCAGCGTGACCTGCGGAAAGCCCGCGAACGCGGCCGCGCCGCCGACGATCAGGTTCATCAGCGCGATGAGCCCGACGAACGCGATCAGCATCGCGCCGACGTTGATCGCGATGCGCAGGCCGACCGACGCGCCGGATGCGGCCGCCTCGATCACGTTGGCGGCGCGCTTGTCGTCGAAATCGAGACCGTCGACCACCACGCGGCTCGGCTCGACGGTCGGAAACAGCAGCTTGCCGAACAGCAGCCCGCCCGGCACCGCCATGAACGACGCGGCGAGCAGGTACTCCATCTTCACGCCGAGGCCGGCATAGCCGACCAGCACCGAGCCCGCGACCGACGCCATGCCGCTCGCCATCACCGTGAAGATCTCGGCGCTCGTCATGTTGCGCACGAACGGCTTCACGAGCGCGGGCATCTCGCTCTGCCCCAGGAAGATCGTCGCGACGGCCGAGCACGCCTCGATGCGGCTCACGCCGAGCACTTTCGCCAATCCCGCGCCGAGGATCGCGACGATCCACTTCATCACGCCGATGTAGTACAGCACCGAGATCAGCGCGGTGACGAAGATGATCATCGGCAGCACGCGCAGGCCGAACACGAACCCGCCGTCGCCGAACAACTGGAACATGCGCGCATCGACCAGCCCGCCGAACACGAACGCGATGCCGTGATTGCCCATGTCGAGCACGCGATTGACGCCGTTCGCGGCCGCGGCCAGCGCCGCGCGACCGGACGGCACGAACAGCACCAGCGCGCCGATCGCGAACTGCGTGAGCAACGCTGCGATCATGGTCCGCGCGCTGACCGCGCGACGGTTGTTCGACAACAGATACGCGACCAGCAACAGAAACAGCATACCGAGGAGACTGCGCAGAATATCCACCTTTGTGCTCCTTTCTCACTATTTGAACTGTCCGGCGGGCGGCCCGTGCCCGCGACCCGCGTGATCGGGTG
>Ga0209370_1000965_pt1 | contig 29318 bp, 23 predicted proteins | sample AgamicAtPrz_FD_187164 | JGI IMG/M metagenome (GOLD analysis project Ga0209370, IMG submission 187164) | Agave microbial communities from Guanajuato, Mexico - At.P.rz (SPAdes) (version 2) | ecosystem: Host-associated > Plants > Phyllosphere > Phylloplane/Leaf | place: Guanajuato, Mexico... | reverse complement strand
CCACGCGCAAGATCAGCCTGGGCGTGATCGTGCTGACCTCGGTGCAGAACTTCGGCTACTACGGCATCATGATCTGGATGCCCAGCTTTCTGTCCAAGCAGATGGGCTTCAGCCTGACCAAGTCGTCCATGTGGACGGCCGTCACCATCGTCGGCATGTCGCTAGGTATCTGGGTCTTCGGCCAGCTGGCCGACCGCATCGGCCGCAAGCCCACTTTCCTGATCTTCCAGGTCGGCTCCGTGATCTCGGTGCTGGCCTATTCCCAGCTCACCGATGCCACGGCCATGCTGTGGGTGGGAGCCATCATGGGCCTGTGCGTCAACGGCATGATGGGCGGCTATGGCGCCGTCATCAGCGAAGCCTACCCCACCGAGGCCCGCGCCACGGCTCAGAACGTGCTGTTCAACATCGGCCGCGCCGTCGGCGGCCTGGGCCCGGTCGTCATCGGTGCGCTGGCCATGGCCTACTCTTTCCAGGTGGCCATTGCGCTGCTGGCCGCCATCTATGTGCTGGACATGCTGGCCACGGTCTTTCTGATTCCCGAGCTCAAGGGCAAGGAACTGCATTAAAGATAGCTGCCATCGCAGACCCATCAAGCGCCAGAGCCTTAAAGCCTGGCGCTTTTTCATTGCCGCCGGGCTGTCCCAAGACAACAAGCCCCCACGTGGGCGCCCGGCGCAGGGGCAGCGGCCGCACGAAGCGGGCATGTGCGGGGGCCGAGCACCTTATCTGCGCTGCCCGAACACTTCGCTGACCAATTCCCGTAGCCACTGGTTCGCGGGCTCCTGCGCAAAGCGCCAGCTCCAGTGCAAAGAGACATCGAAAGCACTCTCTGGCAGATCGGCCTGCAGCACCACATATCCGCCCTGTGCTTCAAAGGTCTCGGCAATCTCGGCGGGCATGATGACGGCCAGATCCGTCTGATGCACGATGGAAGGCACGGCCATGAAGTGGGCCGCCGACAGCCTCACCTGATCCTGCAACTCGAGCTTGCGCAGAATGCGCAGCGTCTCGGAATGCGAGCGCACGGCCACATAGTCGAGCCCGCGCAAATGTTCAGCGCTCAGCCTCTCGGCCTTCAAATCCTTGAGCACCGGATGCCCCTGACGCAGCAACAGGGCGTAGTGATCCGACAGCAGCACCTTCTGCTGCGTGCCCGTCACACCAGGCAGAAAGCCGATGGCGATATCCAGCGAGCCGCGATCCAGCGCATCGGCAATCTCGCTCATGGGCATGGGCAGGGTTTCGAGCTGCACATTCGGGGCCTTCTCACGCAAGGCCTGCATCAGCGGCGGCAGGAAGCGCGCCTCGCCGATATCGCTGAGGTGAATGCGAAAGCACTGATTCGCCTGCAAGGGATCAAAACTGTGTGCCTCTGCCAAGGCCACCTCCAGCGTTGCCAGCGCAGTTCTTACCGCCTGAGCCAGTCGCTCGGCACGCGGCGTGGGGCGTACGCCCCCATGCATGCGTTCGAACAGCGGATCGCCCAGCAAATGGCGCAGCCGCGTCACCGCCTGACTGGCTGCGGGCTGGGAAAGACCCAGCTCCTGCGAAGCGCGGCTGACGCTGCCATGGCGGAACACCGCATCGAAAACACGCAATAGATTGAGATCCAGACCTGATATATCCATTAAACGAATATCTCTTAGATGATTTATTCAATTGCTGGAAATTATCTCCAAAGGCAGGATTGATGCCAACAGTGCCAAGGCCCAGTGCCTGCCCGATCCAAGGAGAATTTTTTGCCCGCCAACACCGCCCCCAATGCCCAGGCCGCCGAGGTCTTCACCGTACGCCACGCCGTCATCAACATGCTGCGCGAGCTGGGCATGACGCGCATCTTCGGCAACCCGGGCTCTACCGAACTGCCCTTGTTTCGCGACTATCCCGAAGACTTCTCATACATCCTCGGCCTGCAGGAAACCGTGGTCGTGGGCATGGCAGACGGCTATGCCCAGGCCACGCGCAATGCCAGCTTCGTGAACCTGCATTCGGCCGCCGGCGTGGGCCACGCCATGGCCAATATCTTCACGGCCTTCAAGAACCGCACGCCCATGGTCATCACGGCCGGCCAGCAGACGCGCTCGCTGCTGCAGTTCGACCCCTTCCTGCATTCCAACCAGGCCGCCGAGCTGCCCAAGCCCTATGTGAAGTGGAGCTGCGAGCCCGCGCGCGCCGAGGACGTGCCCCAGGCCCTGGCGCGCGCCTACTACATCGCCATGCAGGAGCCGCGAGGCCCGGTCTTCGTCTCCATTCCCGCCGATGACTGGGATGTGCCCTGCGAACCCATCACGCTGCGCAAAGTCGGCTTCGAGACCCGGCCCGACCCACGTCTGCTGGACAGCATAGGCCAGGCGCTGGAGGATGCGCGCGCACCGGCCTTCGTGGTCGGAGCGGCCGTGGACCGCAGCCAGGCCTTCGAGGCCGTCCAGGCCCTGGCCGAGCGCCACCAGGCGCGCGTCTATGTGGCGCCCATGAGCGGGCGCTGCGGCTTCCCCGAGGACCATGCGCTGTTCGGCGGTTTCCTGCCCGCCATGCGCGAGCGCATCGTGGACAGGCTCTCGGGCCATGACGTGGTCTTCGTCATCGGCGCACCGGCCTTCACCTACCACGTCGAAGGCCACGGCCCCTTCATCGCCGAAGGCACGCAGCTGTTCCAGCTCATCGAGGACCCGGCCATCGCCGCCTGGGCACCCGTTGGCGACGCGGCCGTGGGCAATATCCGCATGGGCGTGCAGGAGCTGCTGGCCCGCCCCCTGACGCATCCGCGCCCTGCGCTCCAGCCCCGGCCCGCCATACCCGCCCCGGCGGCACCCGAGCCAGGCGAGCTGATGAGCGATGCCTTCCTCATGCACACACTGGCCCAGGTGCGATCGCGCGACAGCATCATCGTCGAGGAGGCGCCTGGCTCGCGCTCCATCATCCAGGCCCACCTGCCCATCTACGCTGCCGAGACCTTCTTCACCATGTGCAGCGGCGGGCTGGGCCACAGCCTGCCTGCTTCCGTAGGCATCGCGCTGGCCAAGCCCGACAAGAAAGTCATAGGCGTCATCGGCGACGGCTCGGCCATGTACGCCATCCAGGCCCTGTGGAGCGCAGCCCATCTGAAGCTGCCTCTCACCTACATCATTGTCAAGAACCGCCGCTACGCTGCCCTGCAGGATTTCTCCAGGGTGTTCGGCTACCGCGAGGGCGAGAAGGTCGAGGGAACGGACCTGCCCGACATCGACTTCGTGGCCTTGGCCAAGGGCCAGGGCTGCGACGGCGTGCGCGTCACCGAAGCCGCCCAACTGCCCCAGGTTCTGCGGGACGCCCTGCGCAGCCCGCGCGCCACTCTGGTCGAAGTCGAGGTCGCCTGACCCGGCCCCGAGCTCTCTGAGACAAGACATGCACAACACACAAGAGTCGCGAGCGACCACCGTCGGCATCCTGGGAGCGGGGGCCATGGGCACCCTGTTCGGCACCCGGCTGGCCCGGGCCGGCATCCCCGTCACGCTGGTGGATGTCAACGCGCAGCTGCTCCAGGCCATACGCGAGCACGGCGTGCACTGCGAGACCGACCAGGGTCCGCTGCACGCCGGCGTTCAGGCCCTGCTGGCCCATGAGCTGACGCAACCGCCCGCGCGCTGGCTGATCTTCACCAAGGCCGCCCATACCCAGGCCGCGCTGCAAAGCATTGCCCACCTGATAGGGCCCGGGACCCTGCTGCTCAGCCTGCAAAACGGCATAGGACATATCGAGACCCTGCACGGATTTGTCGATTCCCAGCAGATCGCCGTGGGTGTGACGACATGGCCGGCCCGGTTGCTGGCTCCCGGAAAAGTGAGTTCGCTGGGCAGCGGCAAGATCCGCTTCATGCCGCGCACCGGGCAGGTGGACGCCAGGTTCCAGGACTTCTGCGACGACCTCAACCGCGCCGGACTGCATTGCGAGATCGATCCCGAGGTCGAGACCGCCATCTGGGAGAAGCTGGCCTTCAATGCAGCCTTCAACGGCCTGTGCGGCATCACTCGCCAGAGCGTTGACGGACTGGCCAGCCCCCTTGGCCGCAGCCTGATCCGCGAAGTCCTGGACGAGGTCGTTGCCGTAGCTGCGGCCAATGGCATCGCCGTGGACGCTCTGCGCATCCGGGCCACGGTGGAGGACGCCCTGAACCATCATGTGGGACACCAGCCATCGCTGCTACAGGACCTGCTGGCGGGGCGCCCCACCGAGACCGACTCCATCCACGGCGCGGTGGTGCGCGCGGGCGAGCGGCATGGCATTGCCACGCCCATGACACGCACCCTGCACCGGCTCATCAGCATGACACAGCAGCGCACGCCCTAGACCCCGGACTCGGCGAAGACGCATCGAAGGCTCGGGAAAGACAGCAAAGTAAAGAAAAAGACAGCAGGGACCGAGCCCACGGATTCAATAACAAGGAGACAACATGCGCAGAACCTTTCTCAAAGCCGGCGCTGCTTGCGGTGTGCAGCTCGTGCTGGGTGCGGCCCACGCCCAGCAGGCGTCCGCCAGGCCCGTGGAATGGGTGGTCGGCTTTGCCGCAGGCGGCGGCTCGGATGCCGTGGCTCGCGGCGTAGCCGAGGCCTGGGCCAAGCCCATCCATCGCAACATCGTGGTGATCAACAAGCCGGGCGCCGGCACCAACATCGCCGCAGAATATGCGGCGCGCTCGCGCGACTATGGCAACCTGGTCTTCACCGCCGACTTCGCCACCCTGGCCGCCAACCCGCATCTGTTCCCCAAGCTGGCCTACAACGCCGAACAGGACTTCGTCCCCATCAGCCTGCTGGCGCGCTTTCCGCTGCTGCTGGTCGTCAACAACGAATTGCCGGTGCGCAGCTTCCAGGAGTTCTCGGCCTGGGCCAAGGCCAACCCCGACAAGCTCAGCTATGGATCTCCCGGGCTGGGCACCCCGCATCACCTGGCCACCGAACTGCTGGCCCAGAAGATGGGCGTGAAGATGACCCACGCGCCCTATCGCGGCGCCGGCCCGGCCATGCTGGATGTGATCGGAGGCCAGATTCCCTTCATGCTGGTGGACAGCGCCGCAGGCCTGCCCCACATCAACACGGGCAAGGTCCGCGCCATCGGCGTGGCCAGCGCGCAGCGGCTCAAGAGCCTGCCCCGCACGCCCACGCTCATCGAGCAGGGCGTGGCCGGCTTCGAGGCCTTCGCCTGGCAGGGCCTGGTCGCCCCCAGGGGCACGGATGACGCCACCATCCAGATGTGGTCCAGGACGCTGCAGGAGACCCTGAAGACGCCGGCCGTGCAGGCCCGCTTCGAAGCTCTGGCCCTGGAGCCCCTGCCCAGCACTCCCGAGCAGATGCGCGAGTTCTGGCTCTCCGAGAAGAAGCGCTGGGGAGAGGTCATCAAGACCGCAGGCATCAAACTGGACTGATCGATATCAATGACAAGCAGGAAAACGCATATGGAGACTCCCATCACTCAACGCCCCTTTGCGCACAGGAAGCTGCGCGCCCTGATCACCAAGGGCTGGGCCAGCCTGGGCATGGCGCTTTGTCTGGCACCGGCCGCCCAGGCGCAGACATGGCCGGATCGCCCCATCCGCCTGATCGTGAACTTCGCCCCTGGCGGCGCCGCCGATGTGATGGGACGCGCGATCTCGCCCACCATGAGCCAGGCGCTGGGCCAGTCCGTGGTGGTGGACAACAAGCCCGGAGCCAACGGCAATATCGGTATCAGCGAAACCGTGCGCTCTGCCAAGGACGGCTATACGCTGCTGCTGAGCAGCGGCGGCGGCATCAGCATCAATCCGCTGATCTACAGCAAGCTGCCGTTCAACCCTGAAAAGGACCTGGTCCCCGTGGCGGCCGTGGCACGCGTGCATGTGTTTCTGGAAACCAACCCCAGCCTTCCTGTGAGCAATGTGCAGGACTTCATCAAGCACCTGCAGGCCAATCCGGGCAAGCTGTCCTACGGCTCGCCAGGCCCGGGCAGCTCGCCTCATCTGGCCGGTGAAATGTTCAAGCGCGCGGCCAAGGTCGATGCCAGCCATATTCCCTACAAGGGTGCCGGCCCTGCCTTGACCGATGTGCTCAGCGGTCAGCTGCAATACTGGTTCGATCCGGGCCCGGGACTCAAGCAGGTCGAGGCCGGCAAGCTCAAGCTGCTGGCCATAGGCAGCCCGCACCGCTCGCCTCTGTACCCCAAGGTACCCACGCTGGCCGAAAGCGGCCTGCCGGGCTTCGACGCCGACACACTGTTCGGCATCTACGCGCCGGCCGGCACGCCCGCACCCGTGGTGGATGCCGTGCGCGCCAGCGTGATCAAGGCACTGGAGCAAAAGAGCGTGGTCGATGTGATCCAGGGTCTGGGCGCCACGCCCGAGCCGCGCATGAGTCGCCAGGACTTCGTGGACCACCATGCCAAGGAGCGCGCCCGCTTTGCACCGCTGATCAAGGAAATCGGCTTGAAAGTGGACTAAGAAATTTCAGTTCAACGTGGGAGTCCGGTTACCCGAAAACTCCCTTTTGACCGCCCGTCTGAAAGGACCGGCGGTCTTTTTTTTGGTTTGCGCAAACAAGAATGCTCAACAGGCATGCCTGCCGACAAAGCACCAAGCCAGATCCGAATTTGCGCAAGTCGTGCTTCAGTGGGAGGCCACCGCCACTACTACCGCAGACTCGGCCACCTCCAGCCAGACATTGTCATTGGCCACCAGCCCGCTCATGGCCGGCGCAAAGCCCACGATCTGAGCACCCCAGCTCAAACGACAGATGGCTTCGTCGGAAGCCAGGCTCTCTTCCGTCACCGTGGCCGCTCCATAGGTCGCGCGCTGCACCACGGCAGGCCAGATATTGATGGGCTGCGTGGACCCGGCAGGCCGCTCCTGCCCCAGCCAGACCTTGACGGCCGTGGCCTTGCACAGCGCCAGCACCTGCACACCGGGTGCCAGACCCAGCAGCTCATAGCTTTCGGGCGTGATACGCGCGGCAATCGTCCAGTCCGAGCCTGCATCGCTTGCGGCACGCAGCCAGACACGGATCTGCCCTCCTATGGACTCGACCTTGAGCACGCTGCAAGGCCACTGATTGCGCATGCTGGTCATCAGGCCCAGATTGGGTTGCCCGCCACCCGGCGTGCCGGCCTGCATGCGCTGCAGCAACTCGCTGCGCAAGCGCATCATGGCCTCGGCCGCATGCAGCAATTCCTCGCCCGCCGGCGTGATCTGTGCACCACCGCCCCCGGCGCCGCCCACGCTGCGCTCGACCAGCGGCACGCCAGCCAGATTGGTCAGGGTATCGATGGCCTGCCAGGCCGCCTTGTAGCTCACGCCCACATCGCGTGCGGCCTGAGAGATGGAGCCGCTTTGCGCAATCCCGCGCAGGATGGCAATGCGACGGTCGGCCATGTCATAGCCCAGCGCCTGGGAAACCGAGTCGGACGACAGTGCGCCACTCGGCACTACCTCGTCGCCGGCCATATCCAATTGTTCTTGTTCGAAATTTTCTGTGTCTGACATAGACCGCCATCATGCCCTGACAGCCAATTTCCCCGCTCGACCTCAGTTGTTCATTCACGTTACACTCGCTATTCCATTAATGAATAGCGAAATTTCAATGACTCAGATCACTGCCCGCTCCACCGGTTTTTCCTTTCAACTGGCTCGCTCTGCGGCCGTGATCGGCACAGTCGTGCTGGGCCTGTGGTCTGCGCAGGCGCAGGCCGCTGAAGTGGCGGTCGCCGTGGCAGCCAACTTCACCGCGCCCATGAAGAAGATTGCGGCCGAGTTCGAGAAGGATACAGGCCACAAGGCCGAGCTGTCGTTTGGCGCCACCGGCAAGTTCTACGCCCAGATCAACAACGGCGCGCCCTTCGGCATTCTGCTGGCCGCCGACGACACCACACCCGAGAAGCTGGCCAAGGAAGGCAAGGGCGTGACCGATTCGCGCTTTACCTACGCCATCGGTACGCTGGTGCTGTGGAGCCCCAAGGCCGGCTATGTGGACGACAAGGGCGATGTACTCAAGAGCGGCGACTACAAGCACATCGCAATTGCCAATCCCAAGCTGGCCCCTTACGGAACAGCTGCCATGGAAGTGCTGAACAAGCTCGGCCTGAGCGCACAGGTGCAGCCCAAGGTGGTGATGGGCGAGAACATCGCCCAGACCTACCAGTTCGCTGCCACCGGCAATGCGCAGCTGGGTTTTGTGGCGCTGTCCCAGGTCATGGAGAACGGCAAGATCCGCGAGGGTTCGGCCTGGCAGGTGCCCGGCAATATGCATGAACCCATCCGCCAGGATGCCATTGTGCTCAACAGCGCCAAGGACAACGAAGCCGCTGCGGCTCTGATGAAGTACCTGCGCAGCCCCAAGGCACATGACATCATCCGCTCCTATGGCTACAGCTTCTGACGCTTGACCGGCAAATCCTGGAGCTCAAACCAATCCGCTCTACCCTTGGCGCTGCTCGGCTAAGCTGGGCGCTCCAAGGGTCTTTTTTTCGACTTGCGCAAATTCGGATCGGACATGGTGCTTTGCCGATAGAAATGTCCGTTGTGCATGCTTGTTTGCGCAAGTCCTGTTTTTGATTCCATGCAACTGAATGCCGAAGACTACGCAGCCATCTGGCTCACGCTCAAGCTCGCGGGTGTGACTACCGTGCTGCTCATGCTGTTGTGCACACCGCTGGCCTGGTGGCTGGCCCATACTCGTTCGCGCTGGCGCGGCCCGATCGGTGCCGTGGTGGCGCTGCCGCTGGTACTGCCGCCCACCGTCATCGGCTTTTATCTGCTGGTCACCATGGGGCCCAACGGCCCCATAGGCAAGCTCACGCAGGCCATGGGCCTGGGCAATCTGCCGTTCACCTTTGCCGGCCTCGTGGTCGGCTCGCTGATCTACTCCATGCCATTCACCGTGCAGCCGCTGCAGCGTGCCTTCGAGGCATTGGGCCCGCGCCCCATGGAGGCTGCCGCCAGCCTGGGCGCCAGTCCGCTGGACCGCTTCCTGACCGTGGCCCTGCCGCTGGCGCGTCCCGGATTCATCACTGCCGCCGTGCTGACCTTTGCCCACACCGTGGGCGAATTCGGCGTGGTGCTGATGCTGGGTGGCAACATCCCCGGCGTCACGCGCGTGGTCTCGGTACAGATTTACGACCATGTGGAAGCCATGGAGTACGGCCACGCCCATATGCTGGCGGCCGGCATGGTGGTGTTCTCCTTCATCGTGCTGCTGGCCTTGAACTGGCTGCAACCCAAAGCGGAGCGCCGCGCATGACAGCCACCAATTTCATCGCCGCACAGCTCAGGCTGAGCCGGCCGGACTTTGAACTCGATGTGGATCTGCAGCTACCCGGCCAGGGGGTCACGGCCCTGTTCGGGCCTTCGGGCTGCGGCAAGACCAGCTGTCTGCGCAGTCTTGCCGGGCTTGAACGGGCGCAAGGTCGCGTCACCGTCAACCAAACCGTATGGCAGGACGATACCAGCCGACAATGGCTGCCCACGCACCAGCGCGCACTCGGTTATGTGTTTCAGGAGGCCAGCCTGTTTCCTCATCTGTCGGTGCAGCGCAATATCGACTACGGTCTCAAGCGCACGCCGCAGGAACGCCGCAAGGTCTCCAAGGAGCGGGCCGTGGAACTGCTGGGCATCAGCCATCTGATGGATCGCATGCCCGCCACGCTTTCGGGCGGCGAACGCCAGCGCGTGGCGATTGCAAGAGCGCTGGCCACCAGCCCCGAAGTGCTGCTCATGGACGAGCCCCTGGCCGCGCTCGACGCCCAGCGCAAGGCCGAGGTTCTGCCCTATCTGGAGCAGTTGCAGCGGCATCTGCGGATTCCCGTGATCTATGTGAGCCACTCCATGGACGAGGTTGCGCGCCTGGCCCAGCATATGGTGCTGCTCGGCGCGGGCAAGGTGCTGGCGCAGGGCTCCGTCACCGAACTGCTCTCCAGCCTCGATCTGCCGCTGGCCCATGGCGACGTGGCCTCCAGCGTGGTCCATGCCACGGTGCAGGCCCATGACGCTGCCGACCATCTGAGCACGCTGATCTTCGACGGCGGACAACTGCAGCTCGTCATGGCCAGACCGCGCGAGCCGGGCAGCACGGTGCCGCTGCGCGTGCAGGCACGCGATGTCAGCCTGAGTCTGCTCAGGCCCGAGGGCAGCAGCATTCTCAACATCCTTCCGGTGCAGGTGCTGGGCCTGCGCGAGGACGGGCCGGGGCAGGTCATGGTTTCGCTGCAGGCGGGCGGCACCCGGCTGCTGGCCAGAATCACCCGGCACTCGGCCAAGGCCTTGCAACTGCAGGCCGGCATGCCGGTGTATGCACAGATCAAGGGGATGGCACTGCTGGACTGAGCGCAGCGCATCCGCCCCTTGCCGGCAAGGGATGCGCCTGCTGACTATCATCAGCCCATGACCGAGTCCGCCTGCCCCATCCCTGCCCAGCCGATAGCACCGCTGCACACCCATGCCGTGAGCTTCTTCAACGCCGGGCAGCAGGAGCGGCAGGAGCGCGTGCTGGCGGCCGAGGTGCCGATCGCGCTGGTCTTCAACGGCATCTCGCATGCGGTGATGATGGGCTCGCCCACCGATGTGGAGGACTTTGCGCTGGGCTTTGCGCTGACCGAGGGCATCATCGACAGCGCCGCTGACTGCTACGGCATCGAAGCCCGCCCTGTGTCTGCCGCTGCGGCCGGCCTGCCCGAAGGCATGGACGGCATGGAAGTGCAGCTCGACATCGCCTCGCGCTGCTTTGCCCGGCTCAAGGACAAACGCCGCAGCATGACGGGCCGCACGGGTTGCGGCGTCTGCGGAGTCGAGAGCTTTGCGGCGCTGGATCTGTCGTTTGATGCCCTGCCGCCCCGGGACTGGCTGGAGCAGGTCGACGCAGCCACCGTGCTCAAGGCGATTGACGCCCTGCCGCCACACCAGATTCTCAATGCCGAGGCCGGCGCCATCCATGCCGCAGGCTGGGCCACGCTGGCCGGCGACATCACGGATGTGCTCGAAGACGTGGGCCGCCACAATGCGCTGGACAAGCTGGTCGGCCGGCTGGCCCGCACAGGCCGCCTCGGCGAGCCCGGCTTTGTGCTGCTGTCCAGCCGCGGCAGCCATGAACTGGTGCGCAAATGCGCCAAGGTCGGCATCGCGGCGCTGGCCACGATTTCCGCGCCCACCTCCATGGGCGTGCGCATGGCCGAGCTGACGGGCCTGCGCTTCTGGGGGCTGTGCCGTCCGCCCAAGGCCGTGCTCTATGCTGCGGGCGGCAAAGCCTGAGCAAGCCCTGCTGCCAAGCGCCAGCCTCTAGAATCACGGCATTGCGGCCATGACTCCAGCTCTGACCGCCCCACGATCAGCCCCTGGATATACACCATGAACCGCTGCACCACCGACCTCATCAGCCGCCGCTTCGTGGCCTGCGCCCTGCTGGCCGCTGCCGCCAGCGCCGGCCTGCCGGCCCTGGCCCAGGGCCTGCCCTCGGACGACACGCGCAACTTTCCGCCCACGGCGCAGTTCGGCGAACTGACGGTCACCCATTTCCCCGAAGTGGCCATCAACGGCACGACCATTCGCACCACGCCAGGCTTTCGCCTGTTCAGCCGCGAACGCAGCCTGGTCTTTGCCAGCAACTATGCAGGCCAGAAGCTGCTGGTGGGCTATGTGATCGAGCCACAGACGCAGGGTCTGCACACGGCCTGGATTCTGACCCCGGCCGAAATCGAGAAATACAAGCCGATCCAGCCGCGCACCCTGCTGCAGCGCGTGTTCGGCAGCTGAGTCCGGCCCGCGCCGGCCGCTATTAATTGACGAGCTGCTTGCGCTTTTTCAGCAAGCTTTTCGAACTGTTTCCATATCCAAATCGAGTGATGGCAAGCGCTAGCCGCTATCACTTTGTGCTTGCAGACTCTGCAAGCCCACCTGACAAGAGCGCCCCATGAGCAAGAAAGTCTTTATCAAAACCTTTGGCTGCCAGATGAACGAGTACGACTCGGACAAGATGGCCGATGTGCTGGGTGCGGCCCAGGGTTACGAGCCCACACAGAACGTGGACGAGGCCGATCTGATTCTGTTCAACACCTGCTCGGTGCGCGAGAAGGCCCAGGAAAAAGTATTCAGCGATCTGGGCCGCATCCGCCATCTCAAGGAAAAAGGCGTGCTGATCGGCGTGGGCGGCTGCGTGGCCAGCCAGGAAGGCGCCGAGATCATCAAACGCGCTCCGTTCGTGGACGTGGTCTTCGGCCCCCAGACCCTGCATCGCCTGCCCGAGCTGCTCAATCAGCGCGCGGCCAAGGCCAAGCCCCAGGTCGATATCTCCTTCCCCGAAATCGAGAAGTTCGACCACCTGCCGCCGGCGCGCGTGGAAGGCGCTTCGGCCTTTGTCTCCATCATGGAAGGCTGCTCCAAATATTGCAGCTACTGCGTCGTGCCCTATACGCGCGGCGAAGAAGTCAGCCGCCCCTTCGAGGACGTGCTGGTGGAAGTCGCGGGCCTGGCCGAGCAAGGCGTGAAGGAAATCACGCTGCTGGGCCAGAACGTCAACGCCTACCTGGGCAAGATGGGCGACAGCAGCGAGATGGCCGACTTCGCGCTGCTGCTGGAATATGTGGCCGAGATTCCCGGCATCGAACGCATCCGCTACACCACCAGCCATCCCAACGAGTTCACGCCGCGCCTGATCGAGGCCTACGCCAAGATTCCGCAACTGGTCAGCCATCTGCATCTGCCCGTGCAGCATGGCAGCGACAAGATCCTCATGGCCATGAAGCGCGGCTACACGGCCATGGAATACAAGAGCACCATCCGCAAGCTGCGTGCCATCCGCCCCGATCTGGCCATGAGCAGCGACTTCATCGTGGGCTTCCCCGGCGAGACCGAGGAGGACTTCCAGAAGATGATGAAGCTCATCCACGATGTGCGCTTCGACAACTCGTTCAGCTTCATCTTCAGCCCCCGCCCCGGCACGCCTGCTGCCAATCTGCACGACGACACGCCGCACGAAGTCAAGCTGCGCCGCCTGCAGGAGCTGCAGGCCGTGATCAACACCAACATCAAGGAGATCAGCGAAGAGCGTGTCGGCACGGTGCAACGCCTGCTGGTCGAAGGCGTGAGCAAGCGCGACGGCAGCGAGCTGATGGGCCGCACCTATTGCAACCGCGTGGTCAACTTCCCCGGCAACGAGCGTTTGATCGGACAGATGGTGGATGTGAAGATTACCGAAGCCAAGGCTTACACCTTGCGCGGCGAAGTCCTGGTCAAGGATTGACAGCCCGACAGTCCCCGGCCTCATCCACACAAAGCCTGCCGGCAATGCCAAGGCAGGCTTTTTTCATGACTGGTTATAAATTCTGTAACAAATGGTGATGCCTTGCCGGATGGCACACACCTCTTCAATCCGCCGCTAGGATGGTGGCCTATTGGGGCCAAGCTGCCTCGGATTGAACTCTGGACACCATGAACCAAACTGCCGCACTGCAGGGCGATGCCATCTACGCCCTGCTGGATCAAGCCCATGAGCTACTGAACGACTACAACGACGACAAGCCCGGCAGCATCAGCCGTCAGGAGCGCATCGCCGCTGCGGTGGAATTGATGGGGCAGCAGAACTTTGCCCCTGCCACCGTGCAGGAGCTCGAGCGCGTTCACGACTTCTGGCTCTACCTCGATCAGCCCGAAGCGGCTAACAAGCTGCTGCAGCAGCATCGCGGCACTGCCCTGGCCGCTGCCGACGAACTGAGTCCCGCAGAAGCCGCGCTGCGCCTGAGCCTCAGCGACATCCAGAGCCGCATGGGCTTTGACCAGCCCTCCGCGCAAGCCTTGCTGGGTTCGACGGCACAGGCCATTGCCCGGCTGCCCGAGGATGTGGACAGCGACAACTACTGGCATGGCTGGCACTGGATGGCCTCTCAGCTCCAGGCCTGGGAAGCTGCGGCCACGGGCCTTGAGCTGCAACGCACCCAGGAGCGTCGCAACCCCGACCTGGCCGAAGATGCGGCCTATCTCGATGCCATCCTCTGCGTTCGCAAGGCGGAAATGGCCCACAAAAGCGGCCACACCAGCGAGTCAGCCAGCCTCGTGCAGAACGCCATCAATATATTGCGCGATGCCGCGCCCGATCAGCAGGTGGACTTTGACCGCTGGATGACGCTGGCCGACCATGTGCTGCCGCTGGCCCCGCAAAGCCTGCCAGCCCTGCTCATGGCCTGTGAGCAACAGCTCGCCCGTCTGGAGAACCCGCCACCATCGCAAGCCGTCAAGGCGCATCGCCAGGTCAAGATCGTGCGGCTGCAGGCCCAGGCCTGCGCTCAGGCCGGTCAGCTGGAGGCAGCTCTGCAGCTGGCCCCTCAGGGACACTTCGGACTGACGGATGACTCGGGCGATCCCTTCACCGCCTCCTGGCTGGGCTGGCTGGAGCAGACCGGGCGCCTGAAACAAGCTGCCGATCTGGCGCTTCAGAGCGTGCTCCACGCTCGTCCCGTCTCGGCCGTGGCCGCCTTCGAGCTCGCCAAGAAGCAGTTCAGCAACGACCCGGAAAACGCCATCACCTGGGCCCTGGTTCTGGCCATTGGCCAGACCGACGAGGACATGCGCCAGCTGCTCGCGCAAGAAGAGAGGCCGCTGCATCCGGCGGATTTCTATCTGAACATGGTGCGCGCAGCCCAGCCGGCGCATCCGGTGCTGGCTCTGCTCGACGGCCTGCGTCTGGCACGCAAGCGCCAGATGGAGCAGGCTCTGCCGCTGCTGGAAATTGGCGTGGGCCAGCACCCCGAGATGGCCGACAGCGACAAGCTGCCCGCGCTCTGGGCTGCCCGCTTTGCCGCGCTGCCGCTGGAAGAAGCGCTGGCTAGGCCTTTTCCCCAGGGCCATGGCGCGCACTGGTGCTACGCCGCCGGCGTGGTCCTTGACGATGCAGACGATCTGGCACCGCTGATGGGTGGCAAGAAGAAAGTGCCTGCGCAGGAGGTGCGCGAGCCTCTGGTCGTGCGCTACTACGAGGAGGGTCTCGCCCGCTTCGAGCATTTCTGGGCGACTGGCCAGGGCCGCTTCAAGGATGGCGACCTGCATGTGTACTCCATGCTCTGCAACAACCTGGCCATCAAGTACCGCTTCATGGACCGCTACGACGAGGCCGCCGAGCTGCACCACAAGGGACTGGGCAGCAGCCCGTTTGCCGAGCATCACAACGGCCTGCTGTGGTGTGCCGTGGGCAAGGATGACGACGCGCAGACCGTGGTCGAGGCCGAGCGCCTGTGGCATTTCGCCCAGGAGCATGGCTACAGCCGCCATGAACCCACGCGTTACTTCTCCACCGTCGCCCTGTCGCTCTACAAGCTCAACCGCGATGACGAGATCAGCATCTGGATGGAGCGTCTGGACCAATGGTTCCACGACCTGGATGAAGACGAGCAGCGCGACGTGCGCCGCAACTACCTGGCGTCCCTGATGTCCATGCTGGACTTTTTCTCCAGCACGCGCCCCGAGCTGGTGCTGCCGCGTCTGCGCGCGCATCAGCAAGAAGTCATCGCGCTGCAGGACTGCTATCCGCTGCGCCGCCTGGCCTGTGCGCTGGAAGCCTACCCCGAGCTGCTGGAGGAATCCGTGGCACTGCACAAGCAGGCCAACAGCTATCTGGACAAGGACGACGACGAGGACGAGCGGCGCATGTCGCTGTCCGGCATAGAGCGTGCCGAGCGCAAGCTGGCCGAGCGCGACGCCCAGGCCGGCGCTGCGGCATCGGGTCGCAAACCATGGTGGAAATTCTGGTGAATCAGGTCGTCGAAAAAGCCGCTGCCGCCAGTGCCTACAAGGCGCGCGATGTCGTCAACGCGCCGGCCATCAAGCAGCGCATCAAGGAGCGCAGCGCAGAGCGCGGCGACGCAGCCGATGTCGCTGTCTGGCTGGGCAACCACTTCTACCGCCATGTGGTGGGCAATCTGCAGGCCGACGAGCCTGCCGTGCTGCGCATTGCCGACGTCCGGCAGTTGCAGGAGCTGGCCGGCCGTCAGCAGCCGCCGGCCTGGGCGCTGGAGCGGCTGGAGCGCAGGCAGGCCGGCTTCGAGCTGCCCGAGCTCTGGTGGGTGCAGCCCGACAGCGCCGCCCTGCTGGCACTGGAGACACGGCTGGTGGAATTTCTCTCCACCCGCAAGGGCACCTCTCTCGAAGGCAAGCTGCAGCGCGTGAACTGCCCACAGGCGCTGGCGCGCTGGACGCTGGAGCATCTGGCTTTCGAGAAAAAACAGAACAGCGGCCGGGTCGAGCACAGCCAGAGCGCCGTGCACGGGCTGCTGCGTGGCCAGCACGGTACCTTTGTGGAGTTTGACGGCACAAGTGCGCAGATGCGCCAGGAAATGGCCTATGAAAGCCAGATGATGGGCCACTGCGTGGGCCAGTTTGCCAACCGCAAGTCCTTCAGCGGCGGCTATGGAGAACATTACGCCGAGGGTCTCGAGTCGGGGCGCATGCGGCTGTTCAGCTACCGCACGGGCACTGCACAGCCCCGCATCACCGTCAATGCCTATGTGCAAAAGGACGGCAAGCTTCAGATCGAGCAGATCAAGGGCAAGCAGAACCGACCGCCGATTGCGCGCTATATGCCCGATGTGGTGACTCTGCTCAACCATCTGCCGCTCAATGACGAGGTGCCCGAGGACGCGCTGTCCATGGGCATTGTGCGCCGACCGCCCGAGCTGCTGAAGTCCCATCCAGGGCTGGCGCCCTGGTGCTCGGTGCAGGAGCTGCAGACCGACGACGAACAACTGTGGCTGATGCAGCAGCACCCCGCCCTGCTGCCCCGGCTCAATCTGCAGTCACCACTGATGCAGTGGATGGTGGCGGCACGCAAGGACTCGCTGGACAGCGAAGTCATTGAACGCATGCCCAAATCCGCCGCACTGAAACAGAGCTTGCTGATGGCCAGAAAGCGTCCCGGTCGCCCAGGAGTTCGCACATGAGCGGATGGACGATCTTTCTGCTCATCGTGGCCCTGATCTACTGGGTGCTGCGCGGCGGCTTCAAGCGCCTCAAGGAGGCCAGGCAACGCGGCGACATCATCAGCTACCAGGCGGGCAGCCAGGAGCGCAACTGGGCCCTGGCCCTGGCCCACCCCATGGCCTACCACGCCATGCAAGGCGGCTTTGCCAGCGATCTGCATGGCGCTGACGATGCGCTGGCCAGACAGCTGCGCCCCATGATCCTGCACCATCTTGGCCTGCGCACCGACCTCAGCGACGAACAGGTGCGCCAGCAACTGCCCGACGCACTGCGCCAGCGCTGGTTCATGCTGGATCTGCAGCGCCTGCAGCGCAGCGACGACGTGCGCGCCGCAATGGCGTTTGCCTGCGCGCGCGTGACCTTTTTTGTGCGCAGCGCCAGGCTGCTGGAATGGACGGACGAAGCCCTGCATTGGGATATCCTTCAGCTCAACGCCCAGCGCGCCCAGCAATGCTTCGACAGCTGGCTTGCTTTCGGCCAGGCCTATGCCCAGGGCCGCGCGCAATGGCTGGCACAAGGCCGCAGCGATGTGCTGGGCAAGGCTTTCACGACCGAGGAAGTGGCGCAATGGGTGACGCAGGAGCAGCACCCCTGGCATGCGATGAGCTGGAATCTGCCGCTGACCGGCGATGAGGCAAAGCCCGCCTCCGAGCCTGCGGCATAAGTGCAGGCCCCCCGCAAAAACCGAGGGACTGCCAAGCAGTCCCTTTTTACATCCGCAGCGCAGGCGTTCAGGCAAAGATGCTTCGGGCTTCCGTGAATCGCTTGGCGAAGTACACATTGTCCATGCGTACCCGCTGCACCGTTCCGCCGCTGGACGGCGCGTGCACGAACTGTCCGTTGCCCACAAAAATTCCCATATGGGAATAGCGCCCGCCCAGAGTGTTGAAGAACACGAAGTCGCCGCGCATCAGATCGCGTCCGTCCACCGGATTGCTGGCCTGCGCCCATTGCGATGTGGTGCGGGGCAGGCGCATTTCCGTGATGCCCCCCACGGCCCACTGAATCAGGCCGCTGCAATCAAAACCGCCTTCAGGCGAGTTGCCGCCATAGGTGTAAGGCGTGTTGACCACCAGCATGGTGCGCGCCAGCAGCGACTCGCGCAGCTCTGCATCCAGACTCAGGGCATTGGCCGGGCGCACGGAAGATCCGCCTTGCGCAGCAGGCCGGGGCTTGTCTTTGGTAGTGGAACACCCTGCCAGCACCGCAAGCAGCGAACCCGCCAGCATCAGCGCGCCGCGGCGCTCCAGACATTGAGGCAGAGCTTGCCGCTGACCCGCCTCCACGAAAGTCCTGTCTTGTAGCTTCATGGAAAGGCATGTTCTCAGAAAGCCGCCCATACAGCCACCTTCTACCCACAATTACTGCGCTTCTTTACAAAAAAGTGAGCTGCTCTCGCTCGTCATTCCTTTGATTTAGATGCATTTCTCATCCAAACCCATGAACAACAAGCGCAAGCAGCTCACTTTATATAGATCGCTGATCTCAAACCAAGCACACCCCAACTCAGGGACAGCGAGGCTGTCGTCCCCCTTGGGGGCGCCCGGCCAGGGGAAGCCGCGCAGCGGCTCAGGGGGATCAAATATCAGAACGGCAGCTTGGGCATGCCGCCGCCGCCCATCATGCCCTTCATGGCCTTCATGCCGCCCATCTTCTTCATCATCTTCATCAGACCGCCGCCCTTGAACTTCTTCATCATGGTCTGCATCTGCTCGAACTCCTTGAGCAGGCGGTTGACTTCCTGCACCTGCACGCCGGCGCCGTCGGCAATACGCTTTTTGCGCGTGGCCTTGATCAGGGCGGGGTTCTTGCGCTCCTTGAAGGTCATGGAGCAGATGATGCCTTCCTTGCGCTTGATCTCGCGCTCGGCCTTGTCCATGTCGACCTGACCGGCCTTGCCGGCCAGCTCGGCGGGCAGCTTGTCCATCAGGGTCGAGAGACCGCCCATCTGCTTCATCTGCTGCAGCTGGGCCAGAAAGTCGTTGAGGTCGAAGCCGTCACCGCTCTTGAGCTTCTCGGCCATCTTCTGCGCGGCTTCCATGTCCACGCCCTTGGTGACCTGCTCGACCAGGGCCACGATGTCGCCCATGCCCAGCACGCGCTGTGCGTGGCGGTCGGCATCGAAGACTTCCAGGCCGTCGATCTTTTCCGAGACACCGGCGAACTTGATGGGCGCGCCCGTGATCTGGCGCACCGACAGCGCAGCACCGCCGCGCGAATCGCCATCGAGCTTGGTCAGCACGATACCGGTCAGCGGCAGCGCTTCCTTGAAGGCCTTGGCCGTGTTGACCGCATCCTGGCCCTGCATGGCATCGACCACGAACAGGGTTTCGACGGGCTTGAGCGTGGCGTGCAAATCCTTGATTTCGGCCATCAGCAGCTCGTCGATGGCCAGACGGCCGGCCGTATCCACCAGCAGCACATCGAAGAAATGCTTTTTGGCGTAGTCGATCGCAGCCACGGCGATATCGTGAGGCTTCTGGTCCGGCGTGGAGGGAAACCACTCGGCGCCAGCCTGGGCCGTCACGGTCTTGAGCTGCTCGATGGCCGCGGGGCGATACACGTCACCCGAGACCGTGAGCACCTTTTTCTTGCGCTTTTCGATCAGATGCTTGGCCAGCTTGGCCGTGGTGGTGGTCTTGCCGGCGCCTTGCAGACCCGCCATCAGAATGACGGCGGGAGGCTGGGCATTGAGGTTGATGTCGGCCACGCCTTCGCCCATGGTCGCCGCCAACTCCTTGTTGACGATGGACACCAGCACCTGGCCGGGCTGCAGCGAGCTGATGACTTCCTGGCCCAGCGCCTTTTCCTTGACGCGGGCAATGAAGTCGCGCACCACGGGCAGGGCCACGTCGGCCTCCAGCAAGGCCATGCGCACTTCGCGCAGCATGTCCTGCACATTGGACTCGGTGATGCGGGCCTGGCCGCGCATCTCTTTGACAAGGCGCGAGAGTTTATCGGTGAGTGCGGAGGCCATAAGCAAAAAGCATTCGAAAGTTATGGATGGACGGGAGTCGTGCGCGAGCGCGCAGCACGACTCTCCGGGCAGCTTGCGGACCCAGCTCAGGCGAGGCGAAGCTGCATGAACAGGCATTTTACCCGCTGCCCTTGATTGACGATGCCCCGCAGGCTTGTCCGTGATCTGCCTCAGGCGTGCAAGGTCGCTGCGCTCTGCCCCACAACTCCCTCGAAAGAGACCAGGCCGGTCCTGAATGGACCTTAATGGACCTGAATCAAGCTCTGCTGCAAGTCCTTGCGCGTGGCGCAGGACTGGCCGGCTGGGCGGGAAGACTGGAGACATCGCCCGGCAGGAGAAAATCCTTGAAGAACGGGCTCGAAAGTCGACGATCTGCTCGCAAGCGCTCAAACCCACGCTCATGACCAGGTTCAGGCAGTGCTTTATGCACAAAATTGCCGGACGGCAGCGGCCTGCAAAAGATGAGTGCGGGCCAGCGGCACTATCATAGAAAGCATGCTCTCCCAACCGCTCACCGCAGCTGGCCCCATTGGCTGGATCCTGGCCATGGCCGCAGCCATTGCCTACGCCATTCCTGCACTTGCCACCCAGCACCTGCAAGAAGCCGGTGCCCGTCGCTGCCTGCGCCTGGCCTGGGCACTGCATGCCCTGCTGCTGGGCTGGGGTCTGCTTGGCGAGCTGCCGCACTTCGGCTTTGCTCCTGCACTCTCTATCACTGCCTGGCTGGTGCTGACCGTCTATGTGGTGGAGCAGCAGCTCTACCCGCAGCTGCGCTCGCGCTGGCCGCTGTCCATGCTGGGCAGCGTGGCCGTGCTTCTGGCCGTGGTGTTCCCCGGCACTCCGCTGCACGTCAACGCCTCGCCCTGGCTGCCGCTGCATCTGGCTCTGGGTATTGCTTCCTACGGCCTGTTTGCCGCAGCCGTCGTTCATGGCGCGCTGATGAGCCATGCCGAGCGGCAGATGCGCCAGGGCGGCGACCATGACAGCGGACTGCCGCTGCTGACGCTGGAGCGGCTGACCTTCCGTTTTGTCGGAGCGGGCTTTGTGCTGCTGACCGCCACACTGGCCGCAGGCTGGCTGTTTGGCGAGCAGCTCTACGGCAAGGCATGGGTGTGGAATCACAAATCCATTTTCTCCCTGCTGTCCTGGCTGGCATTTGCCGTGCTGCTGTTCGGCCGCAAGCGATTCGGCTGGCGCGGCCAGAGCGCCGTACGTGTTCTTTATATCGGCGCCATCTTTTTGCTGCTGGCCTATGCCGGCTCGCGGTTTGTGATTGAAGTCCTGCTGGAGCGCGCAGCATGAAGTATTTGCTGGTCCTGCTGGTCGTGGTGGTGGCTGTCGGAATCTGGCGCAGCAAACGCCGCGCAGAAGTGGCCGAGCAGACCAGGCCTGCCAGCACCCCCAGGCAGGCACAGACCATGGTAGCTTGCGCTCACTGCGGCCTTCACCTGCCGCAAGCAGATGCCGTGAGCGACGCCTCGGGCAAGATCTTCTGCAGCGCAGAACACCGCCGCCTGGCCCAGCAAGACACTGCCCGCCACTGACCGCATGGTGAACTCCGCCTCGCCCTGGCAGCACACCGCCATCCCGCTCGATGAAGCCATCAGCCGGCGCGCGGACGCCAGTCTCAACGCCCCGTTCGTGCGCCTGTGGCAGGCCTTCCTCAGCGGCCGCGTGCTTCTGGCGCTGGCCCTGGTGCTGCTGCAGACGCTGAATCTGCAGCTGCAGAACATCAGCTCTCCCCTGGCCTGGCTGATCTGCTTCACCTATCTGACGCTGACCGTCGTGCTGCGCCTGGCTGCCGGACGTCATTTGCCGGCGCCTCGCGCAGCCCTGCAATGGCTGCCCGTGATCGGCGTCGACATTGCGGCGATCTTTCTGCTGCAGATCTTTCAGGTCGGCTCGCTCAACTACACCGCGCTGCTGGCCATTCCCGTCCTGATCTCCTCGGCGCTGGGCGGACTGATGCTGGCCTTTGGCACCACGGCCAGCATCACGCTGCTGACGCTGGCCTACACCTTCTGGCAATACCATGGCGGGCTCAACGACGGCGCCCAGTCTTACTACCAGACGGCGTTTTCCTGCGCCGGCTATTTCTGCGTGGCCTATCTCACGCACGAGCTGGCCAAGCGTGTCCGGCGCGAGCGCTCCCAGGCCCTGTTCAACCGCTTGCGCACCCAGACCCAGGAGCAGGTCAACAGTCTGGTGATCAACCACTTCTCCGACGGCGTGCTGGTGGTCGACTCGAGCTTGCTGGTTCTGCAGGCCAACCCAGCTGCCTTGCAACTGCTGGGCCTGCCCATAGATCACCCCCAGCCTTTTTCCCTGCAGGCCCACAGCTGGTGGGAGCCGCTGGCGCATTCAACACAAGCCAGCTTTGCCCATGCCCGCCCGCTGTCCGCCACGATTCACCTGCAGGCTCATGAACGACACGGCGCCACGGGCATGCATGTGCGCACACGCATCACCGAAGTTTCGGCGCCCTATCTGGACGAGGGTCCGCAGGCGCAAGCCAGCCATTCGCTTTGCGTCATGTTTCTTCACGACCTGCGCGAAATGGAAGCGCAGCTGCGCACCGAAAAGCTGGCTTCCATGGGCCGTATGTCGGCTGCCGTGGCCCACGAAATACGCAACCCGCTGGCCGCCATCACCCAGGCCAATGCGCTGCTGGCCGAAGACCTGGCGAGCCAGCCCGGCCCCCAACAGCTATGCCGGATCGTGGGGCAGAACGCCGACCGACTGGCCCGCATCGCCGAAGAAATCCTCAACCTGGCGCGCGTGCAACAGGGCGCAGAAACCCATCAGGGCCAGTCGCTGCCGCTGGACACCCTGCTGGCCCAGATCAGCCATGAATGGCGCATACAGGCCGCTCCGCCGCGCCAGCTTCTGCTGCGGCTCAATGCAACGGCCCGCCATATCCTGTTCGATGAAGAGCATCTGCGCCGCGTGCTGATCAACTTGCTGGACAATGCCCAGCGCCACCGCAGCCATGCCGGCAATGAAGCGGGCCTGCAGTTGATCAGCGGCCACGGGCCCTTGAACGGTCAGATCCAGGGTCTCGCACCGCAGGACGACACCTGCTGGTTCATGGTCTGGAGTGATGGAGCGCCGCTGGAGTCCAGCGTCGAGCGCCATCTGTTCGAGCCGTTCTTCTCCTCTCAAAGCCGCTCCAGCGGCCTCGGACTCTATATATGCCGCGAGCTGTGCCAGCGCTACGATGCCTCCATCAGCTATCAACGCCTGGCTCGCAGCACACCGCAAGGCGAGGTGAACGGCAATGCCTTTATCGTGACTCTGCGCAGCGGCCCTTCATCCCTCGCGAGCCACTCCCTGTTTGACTCGATCATGGTGTAAGCCCAGTGACATCATCGCCTCACTCATCCGCAGCGGCCAGCATTCTCGTGGTCGATGATGAACCGGATCTGCGCACGCTCTACGAGCTGACCTTGCTGCGGGAAGGCTACCGCGTGGAAACCGCGGGCTCGGTCCAGGAAGGCATGACTCAGTTGCAAGGCCGCAATTTCGATGTCTTGATTACCGATATGCGCCTGCCCGACGGGATCGGCATGGAGCTGCTGCTGCTGCTGCGCGATCAGTCGCGCAGCGAGCGCTGCATCGTCATGACGGCCTACGGCTCTGCCGAAAACGCCGTCGAGGCCCTGCGCGCGGGTGCGTTCGACTATCTGACCAAGCCCGTGGACCTGCGCCAGTTCCGTCAGGTCGTGGCCTCGGCCGTGCAAGGCATTGGCGCGGTGCCCAAGCCCGGCAACCCGCAGACCAGCGACAGCTCGGCCGCCAGCGGCACTGGTGCGGGAACGCCAGCTGGCGCCCTGGAGGCTCTGGTTGGCAGGTCTCAGGCCATGCAGCTGGTCAAGCAGCGCATTGCCAAGGTCGCCAAAGGCATGGCTCCCGTGCTGATCCACGGTGAATCCGGCACGGGCAAGGAACTGGTGGCACGCGCCCTGCACGGCTGCAGCCAGCGGGCCGGCGGCCCCATGGTCGCGGTCAACTGCGGTGCCATCCCGGAAAGCCTGCTCGAAGCCGAGTTCTTCGGTGCCCGCAAGGGCTCCTACACCGGTGCCACGCAGGACAGGCCCGGCTACTTCCAGGCCGCACAGGGCGGCACCTTGTTTCTCGATGAAATCGGCGACCTGCCCCTGGCCATGCAGGCCAAGCTGCTGCGCGCCATTCAGGAGCGCAAGATTCGTCCGCTGGGCAGCACCCAGGAAGAAGCCGTCGATGTGCGCATCGTCAGCGCCACCCACCGCGATCTGGGAGCGGAAGTGCAGGCAGGCAATTTCCGCCAGGACCTGTTCTACCGCCTCAACGTCATCGAAATCGAGCTGCCCGCGCTGCGCGAGCGCCGTGAAGACCTGGGCCAGCTATGCCAGGCTTTGCTGCAAAAGCTGGCCCGCGAGTCCGGACTGGCTACGCCGGAGCTGGACGACATCAGCCTGAGCCAGATAGCCCGGCTCCCGCTGCCTGGCAATGTGCGCGAGCTGGAGAACGTGCTGCACCGCGCCATTGCACTGGGCGAGGAAGGCCCGCTGCGTCTGCCCGAATCCGGCGTGCCGGCCGAGTGCGCTGGCGTGGCGGTAGCGGCTTCCTCGGGCGCTTGGGCATCGAGCGCACCGCCGCCGCAAACTCAGCACGCAGGCAGTCCGGCCATGCTGCCGGAGGATCTGCAAGGCTGGCTTGATGAGCAGGAGCGCAGCATCCTGGTCAGAGCCCTGCAGGACAACGGCTTCAACCGCACAGCCACGGCGGCCAGACTGGGCATCAGCCTGCGCCAGATTCGCTACCGCATCGACCGTCTGGGCATAGACCTGCCGGCCGAAGGCAGCAAACACCAGAGCGACAATGTCTGATTCCACGCCCCCTTCCTCCTCCCTGGCCCAGCCCTGGCAGGCCGGCTGGTATGGTGCGGCGCGTCAGCTGAGATCTCCCAATTTCGGCCCTCGCCCCGAGGATGCGCAGATCGATCTCGTCGTCATCCACTCCATCAGCCTGCCTCCGGGCCAGTACGGCACAGGCGCGGTGCAGCAACTGTTCACCAATCAGCTGGACTGGGACGCCCACCCCTATTACCAGGGCATTCGCGGCCTCGAAGTCTCGTCACATTTCTTTATCACGCGCCAGGGCGAGATCTGGCAGTTCGTCAGCTGCGACGACCGCGCCTGGCATGCCGGTGTCAGTCAGTGGCGCGGGCGCGAGCGCTGCAACGACGACTCCATCGGCATCGAACTCGAAGGCCTGGAAGGCCTGAGCTTTGAAGCTCCGCAGTACCAGGCCCTGCAGCAGCTTTGCATGGCCATCGCGGCGCACTATCCGGTGCGCTACATCGCCGGACACGAGCACATCGCGCCTGGGCGCAAGCAGGACCCCGGACCCGGTTTCGACTGGCAGCGGCTGCAGCAGCAGCTGGCCAGCACAGACGGCACGCGCAGCTGGGAATTTCCCCCCAATCCTGCAGCCTCAGGCGCAGCCTGAAATCTTCATAGCACCTACCGCCTTTCAGCACTCGATTTCACACATATTCGCAGCTGAAATCTTTTATTCGTAGGCGCTATGCGCTCCTCATTTTGAGAATCCCAAGCATCCATCGTTGCGGGGCTTCGAAACGGCATGTCAATGGCGCGCGCGCAACAACTGTCGCCTGCATCAAACACGCAAATTTTTTACATATTTCCGGCCCGATCTGCCGCCGCGCGCAACCGCGCCACAGGCCTTTATTCATGCGGGATGAAGTCATTTTTGCGGCTGTCAAGCGGCGCTCGAAATGCCAGATTCAGTAGTTTCATCAGGTCGCTCGGATTTAAGCGCGATACACTACCGGTAGTGTTTTGAAGAGCCTCAGACCCCATATCTAGTGTTTACAAGTTGTGCACACCCTGTGCAAACCATGTGTAAACCGAGGCGCCGAATCGTGTTTTTGATGGCCTGCCCACAGTGCAGGCCTTTGTCTGCCTATCCACATACTGACTCAGAGGAACTTATGCAAGAAGCGTTGAACTCACTGCCTTCTGCCGCGCCTGCCGGCGCAGCCAATTCTTCCTCCCCCAATGACAGCTATCAGATCATCCGCCGCAGCGGCGATGTGGTGGCTTTCGCGCCCCAGAAGATTGCCGTGGCCCTGACCAAGGCTTTCCTGGCTGTGCGCGGCGCGCAGGGCGCGGCGTCTGCCAGCGTGCGCGACACCGTCAACGAACTGACCGAAGGCGTGGTGCGCGCACTGGTGCGCTCGCGTCCCGATGGCGGCACCTTCCATATTGAAGATGTGCAGGACCAGGTCGAGCTGGGCCTGATGCGCGCCGGCCACCAGGACGTGGCCCGCGCCTATGTGCTGTACCGCGAGCGCCGCAACCAGGAACGTGCCGAGCAGAAGAAGGCCGCCGAAGTGGCCGCCGCTGCCGCCGCCAAGCCCGTGCTGCATGTGACCGACAACGGCCAGCGCGTGCCCCTGGACCAGGAGCGTCTGGAGGCTCTGATCGTCGCTTCCTGCCGCAATCTGAATGCCGACATCCAGTCCGCGCCCATCGTGGCCGAGACCCTGCGCAATCTGTACGACGGCGTGCCTCTGGCCGAGGTCTACAAGGCGTCCATCCTGGCCGCCCGTACGCTGATCGAAAAAGACCCCGACTACACCTACGTCACCGCCCGCCTGCTGCTGCACACCATCGTGCGCGAAGTCATGGGCCGCGACGTGCAGCCCGCAGAAATGCAGGCGGCCTATGCCGACTACTTCCCCGGCTTTGTGCAAAAGGGCGTGGACAACGAGCTGCTCAACCCCGAGCTGCTGAGCTACGACCTGCCCCGTCTGGCCAAGGCCCTGAAGGCCGAGCGCGACGAACAGTTCGACTACCTGGGCCTGCAGACCCTGTACGACCGCTACTTCCTGCACGTGCGCAAGACCCGCATCGAGCTGCCCCAGTCCTTCTTCATGCGCGTGGCCATGGGCCTGGCGCTGAACGAGCCTGACCGCAATGCACGTGCCATCGAGTTCTACGAGCTGCTGTCGTCCTTCGACTTCATGTCGTCCACCCCGACGCTGTTCAACAGCGGCACGCTGCGCTCGCAACTGTCGTCCTGCTACCTGACCACCGTGCCCGACGACCTGGACGGCATCTACGAATCCATCAAGGAAAACGCTCTGCTGTCCAAGTTTGCCGGCGGCCTGGGCAATGACTGGACCCGTGTGCGTGCCCTGGGCTCGCGCATCAAGGGCACCAACGGCGAATCGCAAGGCGTGGTTCCCTTCCTCAAGGTGGTCAACGACACGGCCGTCGCCGTGAACCAGGGCGGCAAGCGCAAGGGCGCAGTCTGCACCTATCTGGAATCCTGGCACCTGGACATCGAAGAATTCCTGGAGCTGCGCAAGAACACCGGCGACGACCGCCGCCGCACCCACGACATGAACACGGCGAACTGGATTCCCGACCTGTTCATGAAGCGCGTGATGGAAAAAGGCCAGTGGACCCTGTTCTCGCCCGCCGACGCTCCCGATCTGCACGATCTGTACGGCGAAGCTTTCGAGAAGGCCTACACCGCCTATGAAGCCAAGACCGACAGCGGCGAGCTCAAGCTGTTCAAGCGCGTGCCTGCCGTGGACCTGTGGCGCAAGATGCTCTCGATGCTGTTCGAGACCGGCCATCCCTGGATCACCTTCAAGGACCCCTGCAACATCCGCTCGCCCCAGCAGCACGTGGGTGTGGTGCACTCGTCCAATCTGTGCACCGAGATCACGCTCAACACCAGCGACACCGAAACTGCGGTCTGCAACCTGGGTTCCGTGAACCTGGTCCAGCACATCAAGGACGGCAAGATCGACCACGACAAGCTGCGCAAGACCGTGAACACGGCCATGCGCATGCTGGACAACGTGATCGACATCAACTACTACGCCGTGCAAAAGGCCAAGGACTCCAATCTGCGCCACCGCCCCGTGGGCATGGGCCTGATGGGTTTCCAGGACGCGCTGTATGAAATGCGCACCGCCTACGCCAGCCAGGGCGCCGTCGAGTTCGCCGACGAAGCCATGGAAGCCATCTGCTACTACGCCTACTGGGCATCGACCGAGCTGTCCAAGGAACGCGGCACCTACTCCACCTTCAAGGGCTCGCTGTGGGATCAGGGCATCCTGCCCCCCGACACCCTGAAGCTGCTGGAAAAGGCCCGCGGCGGCTATGTGGAAGTGGATCGCTCCGCCAAGCTGGACTGGGACGCCCTGCGCGCCAAGATCGCCAAGGATGGCATGCGCAACTCCAACTGCGTGGCCATCGCCCCCACCGCCACCATCTCCAACATCGTGGGTGTGGATGCCTCGATCGAGCCTTCGTTCGGCAACCTGTCCGTGAAGTCCAATCTGTCGGGCGAATTCACCGTCATCAACCAGTACCTGGTGCGCGACCTCAAGCGCCTGGGCCTGTGGGACGACGTGATGGTCATGGATCTCAAGCATTTCGACGGCTCGCTGCGCGCCATCGACCGCGTGCCGCAAGAGATCAAGAACCTCTACGCCACCGCGTTCGAAGTCTCGCCCGAATGGCTGGTGGAAGCCGCCTCGCGCCGCCAAAAGTGGATCGACCAGGCCCAGAGCCTGAACATCTACATGGCCGGTGCATCGGGCAAGAAGCTGCACGACACCTACATGCTGGCCTGGCTGCGCGGTCTGAAGACCACCTACTACCTGCGCACCACCAGCGCGACCAATATCGAGAAGTCCACCGTGCAAAGCCGTGTGCTGAACGCCGTGTCCTCCGGCGCTCCTGCCGCTTCGGCAGCCCCTGCGGCCAAGCCTGCGGTCAGCGCACTGGAAGCGGCTGCCGCCGCTGCCCGTGCCCAGGCACCCGCCACGGACATCAAGTTCTGCGCAATTGACGATCCTGGTTGCGAGGCTTGCCAGTAATTGACTGGCTCTCCCTGAGGCGCTTGGCCTAGGCGGCCCCCGCGCCTTCCCCCTCTCTCGATGCGTTGCATCGGGAGGGGGACGACACCTTCGCTGCGAGACGGCTCTTGCTCGGTGTCTTTGGTTTGGAGTGCGCCAGTTTTTAGTGGTGCCTGCCAAATAGATAAATCAGAAGGCTGGATGTCGATTGCACTGCACCCAGCTTTTGCCCTTGAAGGAATAAATATGCTGAGCTTTGACGACGACACCTTTGCCTCTTCCGCCACCAGCGCAGAAGCCGGCGCGTCCACCAGCACCCACAAGCGCGTGAATGCCGCAGACAAGCGCATCATCAACGCCAAGACCGACGTGAACCAGCTGGTTCCCTTCAAGTACAAGTGGGCCTGGGAAAAGTATCTGGCCACCTGCGCCAACCACTGGATGCCGCAGGAAGTGAACATGACGCGCGACATCGCGCTGTGGAAGGACCCCAACGGCCT
>Ga0209370_1000964_pt1 | contig 29328 bp, 29 predicted proteins | sample AgamicAtPrz_FD_187164 | JGI IMG/M metagenome (GOLD analysis project Ga0209370, IMG submission 187164) | Agave microbial communities from Guanajuato, Mexico - At.P.rz (SPAdes) (version 2) | ecosystem: Host-associated > Plants > Phyllosphere > Phylloplane/Leaf | place: Guanajuato, Mexico... | reverse complement strand
CGTGCGGAACGCGTCGTCCGGCAGCGCCTGCGCGGCGAGAAACGCGGCCGACGACAGCACGAAGCCGCCGCCCACGCCGAGCTGGCTCCACGCCGCGTAGTAGCCGCGCTGCTCGGGCGGCGCGTTCTCGCTGATCATCAGCACGCCGCCGCCCCATTCTCCGCCGGACGCGATGCCCTGCAGCAGGCGCAGCACGACGAGTGCGGCCGGCGCCCACAGGCCGACCTGCGCATAGGTCGGCAGCAGGCCGATCGCGAACGTCGACGCACCCATGATCAGCAGCGTCCATACGAGCGACGCCTTGCGCCCGTAGCGATCGCCGCCGTGGCCGAACACGATCCCGCCGAGCGGCCGCGCGACGAAGCCGAGCGCGAACGCCGCGAACGCGGCGAGACTGCCGGCGAGCGGCGATGCGCCGGGCGGAAAGAACACGTGGCCGAACACGAGCGCCGCGGCCGTGCCGTACACGAAGAAGTCATACCATTCCATCGCGTTGCCGGCGACGGAGGCGATGACGATCCGGCGTAGTTGCCGGTCGGCGAGCGGCCGGGCGGCGCTCGGGGATTGCACGGTGTCGGTCGGGTACATGGCGGACTCTGAAGGGGGAGGCAGGCGCGTGCCGTCTTGTGCGGCACTGCGGGCTAGTGTTGTCGGCCCCGCCGGCCCCGGTCAAATCCGCAGAAAAAGGGGAGTGTCATCACTCCGGCAAATGATGGGTGCGTACCAGCCGTGCGATCAGGACCGGAAAAATCGTATTCATCCTATAGGCGACACAGCATTTCCACGTTATCAATCTCGATCCACGTGAGATGTGAGATCGCTGATGAAGAATGCACAAGGCCACGAAATGGTTCGCCTGGGAGACGCCACCGATCATGGTGGCGAAGTCATCGAATGCGCGAACGACCTGAAACATCTCGGAGTCGGCGTGGCGCTTGACGGCCATAGTGTTCGTTGTCGGAAATGCGGCGGTGTTTTTCCGTTATCCCAGATGACACGCGTGTGATGGCGGGGCTACATCGCATGTTGATTTTCAATTATTACTGGATGATTTCGCACATGCAAAATCAGACGGGCGGAGCCTATATGAAACCCGATGTGCCGATCGCACAGGCCGAGGTGTGCAAGCTGTTGAGAGTGTCACCGGAAACGGCGGCGAAGATGGTGAGTTTCGAAGAGGGATACCGGAGCCAGTTACATGAAGAAGATGCTTATGCGTGTGCGGAAGTGGTGCAAGCCTATTGGGACCGCCCTGATCGTGCTTTCGTGCGCAACCCCGGTACATGCACAGGAGGATACGATGCTTCACTTGACGCCATTGGGGGAGGGATGCAGGCGACCGACGAAGAGCAGCGCGTCGCACTGCGCACCATCCTTAAAACAGCAATGGCAATCCTGCGCGATGATGCGCCGTACGATCCGAAGAATATTATCTTTGGGACAAACTACACGACGTGGACGCACCCTCCTGCAAAAGGGTTTCTTTATAAATACAAAAATCGTGCGCTGCGCGGGACGAAGATTGAATTTTCCACTGGCGACGATCCGGAGGACTACAGTGAGGATCGCGATAAAGTGAAAATCGTTCCGGCTGGGGTAAGAATTGTCGTTGACGCAAGGGTTGCCAATCTGCCTGATACGGAAATCAAATCTCTCCTCCAACTAGAGGACTATTGGGTTGACGGGGATGGAAATCGTGAGTACGGGAATGAAATAATGGGGCGCACTCCCGACGCTCCCAATTTGCAGTCTTTTCGTTACCGATCAAAGGATGTTCCGGGTAGCAAATTTCCTATCGATGTCGATCTTGGTTACATCAACCCGGTGGATGGATCTTTTCCGCAGCGACTGTGGATAGTTGAGATAAGCCGCATATACAGGATTTTGACACCGGAGGAACGCGAACAGCGCCGCTTGGAAGAGCAACAAGCGAAGCGCCACAAATACGGGTTGATGAATCTGTGTACGGGGATGCTGTGTCCTGAAACGGGGATCTGGCAGGGATACACGAAGACTTCCAGTTCGGATATTCATATGATCCGGAAGGGACATGAATTCCCCGATGTCCGCACGCTGACCCCTCGGGAGCAAGCGGAACGGAAGCAATACACGAACTTGTTTGAGCCGGGTCAGTGGATGTGGGTAAAGGAATATGTGGAGCCGGAGTGGATGAAGGAAGGCTGACCTGAAAATTGCAGCACGGGCGGCGGGGCTTCCGACAACAATCTCGCGTTGCGGGACGTCCCCGCCCGCATCCCGGTGTATCGATTCTGGCCTTCATGCGACGTGGCATGGCGCGCTCAGCGCCACGTCGCCCGTACGCCGTCCCCCGTTACCGCTCGATCTGCCGGTTCCACCGCGTATCCCACTGCGCACGGCGCGCGTTGATCGCGGTCCAGTCGACCACGGTCACCTTGCGCACCAGGTCGTCGACGTTGCCGAGACTCTGCTGCATCGCGGCCGGCATCTTCGCGAGACGGTTGGTCGGGATCTGCTTGCCGGCCTCGGCCGCCTTCGTTTGCGCGGGCGCGGACAACAGGAACTGAGCGAGCTTCTGCGCGAGTTGCGGGTCGGGATTGTTCGCGACCACGCACAGGTCGACGAGCAGCAGCACCGGACCTTCCTTCGGGTTCGCATACGCGACCGGGATGCCCTTGTCCTGCAGGTCGCCGACGCCGGTCGGCGTCAGCGGGAACAGGCCGGCCTCGCCGGTCTGCACCATCTCCGAGATCTTCGCCGAGTTCGGGATGTACTCGACGACGTTCGGCCCGACCGTGCTCGCCCACTTGCCGAAGCCGGGCTCGACGTTCTGTTCGTTGCCGCCGAGCAGCCGGTTGATCGCGAGGAAGCCGTGCAGCCCGAACGTGCTGCTAGACGCCGACTGGAACACGACCTTGCCCTTGTATTTCGGATCGGCGAAATCCATCCACGACGTCGGCGGCGCCCAGCCTTTCTCGGCGAACAGCTTCTTGTTGTACGCGATGCCGGTCATCCCGAGCTGCACGCCCGCGCCGACGTCGTCCTTCATCCGCGCGAACGGGTACAGCTCCTTCAGCACCGGCGAATCGTCGAGCTTCTGGCACACGCCAAGGCTCACCGCGCGCGCCATCACGCCGTCGTCGAGGAACGCGACGTGGATCTGCGGCTTGTTGCGGTTCGCGAGCAGCTTCGCGAGCACGTCCGACGACGTGCCGGGCACGATCACCACCTTCACGTTGTTGGCCTTCTCGAACTCGGGCAGCACCTGGCTCGTATAGGCCTTTTCCATCGGCCCGCCGTTCATGCCGACGTAGATCGTCTTCGTTTGCGCGAACGCGGGCGCGCCGGCGCCTGCGATGCTGAGGGCGGCGGCCGCCGCGATCGTTCCGAGCAGTTTCATCCTTGGGTTTCCTCTTGACGGAAAGGGGCGGTCGGCGCGGCTTGGCGGAAGAAGCGGCCGATCGAGAATGCATCGAGTGGCGTGGCGGTTTCGCCGGTGGTGACGAGATCGGCGAGCACGTCGCCGACGCCCGGCGCGAGCAGGAAGCCACCGCCTGAAAAGCCGAAAGCGTGCAACAGATTCGGCGTGGTAAGGCTCGTACCGATGATCGGGTTGTGGTCGGGCGTGCAGCCTTCGACGCCGCTCCACGTGCGGATCAGCAGCGCGTCGCGCAGCGCGGGCAGCAGCGCGCACGCATCGCGCATCACCGCGCGCGTCGTATCGACCGACGGCTGGCCGAATTCGCCGTCGCCGCGGCCGCGCCCGCCGCCGATCACGCAGTTGCCGCGCGCGACCTGACGCGCATAGACGCCGCCGCCATACACGCCGAGGTTGTGCGCGATGAACGGCGGCAGCGGTTCGGTCACCCACATGTTCGGATAGATCGGTTCCATCGGTACGGCTTCGCCGAAGCGCTCGGCGATCGTGTTCGCCCATGCGCCCGCAGAATTGATCAGCCACGTCGCGGTGTGCGCACGGCCGCCCGCCTGAAAGTGAAAGCGCATGCCGTCGTGGTGAACCTCGTCGACCGGGGTGTGTTCGAATACGTCCGCGCCCGCCGCGCGAGCCGCGCGCGCGAACGCGGGCGACACGAGGCGCGGGTTCGCATGGCCGTCGGTCTCGCACAGCGAACCGCCGAGCGCCGCGCGGCCGAGCCACGGGTAGCGGCGGCGGAACGCGTCGCCGCGCATCACCTGCAGCGGCAAACCATGTTCGCCGGCGAGTGCGGCGTATGCATCGAGCGCGTCGAGATCGGTGTCGCTGCGCGCGAGCCGCAAGTGGCCGGACACGACGAATTCGCCATCGATGCCGATCAGCTCGGGCAGGCGATCCCAGATGCGCCGCGCGCGCAGCGCGAGCGGCAATTGCTCGGCCGGGCGGCCCTGGCAGCGCACACCGCCGTAGTTCACGCCGCTCGCCTGCGCACCGCAGTCGCGCCGCTCGAACAGCCCGACGCGCAGCCCGCGGCGCGTGAGCGCGAGCGCGGCCGACGCGCCGACGAGGCCGCCGCCGACGATCGCGACATCGTAATGCCGGATCTCACTCATCGCGCGCCTCGTCGGGAATCGCCACGACGTCGTCGCCCGCGAGCGCGGCCGAGATCGAGAATGGTTTCACGGGTGGTTGCGCACGCAACCGGCCGACGTCGGCGAGCGGGCGGCCGGTTTCGGCGGCCAGCACGAGCGCGGCCGCGTCGCCGCACATGCGGCCCTGGCAGCGGCCCATGCCGACGCGCGTCAATGCCTTCAGCCGGTTCAGCTCGGTCGCTGCGCCGCCGCGGATGCAGCGGCGCAGCGTGCCCGCGTCGATTTCCTCGCAGCGGCACACGATCGTGTCGTCGGGGCAGCGCGCGGTCTGGTCGGCCGGCGGCGCGAACGCCGCTTCGAGGCCCGCGCGGAATGCGCCGATGCGTGCGAGCGTGCGGTCGAGCGCCGCCGCGCCGGGTTTGCCGGACGGCGAGCGCGATGCGATGCCGGCATCGTCGAGTAGCGCGAGCGCCGCACGCCGGCCCGATGCTTCGGCCGCGTCGGCGCCGGCGATGCCCGCGCCGTCGCCGGCGACGTAGATGCCGCGCACCGACGTGCGCCCGGCCGCATCGCGCTCCGGCAGCCATGCGCGATTGAGCGGGTCGAAGCCGAACCGGCAGCCGGCCAGATCGGCGAGCTGCGTTTCGGAACGCAGGCCGAAGCCGAAGCCGAGCGCATCGCAGTCGAGCATGCGCGGCGACGCGGTTTGCCCATCGTCGCTGGCCGCGCGCCATGCGAGCCCCGTCACGTGCTGGTCGCCGAGCACGCGCTCGAGCGTGACGCCCGTTTCGATCGCGACGCCATGCGCGCGCAGCCAGCCGATGGTGTAGAGCCCCTTCGCGAAGATCGACGGCATGCGCAGCAACGCGGGCGCGGCAGCGGCCTGGCGGCGCAGCGGGCTCGTGTCGAGCACGGCCGCGACCTGCACGCCGGCCTTCGCATACTGGTAAGCGACGAGGTAAAGCAGCGGCCCCGTGCCCGCGAAGACGATGCGCCGGCCGATCGCGCAGCCCTGCGCCTTCAGCGCGACCTGCGCGCCACCGAGCGTATAGACGCCCGCGAGCGTCCAGCCCGGCACGGGCAGCACGCGGTCGGTCGCGCCGCTCGCGACGATCAGGTGCGAGTACGGCACCGTCACTTCGCGGCCGTCCTGCAGCGTGTCGACGCGGCCCGCGCCGCATGACCACGCCAGCGTGTTCGGCCGGTAGTCGACGTGCGGCAGCAGCGCGGCCATCGTCCGGTGCACCGCGTCGGCCTTCGCGGCCTCGAAGCCGTACAGCGTGCGCTTGTCACGCGCGAATGCGACGCCGGCCGGCGGTTGACGATAGATCTGTCCGCCCCAGCGCGCGTTCTCGTCGATCACGACCGGGCGCAGCCCCGCGTCGACCAGTGCCTCGGCCGCGCGCACGCCGGCCGGCCCCGCGCCGACGATCACCGGTTGCAGCGCGGCGTTCATGCTGCGTCTCCGGCTGCGATCGGCCGGGCGACCGTGAGAATCCGCATGCCTTCGGTGATCGGCGTCGAGCATGCGCGCACCCGTGCGCCGGCTTCGGTGCGCACCCAGCAGTCCTGACACGCGCCGATCAGGCAGAAACCCGCGCGCGGCTGCCCGCCGAATTCGCTGACGCGCACGCGACGCTGCGCGACGAGGATCGCGGTGAGCACGGTGTCGCCGGCAAGCGCCTGCGCGGGGCGGCCGTCGAGCGTGAACGCGACGGCCGCGCGCTCGCGTTCGGCGACGCGCACGAACTGCGCGCCATCGTCCGCGATGTCGTTGGTACGGGAAACGGGAGTCGTCATCAATGTTGGCCGATCAGGATGCGGTTCAGGCCGTACACGCGATCGAGCAGCAGCATCGCGCCGGCGGTGATGAAGATGACGAGCGCCGACACCGATGCCATCATCGGATCGATCGATTCGGTCGCGTACATGTACATGCGCACGGGCAGCGTGACCGTTTGCGGCGACGTGACGAAGATCGACATCGTCAGCTCGTCGAAGCTGTTGATGAACGCGAGCAGCCAGCCGCCCGTGATGCCGGGCACGATCATCGGCAGCGTGATGCGGCGGAAGGTCGTCCACGGGTCCGCGCCGAGCGAGCACGCGGCCTGCTCGATGCTGCGGTCGAGGCCCGCGACGGACGCGAGCACGAGCCGCATCACGAACGGCGTGATGACGATCATGTGCGCGAGCACCAGCCACGCGAACGAACCGGTCGCGCCGATCAGCGCGAAAAAGCGCAGCAGCGCGATGCCGAGCACGAGGCCGGGAATCACGAGCGGCGACAGCAGCAGCCCGTTCAGGAACGCGCGGCCCGGAAACGTCGCGCGGCCGATCGCGAGGCCGGCCGGCAACGCGATCGCGAGCGACAGCGTCGCCGACGCGAACGCGAGCTTCACGCTGTTGAAGAACGCGGTGACGAAGTCGGGATAGTCGAGGATCGCGCGGAACCAGCGCAGCGACACGCCGCGGATCGGCAGCGTCAGCGTTTCGTCCGGCGTGAACGCGACGAGCACGACGATCGCGAGCGGCGCGAGCACGAACAGGATCACGAGCGTGTGGAACGCCAGCGCAAAGGGGCCGTTCTTTCTCATCGGGAGGCGCCTCCGAGGCTGCGCGCGTAGCGGCGTTCGAGCACGCGGTAGTAGGTGAGCATCACGACGAGGTTCGCGGCGAGCAGCAGTACCGCGATCGTCGCGCCGAGCGGCCAGTTCAGCGAGCCGAGGAATTCGTCGTAGACGGCCGTGGCCGCGACCTTCAGCCGGCGTCCGCCGAGCAGGCCGGGAATCGCGAACGCGCTCGCCGACAGCCCGAACACCATCAGGCTGCCCGACAGCACGCCCGGCATCAGTTGCGGCACGACGATGCGGCGCAGCGTCGTGAACGGCGACGCGCCGAGCGACAGCGCCGCGTGCTCGGTCTGCGGATCGAGCCGCTGCAGCGCGGTCCACACCGGGATCACCATGAACGGCAACATCACGTGCACCAGCGCGATCACGATCGCGAAGGTCGTGTATTCGAGCTTGTACGGACCGAGGCCGACGAGCGCGAGCGCCTGGTTCACGAGCCCGCTCGTGTTCAGCAGCATGCTCCAGCCGAACGCGCGCACGACCACCGACACGAGCAGCGGCGCGAGGATCGCGAGCAGGAACAGCGAGCGCCACGGGTCGCGCATCTTCGACAGCACGTACGCTTCGGGCGTGCCGATCGCGACGCAGATCGCGGTGGTCAGCGCGGCAATGCCGAACGTACGCGCGAAGATCGTGTGGAAGTACGACGAGCCGAGCACCTCCGCGTAGTTGCCGAACTGGAACGCGGCGATCGGGCCGGTGGCCGGGTCGAAGCGGTAGAACGTCAGCACGAACGTCATCGCGAGCGGCACGAGCACGAGTGCGGCGAACAGCGCGAAGGCAGGCGCGCACATCAGCCACAGCGGCGCATGCGCGCGCCAGCTCGCACGCAGCGCGGCGCCGCCGACGGCGCGAGGCGACACCGCATCCGCCGCGGCCGTGGCGGCTACGGTCGCGCCCGATTGCGCGAGCCCGGCCGGTGCGCCTTCGGTCGAGAGCGGGCGGGAAGGCTGTCGCATTCAGGCCTCCCGACGCATCACGCGCACCGCGTCGCTGTGCCAGTCGATGCCGACCGGCGCGCCTTCCGCGAGGGGCTCCGCGCCTTCGTTCTGGCAGCACACGAGCACTTCGCCGAGCGCGCTGTCGACGCGGTACAGCCACTGGCTGCCGAGGAAGAAGCGGCTCGTGACGGTCGCGGCGAAGCGGCCGGCATCGGGCGCGCACAGCCGCAGCTTCTCCGGCCGGATGCAGACCGACACCGCGTCGCCCACGCGTATGTCGCGCTCGCGCGGCGGCAGGTGGGCGGTGCGGCCGGTCTCGGCGAGATCGTGCCCGAGGTCGATGCGGATCGCGTCGCCGTCGTGCGCGACGATCGTGCCGGGCAGCAGGTTCGCCTTGCCGATGAACTGCGACACGAAATGGTTTTCCGGGCGCTCGTACGCGCGGTACGGCGTATCGGTCTGCGTGATGCGGCCGGCTTCCATCACGACCACGCGGTCGCTGATCGACAGCGCTTCCGACTGATCGTGCGTGACCATGATCGTCGTCGTGCCGATCTTGCGCTGGATCGCGCGCAGCTCGAACTGCATGTCCTCGCGCAGCTTCGCGTCGAGGTTCGACATCGGTTCGTCGAGCAGCAGCACCGGCGGCTCGATCACGACCGCGCGCGCGATCGCCACGCGCTGCCGCTGGCCGCCGGACAATTCGCGCGGAAAGCGGTGCGCGAGCGCGTCGAGCCGCACGAGCGCCAGCGCCGCGCGAATGCGCTCCGCGCGCTCGGCCTTGTCGACGCCGCGCATGTCGAGGCCAAAGCCGACATTCTCCGCGACGCTCATGTGCGGAAACAGCGCATAGCTCTGGAACACGATGCCGAGCCCGCGGCGGTTCGGCTTCAGGTGCGTGATGTCCTGCCCGTCGAGCGCGATGCGGCCGCGCGTGACGTCGACGAAGCCGGCGATCATCTGCAGCGTGGTGGTCTTGCCGCAGCCGGACGGCCCGAGCAGCGACACGAATTCGCCTTGCTCGACCGACAGGTTGACGTCCGCGACGGCGGTGAGCTCGCCGAAGGTTTTCGTCAGATCCGTAAGCGTGAGAAACGACATGGGGAGCTCCGGGTTCGCACACCGCATGGCCGGTGCGCCGATGACGCGGACTCTAGCCAGCCATATTTCGGCGCGTCAATTTCGAATTCTGCTGAACGGGATGAATTTCGGAAAAATTCCATTGAGCGGAACGAACGGGGAAATCGCCTGCGAATCGTTCCGGTGGATGAAGGGCGGTCGACCCGCGAAACGCGCGCGTCAATCCCGTGCACACCCGGATGCCCGCGGATTTTCGACCGGACGACAATGGCGGCTATCGTATTCCGTTCAATGAAATCGTCGAGGAGAGCCGGCATGCAGGAACCCCATTCGACCGGAACGTCGCCGGCTGCACGTACGCCGTGCCCGGGCGAGGACGCCGTCGACCCGGCCGATGCGGCCGGCGCGCCCGGCACCGGCATGCTGCAGCGTGCGTTCGCGATCCTGCGCGCGCTGGCCGGCATGCAGCAGGACGGCGTGCGCGTCACGCATCTCGCGAAGGCCGTCGGCCTCACGCAGGGCACCGCGCACCGGATCCTGCAATCGCTGATCGCCGAAGGGATGGTCGAACAGGACGAGCAGTCGAAGCTGTACCGGCTGAGCGTCGATTTCTTCGCGCTCGCCGCGCTGGCCGGCAACCCGAGCAGCATGCGCACGCTGTGCCGGCCCGCGCTGCTGCGGCTGTGCGCGAGCCTCGGCGAAACCATTTTCCTGCTCGTGAAGAGCGGCTTCGACGCGGTGTGTCTCGACCTGTGCGAAGGGCCGTTTCCGATTCGCTCGTTTACCGGCGACATCGGCGGACGCATCGCGCTCGGCGTCGGGCAGGGCAGCCTCGCGATCCTCGCGTTCCTGCCCGAGGCCGAGCGCGAGGAAGTGATCCGCTTCAACGTGCCGCGCATTCGCGGCTACGGCGTGCTCGACGAAGTGTATCTGCGTACCGAGATCGAACGCGTGCGGCAACTCGGCTACGCGGGCCGCAACAGCGGTGTGCTCGACGGCATGGCCGGCGTCGCGGTGCCGATCCTCGATCGCACCGGTTATCCGGTCGGCGCGCTGAGCGTCGGCACGCTCGCGTCGCGGCTCGGCGACGACCGGATGCCGATGGTCGTCGAGCTGCTGCGGCGCCAGGCTGATGCGATCGGGCCGCGCACGAATCCGTTCGACGCCGCGTTGCGGCGACCGATGCACGGGCTATCGGGGAAAGCCGTCTAGCCGCGTCGCGCGTGGCCGTTTCATCGACTTCCTTGCGCAAGCCATTCACGTCCGATCAACGCGCGCAGGGTCCAGAGGACCCGTGCGCTTTTGTTTTTTTAGCGGCGCTGCTTGTGCGTCTCGAATGACGTTTTTCGAGGGTTATACGACCTTTGCGCCATCTGCCTCCCGTTCCATACTGCACGTGAACGATCAAGCCGGAACCCGCACGCCAGCGCCATCGCGTGTGCGTATCCGGTCCGGTCACTCACGACATGAAAAGGAACGGAAGATGCGACTCAGCAACAAATCGGCGTTGATCACGGGCGGCACCAGCGGCATCGGTCTCGCCACCGCGAAGTTGTTCATTGCAGAAGGCGCGCGCGTGGCCGTGACGGGGCGCGACGAGGCCGTATTCGAGCGCGTGAAGGCGGAGCTCGGCGAGCATGCGGTCGTGCTCAAGGGCGACGTGCGGTCGCTCGACGACATGCGCGCGATCGCCGCCGAGGTCGACGAGACGTTCGGCGGCCTGGACGTCGTGTTTGCCAACGCCGGCTGGGCCTTCCCGTCCGCCGTCGACGACATCGACGACACGCTCTACAACGACATCATGGACGTCAACGTCAAGGGCGTGGTGTTCACGCTTCAAGCGGCGCTGCCGTACTTGCGAGAAGGTTCGTCGGTGATCCTCAATACCTCGTTCGTCGATCAGACGGGCAAGCATGGCATCTCGTTGACCGCGGCAGCGAAGGCCGCCGTGCGATCGTTGGCCCGCAGCTGGTCGTACGAATTTCTCGACCGGAAAATCCGCTTCAACGCAATCGCGCCCGGCCCGATCGATACGCCGCTGCTCTCCAAGTGGGGCAAGCCCGACGAATGGGTGCGCGAGCGCAAGGCCGAATTCGCGGAAGCGATTCCGGCGGGCCGCATGGGCACGGCCGACGACATCGCGTACGCGGCGCTCTATCTCGCCAGCGACGAATCGTCGTACGTCGTCGGCACCGAGCTGGTGGTCGATGGCGGGGCGTCGCAGCTTTAAGCCTGCGCTTCACGCTTCCCGAGCCTGGCGCGTCATCCCGGCTCACCCCCATCCCGATTCACGTCCGCCACGCCGTTCGCCGTGGCGGTTCTTCGATCCGGCCCGGCGCGGTTGCGCTCGCCCATGGGCCGAAGTGCAAGGAGCAATCATCTTGACCGACAGTAGCGATAACCATGCGTCCGTCAGCCCACTCACGCGGGCAGGCCGTTCGCGCCGCGATGTCCTGAAGTTCGGCAGCGCCGCCACCCTCGGCGCCGTGCTGGGCGGCGGTGCGTTGCTCGGGCGCGCCAGGCCCGTGCTTGCGCAAACGGGCAGCGCGGGGCTGCTCGCGCCGAACGCGCCGCTCGACATCCTGATCGTCAATTACGACGGCGGCACGCTGCTCGACTTCGCGGGCCCCAGCGAGGTTTTCCATCGCTTGCCGAATACGAACGTTCGCTACGCGAGCCTCGACGGCGGCGACGTGACGCTCGAATTCGGCGTCGTGTACGGCAAGACCGAACGGCTGGCCGATATCGACAAGACCGACGTGATCCTCGTGCCCGGCGGCTCCGATTTGTCGGTGCCGATGCGACCGGCGTATCAGGCGCAGATCCGGCGTCTGGCGGAAAGCGCCAAACACGTGACGTCGGTGTGCAACGGCTCGCTCGTGCTCGCCGCGACGGGCGTGCTCAACGGCAAGCGCAGCGCCTGCCATTGGGCGTTCGTCAACAAGCTGGCCGAATATGGCGCGATTCCCGTTCCCGATCGCTTCGTCGAAGACGACAACGGCCGCTTCATGAGCGGCGGCGGTGTGACGGCGGGCATCGACTTCGCGCTGCGCGTGGCGGCGAAACTGCGCGGCCAACAGGCAGCCGAATACACGCAGCTCGTCATCGAATACGATCCCGCTCCGCCGTTCCACTCCGGTCACCCGAGAGAGGCGCGGCCCGAACTCGTCGCGATGGTCGACAAGAAGCTGCCCGGCGCGTCAAAGGGACTCGCACGCATTCCCGGCGTGCGCTGACACACCTTCCGGCAGCGCGTGCAGCGTTGCCTCCTCTTCAATTCAACCCGATTCGGAAATCATTCGATGCGACAGATTCATCTTTGTACGGCTGCGCTTGCAGCGTGCGTGTCCTTTTTTGCATTCACGGCGCCGGCTGTCGCCGGTGGTGCGCAACGCCTGCCCGAAGCGGCGATCAAGGCCGAAAACGTGCGATGGGCGGATGCCTTTGCGCGAGGAGACTACGAGGCGATTGGCCGCCTCTATACCGACGATGGCGCGCTCTTGCCGCCGGGAGGCGACAAGGTCACGGGGCACCGCGCGATCACCGAGTACCTCACCAATGGGTACGCCGGATCGAAGCCCGGCACCGTATCGTTCAGCAACTATGAGTTCTACGGTAATGACCGGGTCGTGACGGAGGTATCGGATGCGGAGGTTCGCGACGGTGACGGAAAGCTCACGGTCCGCGCGAAGCAGACGCTCATCTTCCTGAAGCAGGGCGGCACGTGGAAGCTGCATCGCGACATGTGGAACGCTTACCCGCCCGCCAAGGATTGACGACGATGATCGACGTCCGGAGAAATGGCGCGTTGGGTATCCACGCGCCAATCACCTGTTAGCGAGACGTCGACCTGGCAGCGCGCTGATCGGCAGGCGGTCGATCAGCGCGCTGCGTTCGACCGGCTCTCGCGTCGAACCGCTTGCGGCGGGTGTCCAAGCAGCTTGATGAAGGCTCGGCGCATCCGTTCCGGATCGGTGAATCCCACCGCCAGCGCGATCTGTTCGATCGGTTCGCTGCCGCCCTGCAGGCGCAGCCTTGCCGCTTCGACGCGTAAACGCTCGACGGCCCGCGCCGGTGTTTCCCCGGTTTCCCGGCGAAAGGCGCGCCCGAACTGTCGCACGCTCAAGCTGGCGGCATCGGCGAGCCGCTCGACCGGCAACGATTCAGCCAGATGTTCGCGGGCGAAATTCAGTGCGATGCGGATGCGATCCGATTCCGGCTCCATCTGCGACATCGCGGAGAATTGCGACTGCCCGCCGGGCCGCCGATACGGAACGACCAGTAGCCGCGAGACCTCGCGCGCAATCTCCGCGCTCATGTCCCGCTCGATCATGCCGAGCGCGAGGTCGATGCCGGAGGCGATGCCCGCCGACGTCCAGACGCGGCCATCGACGACATAGATACTGTCGCCGTCGACCCGGGTGCGAGGGAAGCGTGACTGCAATTGCGCCGCGTATCGCCAGTGCGTCGCGGCTCTCAGGCCGTCGAGCGAGCCGGTTTCCGCGAGCAGAAATGCGCCCGTACACACGCTTGCCACGCGCGACGCCTTGGCGGCCAGCTTGCTGGCCGCGGCGATATTGTCCGCTGTCTGCATCGGGGCGATATCGCCGCCGACGAACACGATGGTGTCGAACGCGCGCCTTCCGATCGGCTTCGTGTCGATCGAAAGGCCGGTATTGCCGGGAATCGGGCCGCCGGATGGCGAGATGACGTGAAGATCGTACGGCGTGTGGCCGGCGGCCGTGGCCACCTGATTGAAGGCCGACAACGGGCCGCCAAGATCGAGCGCGTCGTAGCCGCGGCAAACGAAGAAGCCAATTCGATGCATGACGAAGCAATTGGTCGATAACCCGGGAATGGCGAATTTTACCGGGAACCCTCGGATTGTGTCGTTTGACGCGAAACGAGGGAAAAAAGACGTTTACGCCGTCGTCGATTGACTGTATTCGTTTGCGCCGCGTTGATGCGATGCCGACAGGAAGCGACGATCAGCGACGGTAGATGAACTCCAGATCGGTCGATTCGCCGACCTTGAAATCGTACGTGCCGACACGCTTGAAGCCGGCCTTCTCGTAGAACGCGATGGCCTTCGCGTTGCCCGACCACACGCCGAGCCATACCGGGCCGGGGCGCGTCGCGGCGAGATACGCGAGCGCGGCGTCGAACAGCGCCCGTCCGGCGCCGGTTCCCTGCGTGCCGCGTCGAAGGTAGATCTGATGGATCTCACCCGAACCGTCCGCCACTTCGGGGTGCGGAAGCTTGCACGGCCCGGCATGCGCATACCCGACCAGCGTGCCGTCGTCGCCTTCCGCGACCCACGTGCGGCACTGCGGGTCGCCGAGCTGTTCGGCGATCGCGGCAACCGAGTAGGTGCGGGCTTCGTACTCGGCCAGATCGTGCGGCGGGTAGTCGATGCCGAATCCGTCCTGCAGAAAGGTTTCGCGAAACGTATCGCGCTTCAATTCGGCAAGCGGGACGGCATCGGCCAGGGTCGCAACGCGGATCAACATGGAGCATTTCTCGGTTCGGTGTCGGGCCGACAGTTTATCGCGGGCGATCTCGTGCAGCGGGCGTCCCGATGCGGGGAAAAGCGCCGATTTTGCAGCGCAGCGAAAGGCGGCGACACACGCCTGGCTCGGCCTCCATGACGAACCGAACCCCCCGGCACGGCAATCATGCGGATGCCGATGGTTGACCGCCGTCGGACATGCTAGGATTTCCGTCAAACAACTCCGGAGACTGCGATGCCGTTCATCTGCGAAAACGTTGAATGTCGTGCCGTGCTGGCTCGCGGGCAGGTCAGGCACCATCAGGAGGGCGCGGGCTGGTGCTTCTACTGCCCGGACTGCAACACCCGAAACGAGTTGATGAATGTCGGCACGATCAGCGGCCCTGTCGAGCTGGTTCAGCCGGAGCGGGCCAGCCCGCCGCACAAGGTCGTCGCGACGGCCCGGCCGCTGGACGACGGCCGATACGCGGCGCAGTTGAGCGTGCAGCGGGCGCTCGCCGTGAAAGGCACCTACGCGGCCGAAGAGCACTGGGATCAGCTCGGCGTATTCGGCGACGCGCAGGAAGCCGTCGCGCATGCGAAGTCTTTCGCCACGAACCTGCTGCAGCGCGCGGCATAGTCGGCACTTTTCCGTGAACGAACAAGGGGCGTCGCGCATTCGGGCGCGACGCCCCTTTGTGTTTTCCGCCCGCGCTCGTCAGTGGTGGCGATCGACCGGGAAGGTCTGCTTCGCGATTCGCCGATACGTGCGGTCCTGAATCAGGCTCCCGAGAAAGCCATGCGCGATCACGCAGCCGGCGCCTGCGCCGCGCGGGCCTGTTCGCGGGCCGCGACCCGTTCCCGGATCCGCGCGCGGTCGGCCGGCGTCACCGGCGTGAAGATCACGAGGCTCAGGTCCGGGCTGCCGGTGACCGAGAACGCCGAATACTCGAGCGCGATCCGGCCGGCTTGCGGATGGCGGATCTCCTTCGTGCCTTCGTCGTGCGTACGGATATCGTGGTCGCGCCACATCGCGTCGAATTCGGCGCTGGTCGCGCGCATCTCGTCGACGAACGCCTGCACGGCCTGCGTCGCGCCGCTGCGCGCGACGTCCGCGCGAAATGCGCCGACCGCGAATCGTGCGACGCGCTCCCAGTTCGGCTGCGCGTCACGCACGCCCGCGTCGACGAAGATCAGCCGCAGGATGTTGCGCGCGGCCGGCGGCAGCGTCGCATAGTCGGTCAGCATCGCGGCCGCCGCGTCGTTCCACGCGACGACGTCCCACGTCGCGGTGCGGATGATCGCGGGGCTCGCGTCGAGCGAATCGAGCACATGCTGCAGGCGCGGCGTCACGCTCGCCGGCGCGTGATAACGCACCTCGGGCGGATGGCCGACGCCGAGCAGGAACAGGTGCTCGCGTTCGGCGTCGTTGAGCATCAGCGCGCGGGCGAGCCGGTCGAGCACGTCGGCCGACGGCGCGCCGCCGCGCCCCTGTTCGAGCCACGTGTACCACGCGGCGCTCACGTGCGCGCGCTGCGCGACTTCCTCGCGCCGCAGGCCCGGCGTGCGGCGGCGCGTGGGCGGCAGCCCGAGCGCGGCCGGGTCGAGTTTCTCGCGGCGGTCCCGCAGGTACGCGCCGAGCAGGTTGTCGGGGGTGTCAGCCATATCCTGTTAGTTCGTTTACCGGTAAACCGTCACGACTTCACCGCGAGCGGCCATCGACGGATAGTAAGCCTCCATTTCATCCGGAGGTGCTGAACATGCGTGTCTTTGTTACGGGAGCGTCAGGATTCGTCGGCTCGGCCGTCGTCGCCGAACTCGTGGCCGCCGGGCACTCGGTGCTCGGGCTGGCGCGGTCCGACGCGGCCGCGGCGTCGGTTGCCGCAGCCGGCGCGGACGTCCATCGCGGGTCGCTGGAGGATCTCGACAGCCTGACGCGCGGCGCCGAAGCCGCCGACGCGGTGATCCACACGGGATTCAATCACGACTTCTCGCGCTTCGCGCAGAACTGCGAACTCGACCGCCGCGCGATCGAGACGATCGGCGCGGCGCTCGCCGGCTCGGCGCGGCCGCTGGTCGTCACGTCGGGCCTCGCGCTCGTCGCGCCCGGCCGCGCGGCGACGGAGGACGATCCGCACGTGCCGGTGTCGGCGAACTATCCGCGTGCGTCCGAAGCGACCGCGGTCGCGCTGGAAGCGCGCGGCGTGCACACGTCGGTCGTGCGCCTGCCGCCGTCCGTGCACGGCGACGGCGATCACGCGTTCGTGCCGCGCCTGATTGCGTTCGCGCGGGAGAAGGGTGTATCGGCGTTCATCGGCGACGGCGCGAACCGCTGGCCGGCCGTGCACCGGCTCGACGCGGCGCGCGTGTACCGGCTCGCGATCGAACGCGGCACGGCGGGCGCGCGCTATCACGCGGTCGACGATACGGGCGTGCCGTTCCGCGAGATCGCCGAGGTGATCGGGCGGCGGCTGAATGTGCCGGTCGTCGCGAAGTCGGCGGCGGAAGCCGGCGAGCACTTCGGCTGGTTCGCGATGTTTGCGGGGATGGATGCGCCCGCAACCAGCGAGCGCACCCGGGCATCGCTCGACTGGGCGCCGACGCAGCCGCGATTGCTGGCCGATATCGACCGGCCGCGGTATTTCGAAGGCTGACGAGCGGCGCGCGCCGCTCGCCATGGGCGGGCTCACCCGTGACGAACACCCTCCACGTCGCGGCCGCCCGCCTGCCGTGCGTCACTCGACCGGATGCAGATCCTGCAGCAGCGTCGGCACCAGCTCCGACACGGTCGGGTGGATATGCATCGCGCGGCTGATCGTCGTGTACGGCGCGCCGGCGGCCATCACGTCGAGGATCCCGTGCACGACCTCGTCGCCGGTCACGCCGAGGATCGACGCGCCGAGGATCGCGTGGGTGCTCGCATCGACGATCACCTTCATGAAGCCCTGGCTTTCGCCTTTCTCGACCGCCCGGCCGACGCGCGTCATCGGGCGCGTGCCGACCAGCAACCGGCGGCCCGTCTGCTTCGCTTCCGCAAGCGTCATGCCGACGCGGCCGAGCGGCGGATCGATGTACATCGCATAGGCCGTGACGCGGTCGGATACCTTGCGCGGATCGTCGTCGAGCAGGTTCGCCGCGACGATCTCGTAGTCGTTGTACGCGGTGTGCGTGAACGCGCCGCGCCCGTTGCAGTCGCCGAGCGCCCAGATGCCGGGCACGTTCGTGCGCAATTGCTCGTCGACGGTGATGTAGCCGCGCGCGTCGGTGTCGATGCCCGCGCGGTCGAGCCCCAGATCGCCGGTATTCGGCACGCGCCCGACCGCGAGCAGCAGGTGCGAGCCCGCCACCTCGCGGCCGCCGCCCGCGCAGTCGAGGCCGACCACGATGCCGTCGCCGTCGAGGCGTGCGCTCAGGCAGTTCGCATCGAGCTGCACGTCGATGCCTTCCTTTTCGAGGATCTCGCGCACGGCCTGCGACACGTCTTCGTCCTCGCGGTGGATCAGGCGCGCACCTTTCTCGACGATCGTGACCTTCGAGCCGAAGCGGCGGTACATCTGGCCGAATTCGAGCCCGACGTAGCTGCCGCCCACGATCACGAGATGGTCGGGCAGGAAGTCGACGTCCATCATCGTCGAGTTGGTCAGGTACGGCACCGAGTCGAGGCCCGGCATCGCGGGCACCTGCGCGCGTCCGCCGACGTTGATGAAGATGCGGCCGGCTTCGAGCACGTCATCGCCCACGCGCACCGCGTTCGCGCGTTCGAAGCGGGCATGACCCTGAAAGACGGTCGTGTTGTCGAGGCCGCGCACCCATTGCTCGACGCCGTGGTTCGAGCGGCCCGAGATCTGGTCCTTGCGCGCCTTCACGGCTTTCATGTCGACGGTGACGGGGCCGCCGACCGACACGCCGTATTCGCTGGCGCGTCGTGCGAGCTGCGCGGCGTATGCGCTCGCGATCAGCGTCTTGGTCGGGATGCAGCCGGTGTTCACGCAAGTGCCGCCGAAGCGGCCGCGCTCGACGATCGCGACTTTCATGCCGGCGCCGGCCAGCCGTGCGGCGAGCGGCGGGCCGGCCTGGCCGGTGCCGATGACGATCGCATCGAAGTATTGCGTCATGACGTCCTCCTGTGCGGGGACAACGAGGAAAGGGGCAGGCGCAAGCCGCATGCCGTGCCGGCGGTCGCGCGGGCGACGAGCGCCTATGGTAGACCTGTTGGCCGGGTGTCGCGAGCGGCGGGCGGGCGACGCGCCGTATTGAAAAACGGCACCGCCGGCGGTGTCGCGGTGCGCAGCCTGCTAGTCCTTGCGCTGCCACTGCCCGAACGACACCGGCCGGTGCGCGTCGGCTCGCGTGACGGTGACGTGGTCGGGCTGGTCGTCGAGCGGAAACGATTCGGTGACGATCTGGTTCGAAAACAGCCAGCCGCGCGTGCGCGGGTCGTAGCGGAACGTGATGTAGTCGGTCCAGTGCTGCCCGCAGGCGACGGCGTTTTGCACGGTGAAATAGCGACCTTTCACCGAAAAGCCGTTGTCGGCCACATCTTCGGGATCGAAAGGGTCGCACTGGCCGCCTTCGTTCGCGCGCAGGACGACCCGGTCGTTGCGGGCGGCGAGCCGGTACGTGTGGTCGGCCTGTTCCTCGTAGATCAGCAGCGGGCGCGGCGACGGCTGCTCGCGTGTGTCCACCGCGCGATGCACGACGACGAGAAAGCTGTGCCGCCCGTTGTCAAGATCGGGCCCGGCTTGCGCGGTCAGCGGCTGGTAGCCGGGCGGCAGTTGTGCGGCGATCGATTTCGGCAGGGTGTCGGCGCGGGCGTTGAGCGAGAGGGCGGCGAGCAGCGGGAGCAGCAGGGCGGAAAGGCGAAGGGCGCGCATGGCGGGCGGTCCGGTCGAAAGGGGGGAAAGGGGGATGAGTCGCGCGGTGTTACAGATCAAGTCCGGAAAACTCGGCGCCCGGCGCCGGATTTCCGGGCTCGTAGCCCGGGAATTCGAGGCTGACGGTCGGGCTCGCGACGTACTCGCGAAAGATCGCTTCGACGGCGGCGGTATCGTCCGGATGGCGGGCGGCGCGGATCTCGATCATGGGGCGGCGCGGGATGACGGGAAAGAGGGCCAGCATAGCAGCGCACAGCCGCTTTCGGTCATGCGCGAAGCGTGCCAGAATCGACCGCTCGACCGTCGGAAACGACACGCAGGCGCCGGCGCAGCGGCGTCGCTGACCTGGAGACTTCGATGACCGCATCGGCTGCCGTACTCGCCATTCTGGCTGCGCTGTTTCTCGGCGCGATGATTCCGGGCCCGAGCTTCGTGCTGGTGGCCCGCAATTCGATTGGGCTGTCGCGCCGCGACGGGCTCGCCACCGCGCTCGGCATGGGCATCGGCGGCATCGTGTTCGGCGGCGTCGCGCTGGCCGGGCTCTACACGCTGCTGCAAGCCGTGGAATGGCTGTACGTGGGCCTCAAGGTCGCGGGCGGCGTGTACCTGATCTACATGGCGTCGAAGATCTGGCGCGGCGCCGACCGGCCGATCGCGATGGACGATCCGCAGGCGATGGCCGACGGCAGCGCGCGAAAGTCGTTCTGGACCGGCCTCACGACCCAGCTCAGCAACCCGAAGACGGCGATCTGGTACGGCAGCATCTTCGCGGCGCTGCTCCCGCAGCATCCGCCGCTGTGGTGCTATCTCGTGCTGCCGCCGCTCGTGTTCGCGGTCGAGTTCGGCTGGTACACGCTCGTCGCGCTGTGCTTCTCGACGCGCCGGCCGCGCGAACTCTACCTGCGCGCGAAGAAGTGGGTCGACCGCATCGCGGCCGGCGCGATCACGCTGCTCGGGCTGCGGCTGATCCTGAATGCGCCGAAAGCGGGGATCTGAGCGCTTCTTTATCAGCACGTGGCGGCGGCCGGCCGTGGCCGTCGCCGGTTAGCGGCGGAAACCGCCCGGGCCGCTCGTTCGAGCGCGCGTCGGCGTTCCGCCAACGCATGGCTTCCCGATGGCGCGACCGCTCGCTGGCCGCCGCCGACCGTGTTTCCCGCCCCTCATCGCCGCCCGCCGAGCCTTGCCCGACGGGCGTTCGCGTGGGTCGCCCGGCGCGCCGGGCGGCGCCGCTTCCCCGATTCTGACGGTCGACCGCCCGACGACGTGTAAACTGCAGCCTTTTTTGACGGTTTGCAGCATGGTGCAAGCATCTCCGCGCCCGGCGTTGAGCGGTCCGACGCTCGTCCGGCTGCTCGCGCGCCTGGCCGATGCCGACGTCGCGGAATCCCGGCAGACGCTGTCCGACCGGCTGAGCCAGTGGCTCGGCTGGACCGACGCGATCACGCTGTCGTCCGCGCTGAATGCGAGCCCGCCGGGCGTCGCGGCCGGCGTGCGCGGCTACGACGCCGAGCGCGACTGCGCGCGCGTGCGCCACGACCTCGCGCAGGCGATCACGGCCACTCACCGGCCGCGGGCGCGGCGCCGGCCGGGCGACCTGCCGCCGCCGGCCGCCGACACGGCCGATTTCGCGGACTTTCGCCAAACTTATCTGACCCTGCAGCAGGACATGGAAACGGCGATCGGCCAGTTGCGCGGCCGCCTGCGCGTCGCGCTCGCCGCGCGCTCGTCCGGGATGGCGCGGCTCGCGACGCTCGACACGATCATGGAGCGCGTGCTCGGCGCCCGCGAGCGCAGCCTGCTGTCGGCCGTGCCCGCGCTGCTCGGCACGCGCTTCGCGCGGCTGCGCGACGCGGAGCGGCAGGCGCTGGCCGAGGCCGAGAGCGAATCAGCCGCCGCCGCCGCGCCCGACGCCGCCGACCCATCGGCGCCGGCCGATGAAGGCCCGGTGGCCGTTACCCCGACCGTCGCGGCGATCGTGCCCGGCGCATGGCTCGATACGTTTCGCGACGAGATGCAAAGCATCCTGCTTGCGGAACTCGAAGTCCGGTTTCAAACGGTAGACGGGCTGCTCGCGGCCCTTCGCACCTGCTAATCAACACGCTATGTCCAGAATTCGCCTTGATCTCGTTGTCTTCGTCGCCGGTCTGCTCGCAGTGGGCTGGATCGGTGCCGGCTATGTCGCATCGAACCCGCTGGCGGCGGCCGTCACGCTGCTGATCGGCGCGTGCTACGTCGCCGGCGCATGGGAGCTGCTGCGCTACCGGCAGGCGACCGCCACGCTGTCGCGCGCGGTTGCCGGCCTGACCGAGCCGCCCGCGAAGCTCGACACGTGGCTCGACACGCTGCATCCGGGCCTGCGCGGCGCGGTGCGCGCCCGCGTCGAAGGCGCGCGCGTCGCGCTGCCGGGCCCGTCGCTCACGCCTTACCTCGTCGGCCTGCTGGTGCTGCTCGGCATGCTCGGCACGCTGCTCGGGATGGTCGTCACGTTGAAGGGTACGGGCGCCGCGCTCGAGAGCGCGACCGATCTCGATGCGATCCGCGCGTCGCTGATCGCGCCGGTGAAGGGGCTCGGGTTTGCATTCGGCACGTCGATCGCCGGTGTCGCGACGTCCGCGATGCTCGGGCTGTTGTCCGCGCTCGTGCGCCGCGAACGGATCGACGCGGCTCAGCAGCTCGACGCGAAGATCGCGACGACGCTGCGCGTGCATTCGTCCGCGCATCAGCGCGACGAATCGTTCCGGCTGCTGCAGCGCCAGGCCGACGTGATGCCGGCATTGGTCGACCGGTTGCAGACGATGATGACGACGCTCGAAGCGCGCAGCGTTGCGTTGCACGATCGTCAGCTCGAAAGCCAGCAGGCGTTTTTCGACCGGACCGAGCGTGCTTACGCGGGCCTTGCGTCGAACGTCGGCGACGCGCTGAAGGAAAGCGCCGCCGAAAGCGCGCGCGTGGCCGGCGCCGCGTTGCAGCCGGTCGTCGCCGCGACGATGACGGGGCTCGCGCAGGAGATGGCCGCGCTGCGCGACACCGTGACGGGCGCGGTGCAGCGTCAGCTCGACGGGCTGACCGAAGGCTTCGAGAAGACCACCGGCAACGTGACGGCTGTCTGGAACCGTGCGATCGACGAACAACGTCAGGCGGGCAACGCGGTCGCGCAGCAGTTGCAGACGACGCTCGGCCAGTTCACCGACACGTTCGCGCAGCGTTCGTCGGATTTGCTCGACGGCGTCGCGACGCGCCTCGAATCGACCGAAGGCCGCCTGTCGGACGCATGGCGCGAGGCGCTGTCGCGTCAGGAGCAGGTCGGCGAGACGCTGGCCGACCAGCATGCGCGCGCGCTGGGTGAAGCCGCCGCGACGTTCGAACGCCATTCGGCCGCGACGCTCGCCGCGATGCACGAGTCGCATGCGGGGCTGCAGACGCAACTTGCGGCACGCGACGAAGAACGCCTCGCTGCGTGGAACGATTCGCTGGCCGCGATGGCCGCGAAGCTCGGCGACGAATGGCAGCGTGCGGGCGCGCATAGCGCCGGCCGCCAGCAGGAAATCTGCGACGCGCTTGCACAAACGACGCGCGATCTCACCGCACAGGCTTCGACGTTCGAACAACGCTCGAACGATCTGCTGTCGACGATTCGCGAGTCGCACACCGGCCTGCAATCGCAACTGGCGGCACGCGATGAAGAACGCCTGTCGGCGTGGAACGATTCGCTGGCCGCGATGGCTGCGAAGCTCGGCGAAGAATGGCAACGTGCAGGCGTGCACAGCGCGGGTCGTCAGCAGGAAATCTGCGACGCGCTTGCACAAACGACGCGCGATCTCACCGCACAGGCTTCGACGTTCGAACAACGCTCGAGCGATCTGCTGTCGACGATTCGTGAGTCGCACACGGGCTTGCAATCGCAACTGGCGGCACGCGACGAAGAACGTCTGTCGGCGTGGAACGATTCGCTGGCCGCGATGGCTGCGAAGCTCGGCGAAGAATGGCAACGTGCAGGCGTGCACAGCGCCGGCCGTCAGCAGGAAATCTGCGACGCGCTTGCGCAAACGACGCGCGACCTCACCGCACAGGCGGCGACGTTCGAACAACGCTCGAACGAGCTGCTGACGACGATCCGCGATTCGCACGCCGGCCTGCAATCGCAACTCGCCGCACGCGACGAAGAACGCCTCGCCGCCTGGAACGATTCGCTCGCCGCGATGGCGGCCGCGCTGCGCGACGAATGGGCGCAGACGAGCGCGCAGGCCGCGGCGCGCCAGCAGGACATCTGCGACACGCTGACCCGCACCGCGAACGACATCACCGCGCAGGCGCAGGTGCACGCGAGCGACACGATCAACGAAATCTCGCGCCTCGTGCAGGCCGCATCGGAAGCGCCGAAAGCCGCGGCCGACGTCGTCGCCGAGCTGCGCCAGCGCCTGTCCGACAGCATGGTGCGCGACACCGCGACGCTCGAGGAACGCAGCCGCCTGCTCGCGACGCTGGAGACGCTGCTCGGCGCGGTCAACCACGCATCGACCGAACAGCGCGCCGCGATCGACGCGCTCGTCAGCACGTCGGCCGATCTGCTCGACCGCGTCGGCGCGCGCTTCAACGACACCGTCGATGCCGAAACGCGCAAGCTCGATTCGGTGGCCGCGCAGGTGACGGCCGGCGCCGTCGAAGTGGCGAGCCTCGGCGATGCGTTCGGGATGGCCGTGCAGGTGTTCGGCGAATCGAACGACAAGCTGCTCACGCATCTGCAGCGCATCGAGGCCGCGCTCGAGAAATCGCTCGCGCGCAGCGACGAACAGCTCGAGTACTACGTCGCGCAGGCGCGCGAGGTGATCGACCTGAGCGTGATGTCGCAGAAGCAGATCGTCGAAGACCTGCAGCAGCTCGCCGGCCGGCGGGCGCCCGTCGGAGCGTAACGCATGCACGACGAAATCGACGGCGGCGCGCAATCGGCGCCGGTGTGGCCCGCGTTCGCCGACCTGATGTCGGTGCTGCTCGGCGCGTTCGTGCTGATCCTCGTCGGCGTGATCGGCATGCAGCTCCAGCTCACGTCGAAGCTCGAGGAAGCGGTGCGCGCGCGCCAGCTCGAGGCGCAGCAGCGCAAGTCGCTCGAGCAGGCGCTCGCCGGGCCGCTCGCGGCCGGCCGCGTGACGCTCGTGAACGGGCGCATCGGCATCAGCGGCAACGTGCTGTTCGCACTGAACTCCGATCAGTTGCAGCCCGCGGGCCGCGACCTGCTGAAGACGCTGGCCAGCCCGCTCGCCACGTACCTGAAGACGCGCGACGAGATCCTGATGATCAGCGGCTTCGCGGACGACCAGCAGGTGCACGCCGGCAACCGCCTGTTCGCGGACAACTGGGAACTGTCGGCCAAGCGCGCGTTGACGGTCACGCGCGCGATGATCGATGCCGGCGTGCCGGCGTCGTCGGTGTTCGCGGCCGCGTTCGGTTCCGAACAGCCGGTCAGCTCGAATGCGGACGATGAAGGCCGCGCGAAGAACCGCCGCGTGGAGATCGCGCCGGTGCCGCGCAAGTCGGCGTCGAACGGAGGAAAGGCAAAGTGACGGGCGACGCGACGCACGTGCGCGCGACGCTCGACGCATGGCGCGAGCAGGGCGCGGACCGGCTCGATCCCGTGCGTTTTCACCGGATCGACGCGCTCGAGAAGCGCGCGGCCGCGCTCGACGGCGACGCGCGTGCGTTGCTCGATGCGCGGCTTGCAACGCTGATCGAAGGGTTTGCGGAGATCGTCGCGCGAGCCGGTGAAACCGAAGCCGCGCGCGAGACGGCGGCAACCGCGACGGGGGCGCCCGCACGCGGCGCGCTTGCCGCGCTCGTCGCAGGGCTCGCGCGCGATGCGCAGGCGGACCGGCGCGGGCTCGATCCCGAACTGGTCGACTACTTCCGCGCGATGTGGTCGAAGGTCCGCACGGAACAGCAATACCGCCAGTCGCTCGACCAGGTGCCGCGCAACGCGGGGCCGCTCAATTCGAACAGCCTCGTGCACCGCTCGCTCGCGACGATGCGCGAGCTGTCGCCGGACTATCTGCAGCAGTTCCTGTCGTACGTCGATGCGCTCGCATGGCTCGAGGATCTCGCCGGCGGCGGCGCGCAGCCCGAGAAGGAAGCACCGCGCGCGAAGGCGGCCAAACCGGCGAGAAAGACGACGCGCGCCAAGGCGCGATAGCGCCACGACGCACGCGTTCAGCGTGTGGATCGTCTACCGGCCGGCATCCGGGGCGTCGATCGCCGTGCGCAGCGCGTGCAATGCTTCGACGAGCGCCGACGCGAACGGCGGATGCGCGGCGATGCCCGCCGCGTCGAGCTGGCTGCCGAGGATCGGCAGCGCGATCGATGCGGGCTCGACGATGCGCGCCGACATCACCGCCAGCGTTTCGCGCAGCGCCGCGTCCGCATGCGTCGCGCGCGGCGACGCGTTCAACACCGCGACCGGCTTGTACACGACGGCCTCGCATCCCACGATCCAGTCCAGCGCGTTCTTCATCACGCCCGTTACGCCGTGCGCGTATTCCGGGCTGGCGATCAGCACGCCGTCGGCTGCGTTGAGGCGGTCGATCAGATCGCGCACCGCCGCGGGCGTCGGGTATTCGGCATCGGGATTGAACAACGGGAATTCGCCGAGACGATCGAAGCGCGTGATATGCATGTCGCGCGGGGCAACGCGCGCGGCTGCGTCGAGCAACGCCGCGTTGTACGACTGCGCACGGAGGCTGCCGCACAATGCGACGACGTCGATGCGGCGCTCGGAATCGATTCGGGTTTCGTTGGCCATCGCGGAACGTGTGGGGAGGTGGCTCGCGCGGCGGCGCGCGGATGCGGCGAATTATCGCATCGGTGCATGAGCCACATGAGCCGCGTGAGCGACGGAACACGCGTGGCCGGCGCTGTGCACGGGATGTCGTTCGTGTTCGCTGTGCCGCACATTCGCGTTCGCATACTCGGCGGCATCGACGCCGGCCATCCCGGCCGCACGCGCGAATGCTCCGATTTCCCATCCACTGCCGAGCAACAGCCGCCGCGTATGCAGCGCGCCGTGCACGTCGTCGGCAACGGATTCGCCGAGATAACGCAGCATGCGGCCTTCGACGTCGATGAAGCCGTGCCGATAGTCGTGTGCGAGCGCGGTCCACAGTTGCGCCGCGCCCGTCGATTGGCGCGCGCCGCTGATCAGGCACACGCCCGCGTCGAGTGCCCATCGATACAGCGTCGTCGCGAGGCCCTTGCGTTGCGCCGAGCCGCGCAGTCGTGTATGTGGTGCGCGCAGGTAGCGGTCGGCGCGGCGCGGGATTTCGGGCAGGCGGTTGAACACCGTATAGCCGGCAAGCTGGCGCGCGGCTGGATTCTCGACATACAGGAAGTATTCGCCGTCCGCCTCGCGATGGCGGACGATCAGGCCCGAACGGCCGAGCGCGACGGCCGGCAGGCCGTGCAGGCGATGGCCCGGCTGGTGCAGGCGTTCATACAGGGTGTCGAGTTCGTCGTCGATGTCGTGCTGGGAATGCTGTACGTCGATACGCATGGCAAAAGGCGCCCGTCTCGGGCGCATCGAGAAAGGGGTTCATGGCAACGGGGGAACGGAAATGGAAGCGGCTCCCGGTCTCGGCGAGCGAGCCGGGGCCGCGAATCAGCTGGGGATATGCTGGAAACCGGCGGCGACCGCGGCGAGGCCCGCGATGCAGAGTGCGAACAGGATCAGGGCTTTGTGGATCACGTCTCTCTCCTCATGAATGCGCGCGGCGCCGAAGGGCGGCATCGCGGAGACGGTGAGCGGCGGGCACGGCCCGCACGGCCGTCGTGCGGGACGACGGTCGGGGTGTCCGGGCGACGGGCGCACGCGGACGGTCAGCACCATACGCGACGGGCTGGGGGCGGGCAATCGGACTGAGGGAGAAAAGCGAGGAAACGCGAGGAATCGCGGTGTTTCGCGACAATTGGCCACATGGGGGCTGTGGGCCCGCCATGATTCGCCGCGAAGATCCGGAATCGATCGCGTAGCGGTTGCCGGCGGCAGCCCGCGTTCATGCCGGGAAATCGCATACACTTCACCGCGAACGAACCCCACAAGGATCTGACCATGGGAGCGGGCCCGTCCACGGATCGCTGAGCCGCAACAACGTGCTTCACCCGGTTGTTGCGGCGATCTCCTCTCGTCGATGACTCAGCAGGCAGATTGCCGCCGGATTTCCCTTTTCCGAGCGGATGCTTCGTCATGCCTGATCAAACCCGAACCACGCCCGCATGGGCTTGCTCCCTGCCGTCGGCCTTGCTGCTGATGGCCCCTTTCGATCTCCTCGCGTCGCTGGCGATGGACGTGTATCTGCCGGTGGTTCCGGAGATGCCGTCGGCGCTGCACACGTCGCCCGCCATGGTGCAGCTGACGCTGAGCGTCTACATGGTCGTCCTCGGCCTGGGCCAGCTGGTGTTCGGCCCGCTGTCGGACCGGTTCGGACGTCGACCCATGCTCCTGGGCGGTGCGCTACTGTTCTCGGCGAGTTCCCTGGCGCTCGCGATGGCGGGCAGCGGCGGCGTATTCGTCGCGTTGCGCCTGCTGCAGGCGCTGGGGGCGTCCGCCGCGCTCGTGGCGACCTTTGCAACGGTGCGCGATGTCTATGCCGACCGTCCGGAAGGCAGCACCCTCTATAGCCAGTTCGGGGCGATCCTCGCGTTCGTCCCGGCGCTCGGGCCGATGCTCGGCGCGGGCATTGCGCACGGTTTCGGATGGCGCGCGATTTTCGTGACGCTCGGCGGCGCCGGATGTCTGGCGTTCGGCCGCGCGTCGGCGCGTTGGCACGAAACGCGGCGACAGGCCGGTGGCAGGCTGCGGCACCCCGTCGTATCGATCCTGCGCAGTCCGTCTTTCCTCGTCTATTCGTTCGGTTTCGGCACGGCCATGGGCTCATTTTTCGTGTTCTTTTCGATTGCGCCGCGTGTGCTGGTCGGACAGGCCGGCTATTCCCGCACCGAATTCAGTGCGGCGTTTGCCACCGTCGCGATCGTGATGATCGTTGCCGCGCGCTTTGCGCGATGGTTCGTGTCGAACTGGGGGATTCCGGGCTGTTTCGTGCGCGGCGCCGGCGTCATGATGGCCGGCGCAATCGCGCTGGCGGCATGCACGGCCCTGATGGCGCCGTCGTTCGTCGCGTTCGTGATGCCGATGTGGATCGTCGCGATCGGCATCGTGCTGATGTCGTCGGTGACGGCGAACGGCGCACTTCGGGATTTCGACGACGCGGCGGGGACGGCGGTCGCGTTGTATTACTGCGTGCAGAGCCTGATCGTCGGCGGGGCCGGCACGTTCGTGACGCTGGTGCTGCCCGGCGATACGCCGTGGCCGCTGGCGGCGTTTTGTTTCGTCATGCCGGCGGCATGCGTCGTCGCGCTCGCCGTATTGAAGCGCGCGCGCGGATGAACCCGGGTGTGTGCGTTCCCGACTGGGTCGATGCATCGTCGGCCTGGCCGGGAAGCGGCGCGTCACACCGCCTGCCGCCTGCCGAACGCCTGCCTGATCCGCGCGAACAACCCGTGCTGCGCGATCCACTCGGCATACGCGCGATAGTCGGGGTCGCGCATCAGGTGGCGCTCTTCCGTCTTCGCGCGCGTGTAGTAGATCAGGTTGACCGCGACGAGCCCCGCGCAGTGCATGAGCCCGATCTGCCAGCCGAGCGGCTCGACGAACGGCACCGACACCATCCAGTACGACAGGTTCTTCGTGATGTACGCCGGATGCTTCGTGAAGCGGTACGGGCCCGACGTGATGATCCCGCGGTTGGTGAGGTTCGAGAACCGCAGCCCGA
>Ga0209370_1000962_pt1 | contig 29390 bp, 20 predicted proteins | sample AgamicAtPrz_FD_187164 | JGI IMG/M metagenome (GOLD analysis project Ga0209370, IMG submission 187164) | Agave microbial communities from Guanajuato, Mexico - At.P.rz (SPAdes) (version 2) | ecosystem: Host-associated > Plants > Phyllosphere > Phylloplane/Leaf | place: Guanajuato, Mexico... | reverse complement strand
ATCGACGGCAGCCCTTCGAGCAGCAGCATCCATTGCCAGCCGCTCATGCCCGACAGGCCGTGCGTCTGCTCCATCAGCCAGCCGGACACCACGCTGCCCAGCGTCAGGCTCAGCGGGATCGCGACCAAAAAGCCCGACATCGCCACGCTCTGGCGGCGCGCCGGGAACCAGTAGTTCATGTACAGGATGACGCCCGGGAAAAAACCCGCTTCGCACAGCCCCAGCAGGAAGCGCAGCGTGTAGAACATCGTGGTCGTCTGCACGTGGAAGAACTGCGCGAGCGGCACGATGAACGCCATCGACGACGACACGATTCCCCACGTGATCATGATTCGTGCGATCCAGAAGCGTGCGCCGTAGCGGTGCAGCAGCAGGTTGCTGGGCATCTCGAACAGGAAATAGCCCCAGAAGAAGATGCTGGCGCCGAGCGCATAGACGCCGTCGCTCAGGTTCAGGTCGTCGAGCATCTGCAGCTTCGCGAAGCCCACGTTGACGCGGTCCAGGTAGGCCACGACGTAGCACAGCAGCAGCAACGGCAGGATGCGCCGCATGACCTTGCGGTAAAGGGCGTCTTCGGACGAGTCGGCCGCGGCCGGTGCGGCAGCGGTCTGCGTTAGGGATGGCATCGGTCTGTCTCCTGATTGTATCGATCTTCTTCGTACCGTCGCGTGCGCTTCGCGCATCGATGTTACCGATAACATCCGGTGGCAAAAAAAAGCCGACGAGGCGACGGGAAGCGATCGGCACGCTGATACCGGTAACAAATCTGAAGGTAGCATGCTGCGATACGCGCATACAAGTCCCGCCGAACGCGTGGTTTCCCTAGTACGGAGCTTACCGCGACGGGTACGGCGCGACCCGCCTGCGCGGTAGGCCGCACCGGTATGATGTAGCCTTTCCGGCTTTCTCCCGATCGCGATTCCGATGCCCAGTCCCACCGCCGTCCGGCCCGCCGGGCCGCCCCGCATGTCCGACGTAGCGCGCCTCGCCGGCGTATCGAAGATGACGGTGTCGCGCGTGCTCGCCGGCCACAGCGTGGCCGCCGAGACGCGCGCACGGGTCTGCGAGGCCATCGACCAGCTCGGCTACGTGGCGGATGCGGCCGCCGGCGCGCTGTCGTCGGGACGCTCGGAATTCGTCGCGGTGCTAGTGCCGTCGCTGTCGAGTTCCAACTTCTCGGACACCGTGCACGGCCTGACCGATGCGCTCGAGCCGCATGGTCTGCAATTGCTGCTCGGCGATACCGACTACGACCTGGAACGTGAAGAGCGGCTCGTCCGGTCGATGCTGCGACACCAGCCGCGCTGCATCGCGCTGACGGGGTCGCAGCACACCGATGCAACGCGCAAGGTGCTGGAGCGCTCGGCGATTCCGGTGGTCGAGATGTGGGACCTGCCCACCCGCCCGATCGACACCGCCGTCGGCTTCTCGAACGTGCGCGCCGCCCGTGCGATGGTGCGCCACCTGGCCGAGCGCGGTTATCGGCGCATCGGCTTTCTGGTCGGCGCCAGCGAACTGGATCGCCGCGGCCTGGACCGGCTCAAGGGTTACCAGGCGGAGATCAAGGCGCAGGGGCTGGGCGAACCGCGCGTCGTGCGGCTGGGCGAATCGCCGATCACGATGAGCCACGGCGGGCCCGCGATGGCCGCGCTGCTGGAGCAATGGCCGGATACCGACGCGGTGATGTGCGTGAGCGACATGTCGGCATTCGGCGCGATCATGGAGTGTCACCGGCGCGGGCTCGCCGTGCCGGCCGACATCGCCGTGGCCGGCTTCGGGAACTTCGAAGTGGCGACATGCTGCCACCCGACCATCACAACCGTGTCGGTCGACGCGTACGGCATCGGGCTGCGCACGGGCGAAGCGTTGCTCGCGGCGCTGCAAGCGCGTGACGGCGGCGAGCGGACCGAGTCGAAGAGCATCCGGATCGACTACACGATCATCCCGCGGGAAAGCGCCTGACCGGCCGACGGCCGGGCGCGTGCCGACGCGCGACGTGCGCGGCTTCGCACCGCCCCCCCTGCCCCATATCTTCGCCACGCGCGCACGAAATCCCTTCCGCGACGCAAAAAACCCGTGCTAACATCCAAGAAATGTTACCGGTACCATCCGGCACACAAAATCAAGAAGGCCCTTCGGAGACAGCCTGCCATGTCACACACCCCTCGTCGTCTGCGCAGCCAGGAATGGTTCGACGATCCCGCGCACGCAGACATGACCGCGCTCTATGTCGAGCGCTTCATGAACTACGGGTTGACGCGCGAGGAGTTGCAGTCGGGCCGCCCTGTTATCGGCATCGCGCAGACGGGCAGCGATCTCGCGCCGTGCAACCGCCATCACATCGAGCTGGCCGAACGCACCAAGGCCGGCATCCGCGACGCGGGCGGCATTCCGATGGAGTTCCCCGTGCATCCGCTGGCCGAGCAGAGCCGCCGGCCCACCGCCGCGCTCGACCGCAATCTCGCCTATCTGGGGCTGGTGGAAGTGCTGCACGGTTTTCCGCTGGACGGTGTGGTGCTGACGACGGGCTGCGACAAGACCACGCCGGCCTGCCTGATGGCGGCCGCCACGGTCGACATGCCCGCGATCGTGCTGTCGGGCGGCCCGATGCTCGACGGCTGGCACGAGGGCAAGCGGGTCGGCTCGGGCACGGTGATCTGGCATGCGCGCAACCTGCTCGCGGCCGGCGAGATCGACTACGAAGGCTTCATGCAGTTGACCACGGCATCGTCGCCGTCGATCGGCCACTGCAACACCATGGGCACGGCGCTGTCGATGAACAGCCTCGCCGAGGCGCTGGGCATGTCGCTGCCCGGCTGCGCGAGTATTCCCGCCGCCTATCGCGAGCGCGGCCAGATGGCGTACGCGACCGGCAAGCGCGCGGTCGAGCTCGTTCGCGAAGACCTGCGCCCGTCGAAGATCATGACGCGCGCGGCGTTCGAGAATGCGATCGTCGTGGCCTCCGCGCTGGGCGCATCGACCAACTGCCCGCCGCACCTGATCGCGATTGCGCGCCACATGGGTGTCGAACTGAGCCTGGACGACTGGCAGCGCCTGGGTGAAGCCGTACCGCTGCTCGTCAACTGCATGCCGGCCGGCGAATACCTCGGCGAGAGCTTCCATCGCGCCGGCGGCGTGCCTGCCGTGCTGCGCCAGCTCGATGCGGCCGGCCTGCTGCGGCGCGACTGCCTGACCGTGTCGGGGCGCGCGATCGGGGAAATCGCCGACACCGCGCAGGACGCCGACCGCGACGTGATCCGCACGCCCGACGCGCCGCTCAAGCACGGGGCCGGCTTCATGGTGCTGTCGGGCAACTTCTTCGACAGCGCGATCATGAAGATGTCGGTGGTCGGCGACGCGTTCCGCCGCACCTACCTTGCCGAGCCGGGCGCGGAGAATACGTTCGAGGCGCGCGCGATCGTGTTCGACGGGCCCGAGGACTACCACGCGCGCATCAACGATCCCGCGCTGAACATCGACGAGCGCTGCATCCTCGTGATCCGCGGCTGCGGCACGGTCGGCTACCCGGGCAGCTCCGAAGTCGTGAACATGGCGCCGCCTGCCGAGCTGGTGAAGCGCGGCGTGACGTCGTTGCCGTGCATGGGTGACGGACGCCAGAGCGGCACGTCGGCCAGCCCGTCGATCCTGAACATGTCGCCGGAAGCCGCGGTAGGCGGCGGCCTCGCGCTGCTGCGCACGAACGACCGTATTCGCGTGGACCTGAATCGCCGCAGCGTCGACGTGCTCGTCGACGAGGGCGAACTCGCGCGCCGTCGCGAAACCGCAAGCTTCACCGTGCCGCAGGCGCAAACGCCGTGGCAGGAACTCTATCGCCGGTTCGTCGGCCAGTTGTCCACCGGCGGCTGCCTCGAACCGGCCACGCTGTACCTGAAGGTGATCGAGCAGCGCGGCAACCCGCGCCATTCGCACTGACCCCACCGCCCCCGACCCTTGCCGAGCTGATCATGCGTACTCCTTCCGTTTCAGACTGCCTGCCGCACGACCTCGCCCACGCGCTGCTGATCGGCCGCGTCTGGCGGCACGACGGCGCCCACGCGGGCCCGAGCGTCGTCGTCGTGCGCGACGGCGAAGTGTTCGACATCACGCGCACCGTGCCGACCACCGCCGACCTGTTCGACCACCCCGATGCAGCCGCGCTCGCGCGCACCGCTTCCGGCGAATCGCTCGGTCGCGTCGAGCCGTTGTTGCAGGCCGCGCTGGACGGCACGCCGGGCGCCACGCACCTGCTCGCGCCGTGCGACGTGCAGGCCATCAAGGCGTGCGGCGTGACCTTTGCCGTGAGCCTGATCGAACGCGTGATCGAGGAACAGGCCGGCGGCGATCCGGCCAGAGCGCGGGAGGTGCGCGACACCATCGCCGCGACTATCGGCACCGATCTGTCGAAGATCGTGCCGGGCTCGGAAGCCGCGCTGCGCCTGAAGGCGGAGCTCGAGCGCCGCGGCGCGTGGTCGCAATACATGGAAGTCGGCATCGGCCCGGATGCCGAGGTGTTCTCCAAGGCGCAGCCGATGTCGGCGGTCGGCTTCGGCGCGGACGTGGGGCTGCTGCCCATATCGGTGTGGAACAACCCGGAGCCGGAGATCGTGCTGGCGGTCGCCAGTGACGGCAGGCCGGTGGGCGCGACGCTCGGCAACGACGTGAACCTGCGCGACATCGAAGGCCGCTCGGCGCTGCTGCTCGGCAAATGCAAGGACAACAACGGCTCGTGCGCGATCGGCCCGTTCGTGCGGCTGTTCGACGAGGGCTTCACGCTCGATAGCGTGCGGGAATGCAGCGTGTCGCTGCGCGTCGAAGGCGCAGACGACGGCTTCGTGCTCGACGGCATCAGCCACATGCGCGAGATCAGCCGCGACCCGGCCGAGCTCGTCGCGCAAACCTGCGGCGCACATCACCAGTATCCGGACGGCTTCATGCTGTTCCTCGGCACGATGTTCTCGCCGATCCAGGATCGCGACGCGCCCGGCGGCGGATTCACGCATCACCTGGGCGACCGCGTCACGATCTCCACGCCCGCGCTCGGCGCGCTCGTCAACACCGTGCGACTTTGCACGGAGATCGCGCCGTGGACCTTCGGCGTGCGCGCACTGTATGCAAATCTGGCCGCGCGCGGGCTGCTTGCCGAATGAGCGCGGGAGACGCGACGACATGAAGCCCTTCGCGAACGACATCGCCCACGAGTAGGCAGAGCGGTATGAAACGGGGCGTTCGCGCCGGCACACACGTAGCCGGCCGCCGCCTCCCACCTCGAACGCTCGCCGAGTCGGAATGGCTGCGCCGAGCGGCGCCGCCGGCTGCTCCCGCAACGCACAAGGTCTTTCCGGCGGCGCTCCACGGGCTCGGCGAACACGATTCGCCCCACCGGCGCCTCGTCGGCTGCGACAATACCGCGGCTGAGTCAATTCGAGGTGTCGATGGAACTGAGGCAACTGCGCTATTTCGTCTGCGTCGTGGAACACGGCAGCATGGGCAAGGCCGCGCTCGAACTGGGCGTGGTGACGTCCGCACTGAGCCAGCAGATCAGCCGGCTCGAGAGCGAGCTGTCCACGCGCCTGCTGCAACGCACCTCCACGGGCGTCGTGCCGACGGACGCCGGTCTTGCATTCTGGCGACAGGCGCAGCTCGCGTTGCGCCACGTCGACGATGCGGCGCTTGCCGCGCGTCAGGCGCGCCTGTCGGGGCACGTCAGCGTCGGGCTTGCGCCCAGTACGACCGGCGTACTCGGTCTCGCGTTCATGCAGGCGATGCGACAGCGCTATCCGGATGTCCGGCTGCGCATGGTCGAGAGCCTGTCGGGCTATCTCGGCGCGATGCTGAGTGCGCGGCAAATCGACCTGGCGATCCTGTTTCGTGAAGAACCCGCGCAGCGCTGGAGCGTGATGCCGTTGCTCGACGAGCATCTGTTCGTGATTGGCGCGCCCGGCCTGCCCGGCATGCCCGACGGGACGCACGTGCACCTGGCGAACCTCGGCGCCCTGCCACTGATCCTGCCGAGCGGCCCGCATGGCCTGCGCGCATTGCTGGACGCCGCATTCGCACGCACCGGCTTCACCCCGCACATCGCGGCCGAAGTCGACGGGCTCGCGATGTTGATGGATGCGGTGCGCGGCGGGCTCGGTGCGACCATTCAACCGGGCGCAGCGCTCGCGCGGCTCGAGAATGCCGCGCTCGCGAGCGTCCCGGTCGCGGACGCTCACGCGACAAGGCCGAACCTGATCGCGAGCGTCTCCGACGATGAGTTGTCGCCCGCCGGACTCGCCGCGCGGGTCGTCCTCGCCGACGTGGCGCGCGAGATCGTCGCGTCCGGCGGGTGGCCCGGCGCCACGCTGCGCGAGCCGCCTCTTCACAAAAACTGAAGACGTGTTGCCGCTCCGCTGATGGCGGCTGACGAGGCCGATCCGTAGAGTGCGTCTCAAAGGAGACAACTCAGATGATCGATGTTCTCGTAATCGGCGGCGGCAACGCGGCGCTGTGCGCCGCCTTGATGGCGCGCGAAGCCGGCGCGTCGGTGCTGCTGCTCGAAGCGGCGCCGCGGGAGTGGCGCGGCGGCAACTCCCAGCACACCCGCAACCTGCGTTGCATGCACGACGGCCCGCAGGACGTGCTGGTCGGCGCCTATCCGGAAGAAGAGTACTGGCAGGATCTGCTGAAGGTCACGGGCGGCATCACGAACGAGGCGTTGGCCCGGCTCGCGATCCGCGCGTCGGCGAACTGTCGCCCGTGGATGCGCGCACATGGCGTGCGGTTTCAGCCGCCGTTGTCCGGCGCACTGCACGTGGCGCGGACCAATGCATTCTTCATGGGCGGCGGCAAAGCGCTGGTGAACGCGTATTACCGCAGCGCCGAAGCGCTGGGCGTACAGATTCGCTACGACACGCCCGTCGACGCAATCGAGCTCGACGGCGAACGCTTCGTCGCCGCGCGTAGCGGAAACCGGCGCTTCGAGGCGCGCAGTTGCGTGCTCGCGGCGGGCGGCTTCGAATCCAACCGCGAATGGCTGCGCGAGGCATGGGGACAAAACGAGCGCGGCGAGTGGCCCGCCGACAATTTCCTCATCCGCGGCACGCGGTTCAACCAGGGCGTCCTGCTCAAGGCGATGCTCGACGCCGGCGCCGATGCGATCGGCGACCCGTCGCAGTCCCATTGCGTTGCAATCGACGCACGCGCGCCGCTCTACGACGGCGGCATCTGCACGCGAATCGATTGCGTATCGCTCGGTATCGTCGTCAACCGCGATGCGCAGCGCTTCTATGACGAAGGTGAAGACTTCTGGCCGAAGCGTTATGCGATCTGGGGCCGACTCGTCGCGCAGCAGCCGGGGCAGACAGCCTATTCGATCATCGATGCCAAGGCCGTCGGACGCTTCATGCCACCGGTATTTCCGGGTGTCCGCGCCGATTCGTTGCCGGAACTCGCGCGCCGGCTGAACCTGCCCGAACGTGCATTCGTGGAGACGCTGCGCGCGTACAACACCGCATGCCGGGCAGGCACGTTCGATCACACCGTGCTCGACGACTGTCGCACCGAAGGCGTCAGCCCCGCGAAAACCCACTGGGCACGCCCGATCGATACGCCGCCCTTCTTCGGCTACGCGCTGCGTCCCGGCATCACGTTCACGTATCTCGGGCTCAAGGTCAACGAGCGCGCGCAAGTTCACTTCGGCGGACGGCCGAGCGGCAACCTGTTCGTTGCCGGCGAAATGATGGCCGGCAACGTGCTGGGCAAGGGTTACACGGCGGGCGTCGGGATGTCGATCGGCACCGCGTTCGGCCGTATCGCGGGCACCGAGGCGGCAAAGGCCGCGCAAACGACCGGAGTTCAACGTGAACAATATTGAAGAACACCTTCGCGACGCCCACGCGCTCGCGCCCGCCGGCCGGCCGTCGACACGCGCGAGCGGCGCCGCCGTGATTCGCATCGTGCCCGTCACCGACAACGAAGCGGAAGTCGCGCGCCAGATGCAGATCTGCAATGCGTGCCGCTACTGCGAAGGATTTTGCGCGGTCTTTCCGGCGATGACGCGCCGGCTCGAGTTCGCGAAGGCGGACGTCAACTACCTGGCCAACCTGTGCCACAACTGCGGCGCGTGCTATCACGCATGCCAATATGCGCCGCCGCACGAATTCGCGGTGAACGTGCCGAAGGCGATGGCGCAGGTCCGGCTCGATACGTATGTCGAGTATGCGTGGCCCGCCGCGCTGGGCAAGCTCTACAGGCGCAATGGCCTGACCGTCGCCCTCGCGCTCGCGATCGGCCTGGCGCTGTTCCTGATGCTCGGCGTCGCGATGCACGGCTCGCTGCTGAATGGCCCGTCGGGCGGCCGTTTCTATGCGGTCTTTCCGCACAACCTGCTCGCCGCGATGTTCGGCGCGGTGTTCGGCCTCGCCGTTCTGGCGCTCGGTATTGGCGTGACGCGCTTCTGGCGCGACGTGTCGTCGGGTACGACAAGCATGCCCGCGGTCGCCGAAGCGGCGAAACACGCGCTCGCGCTGACTTATCTCGACGGCGGCCACGGTGACGGCTGCAACGAATCGGACGATGCGTTCACGCTCGCGCGGCGCAGGCTTCACCACTTCACGTTCTACGGCTTCATGCTGTGCTTTGCCGCCACGCTCGTGGCGACCTTCTATCACTATGCGCTGGACCTGCACGCGCCGTACGCGTTCCTGAGCCTGCCCGTGCTGCTCGGCACCGCCGGCGGAATCGGTCTGCTGATCGGGCCTGCCGGCCTCTTGTGGCTCAACCTGCGGCGCGACCCCGCGCGGACCGATCCGGCACAACGCCCGATGGACCGCGGCTTCATTGCGCTGCTGATGCTCGTGAGCGCGTCGGGACTGGCGCTGCTCGCGTGGCGCGACAGCAGCGCGATGGCGACCCTGCTCGCCGTTCATCTCGGCATCGTGATGGCGCTTTTCGCGACGCTGCCGTACGGAAAATTCGCCCACGGCATCTTTCGGTGCGCGGCGCTGCTCAAGTCGTCGATCGACAAGCGCCAGGCCGACCGCCTGCAACTCGGCTCGGACTGAATCGGACCCATCGAAGCGGCCCGGCTTCCGAGCCGCTTCGCACAATACATCCAACGGAGACACCCCATGCATCCCTCACCGTCGATCGCGCCGGATGGCACGGCCGCAGGCACGTCGAAGCTCGGCGCGGTCCTGCGCGTGACCAGCGGCAATTTTCTCGAACAGTTCGATTTCTTCCTGTTCGGCTTCTATGCGACCAGCATCTCGCGGGTCTTCTTTCCGGCGGCAAGCGAGTTCGCGTCGCTGCTGCTGACGTTTGCCGTCTTCGGCGCCGGCTTCCTGATGCGCCCGCTCGGCGCGATCGTGCTCGGCGCCTACATCGACGAAGTGGGAAGACGCAAAGGGCTGATCGTGACGCTCTCGATCATGGCGAGCGGCACGATCCTGATCGCGTGCGTGCCGGGGTACGCGACGATCGGGCTCGCCGCCCCGGCGCTGGTATTGCTGGGACGCCTGCTGCAGGGCTTCTCCGCCGGGGCCGAGCTAGGCGGCGTGTCGGTCTATCTCGCGGAAATGGCCACACCCGGGCACAAGGGCTTCTATACGAGCTGGCAGTCGGCAAGCCAGCAGGTGGCGATCGTCATCGCGGCGGCCCTGGGCTATCTGCTGAATCATCTGCTGACGAGCCAGGAAATCGGCGCGTGGGGCTGGCGCATCCCGTTCTTCATCGGCTGCGCGATCGTTCCGGTCATTTTCCTGCTTCGCCGAACGCTGCAGGAAACGGACGAATTCAAGGCGCGCACCCATCATCCGCATGCACGCGAGGTATTCGCGACGATGCTGCGGAATTGGCGCACGGTGTTTGCCGGCATGCTGCTCGTCGCGATGACCACGACGACGTTCTACCTCATCACGGTCTACACGCCGACGTTCGGCAGGGCCGTCCTGAAACTGTCCACGGCGGACAGCCTGATCGTCACGCTGTGCGTGGGCGTATCGAATTTCTTCTGGCTGCCCGTGGGTGGTGCGCTGTCGGACCGCATCGGCCGCAAGCCGATTCTCGTGGCCATCGCGGTCGCGGCCATCGTGACGTCGTATCCCGCGCTTGCCTGGCTGTCATCCGCGCCCAGCTTCGGCCGCATGCTGGCCGTGCTGTTGTGGCTCTCCTTCTTCTTCGGCATGTACAACGGCGCCATGGTCGCCGCGCTGACCGAAATCATGCCCGCCAGCGTCCGCGTGGCCGGTTTCTCGCTTGCATTCAGCCTCGCGACCGCGTTCTTTGGCGGCTTCACGCCCGCGGTGTCGACCTATCTGATCGAGGTGACGGGCGACAAGGCCGCGCCCGGATACTGGCTCAGCTTCGCCGCATGCTGTGGGCTGTTCGCGACCCTGTCGCTGTATCGCAAGGGCGGGGCCGCGCGGCGTTCGGCTTCACCTGCGTGAGAAGCGGTGCTCGCCTGAACGGACCGGTTTTGCGCCGCCGTGATATTCCGACAGGGCGTCGCAGGAAGCCGACGCCCTGTCGGCCCCGTCAACCGGACCATCACGCCGGCACGGCGCGCTCCGCCAGCTTGAACTCGCCGACCGTCTGCGCGAGCCGGGCCGCCTGCTCGCGCAGCGACGTCGCGGCAGCCGCCGATTGCTCGACGAGCGCCGCGTTCTGCTGCGTCGTATCGTCGAGCTGCGACACGGCCTGATTCACCTGCTCGAGCCCCGTGCTCTGCTCCTTCGCGGCGACGCTGATTTCGGCAATCACGCTCGTGATGTTGCGCACGCCGTCGACGATTTCGTCCATCGTCGCACCGGCTGTCTGGACCAGACCGGAGCCGCCCTCGATCTTCTCGACCGACGAGTGGATCAACTGCTTGATTTCGCGCGCGGCCTGCGCGCTGCGCTGCGCGAGCGCACGCACCTCGCCGGCGACGACCGCGAAGCCGCGGCCGTGCTCGTTCGCGCGGGCCGCCTCGACGGCGGCGTTCAACGCGAGAATGTTGGTCTGGAACGCAATGCCGTCGATCACGCCGACGATGTTGGCGATCTCTGCCGACGCCTGCGTGATGTCATTCATCGTCGAGACGACGTCGCGCACGACCGTGCCGCCCCGCAGCGCGACATCCGACGCCGATTCCGCCAGACGGTTCACCTGGCTCGCCGCATCGGCCGAGTTGCGGGCCGTGCCGGCGATCTCCTCGAGCGCGGCGGCCGTTTCCTGCAGGCTCGACGCCGCGTGTTCGGTACGGGCCGACAGATCCTGGTTGCCCTGGGCGATCTCGGCGCTCGCGAGGTTCACGGAAGTGCTGAAATCGCGGATCTGCCGCAGGATCGTACTGATCTTCTCGGCGAACGCGTTGAACGCTCGCGCGATCTGCGCGGCTTCGTCCGAGCCGTCGGCCGGCAGGCGTTTCGTCAGGTCGCCGCTGCCGCTCGATACGTCCGTGAGCGCGTCGCGCACCATCAGGATGCGCTTGAAGGCCGCGTTCGTCATCGCGCCGACCAGCGCCGCCGCGATGATGGCGACGATCACGATCGCCAGCAGCGTCGTCGTCGCGACCGCTCGCATGCCTGCCGTCACGTCGCCCTTGTCGAGCGCGAGCACCAGCGACCAGTCGGTGCCGGCGATCGGTTGTGCGCGCATCAATTTGGCGGCGCCGTCGATGTCGACCGCGACCGGCGTGGACGCCGTCTGCAGCGCGCCGAGGTGATCGGCATCGAGTTCCGGCGACAGGCCGGTGGCCGGCTTCATGATCAGGTCGGTCTTGGCCGACGCGATCACGCGCGCGCCCTTGTCCACCAGAAACGCGAAGCTCGCCGGCGTCGGGTGAACGGAGGTCACGATCGAGCTCACGTTCTCCATGAACAGGCTGGCGGCCAGCACGCCCTTCACCGCGCCGTCGCGCACCACGGGCACCGCGAACGCCACGGCCGGCTTGCCGCTCGTCGCATCGCGGTAAAGGGCCGTCACGACCAGATGGCCCGCGCCGACGGCTTGCTTGTACCAGGGCCGCGCGGTCGGATCGTAGCCTGGCGCGAGCGGCACGTTCGAGAACGCCGTCTTGTCCGGCAGGCCGAGCGTCAGCACCTCGAAGCCGCCTGACTTGCCGAGCAGCTTCAACGCCGGGACCGGGTCGCCCTCGCCGATCGCGATCGTGTCCGCGAGCGCCTGGGTTTCGCGCGCCCGGCTGGCCACCCATTCGTCGATCGCCAGCGCGTGGCCGGCGAGGATCGATTTGTGATTCTGGTCGATGGCCTCGTCGTTGTGGGTCTTGACGACGTAATAGACGAGCCCCCCGGTGACGGCCAGCGCCGTCACGACGATGGCGACACACGTCGCAAGTATCCGTGCGCGAATTGATGACAGCATGATGACTTCGGTCTCCGTTACCGCGTGATTGAAATGGATCGCTGAACAGGGCGACCCTGATCCGTTTAACGGCACCGGAGGCGGGAAGTTGAGCGATGCCGGAAGGACGGCCGCCGGCACGGATACGCAGTGCGCCGCAAGGCGCGCTATCGCGCGAAGCGCGAACGCAGAAACCGGTTGCGGCGGGCGAAAACGGAGCCGTTCGCCCGCTCGGCATGACGAATGCAGATCGCGATCGGATTTTTTTTGACGACAGGCAACACGCAAACGATTGCCCCGGAAAGCCAATCCTAAACTGTTCATTCACCATTCCGATAATAAGGAACGCTATTTGATACTCACGACTGGACACTTCCCATGAACGATCGACGATTAACGGTTCGCACGAAGCTGATCATGGCTTTCGGGCTTCTTACATGCACGGTTGTGCTCGTCTCTCTCGTCGGCATCGTCTCGCTCGGCAACGCGAACGCGGCATTCGAGAACTATGTCAACGGCACCAACGCCCGCGCGACCCTGGCGGACAAGGTTCTCGCCGCGGTCGACCGGCGCGCGATCGCCGCCCGCAACCAGGTCCTCGCGGCCAGCCCGCGCGACGCGGACATCGAGAAGGAAGCGGCGCTGCAGGCCGATCGCGAAGTCGGCGCGCTGATGGGCGAACTGACGAATGCAGTCCGCGAGGGGAGCGGCGCGTCCGACAAGTCTCGCGAACTGGTTCGGCAGATCGGGGCGGTCGAGGCGCAGTACGGCCCGGTGGCGCGCGCCATCGTCGATGCGGCGGCGAACAACCGGCGCGATCAGGCGATCACGATGATCAACGAACAGTGTCGACCGCTGCTGGCCCAGCTCGTCGCGGCCACCGATGCGTATGCGAAGTACTCGCGCTCGCGGGCCGACCAACTGGTGAAGGAATCGGACGACCGTTATACGTCGCGACGACTGATGCTGATCGCGATCTGCATCGCCGCCGCCGCGGCGGCCGCGATCTCGGGCGGCTTCATCACCCGCGGCCTGCTGCGCTCGCTGGGCACGGAGCCTGCCGTGCTCAGCGATATCGCCGGCCATATCGCCGCCGGCGATCTCGGCGCCGAATCCACGACCGGCGCCGCACCCGCCGGCAGCGTGCTGGCTTCGATGCGCGACATGCAGGCGAACCTGATCCGCCTGATCTCGGAGGTTCGTACCGCATCGGGCAACGTCGCGACAGGCGCCGGCGAAATTGCGTCCGGCAACCAGGATCTGTCGTCCCGCACCGAACAGCAGGCCGCGTCGTTGCAGGAAACCGCGTCGAGCATGGAGCAACTGACGTCCACCGTGCGCCTGAACGCCGACAACGCGCAGCAGGCGAGCGGCCTGGCCAACAACGCATCGGAGGTCGCCGAGCGCGGCAGCGCGGCCGTCGGCCTGATGGTCGACACGATGACGGACATCAGCGCGAGCTCCGCCAAGATCGCCGAGATCACCGCGATCATCGAAGGGATCGCGTTCCAGACCAACATTCTGGCGCTCAACGCGGCCGTCGAGGCCGCCCGCGCTGGCGAGCAGGGCCGTGGCTTCGCGGTGGTGGCGAGCGAAGTCCGAAGCCTTGCGCAGCGTTCGTCGAGCGCCGCGAAGGAAATCCGCGAGCTGATCTCGCAATCGGTCCGGAAAATCCAGGACGGCTCGCATATCGCGAACAACGCGGGCGACACGATGAGCCAGGTCACGCACGCGATCTCGCGCGTGACCGACATCATGGGCGAGATCGCCGCGGCGTCGAGCGAGCAGAGCCGCGGCATCGAGCAGGTCAATCTGGCCATCACGCAAATGGACGAAGTCACCCAGCAGAATGCCGCACTCGTCGAGCAGGCCGCCGCCGCATCGAAGTCGCTCAAGGAACAGGGAGGCCGGCTTGCCCAGGCCGTCTCGCTGTTCCGGCTGGACACGCGTCCGGCGAGCGCGTAGGCCGGCGCCCGCCGCCCTGTATCGGTGACGGACGGCACATGGATTCCGCCGTCCGTCATGTTCAGCATCGGAAATTAACCAAATAGTGGGAATTTTCGCCTGCTGCGTACGACGCGAAACAATTCCGTAACGACCGCGTAACGATCGCTCACCACAATCCTCCGTCTTCTACCATCAGGATGGAGTCTTGCATGTTTGCGTCACGAAGCCGTTTCCCGCTGCACGTCGCGGCATTGTCGAGTGCGATCGTATTGGCTGCCTGCGGCGGCGGCGACGACGTCGCGTCGACCGGCACGATCGCCGCGGCCGTTCCGGCGCCGCCCGCCGACCCCGGCTTCGTCGACAGCGCGCCGATCCCGAGCGCGCCTGCCTTCGTCGACAACGTCGCGACCAACCAGCGCGGCGATGCGCGCTACGCGACGCTGTCGACCAACGCCGCGGTGCGCGTGCTGAGCCGTTTCCTCGATCTGTGGCAGCCGGCGACGATGCTGGTCGACGCGGGCGTGACCGCGCCGGCGAACGGCGCATTCCCGGCCATCTCGCCGTCGCCCTGCTCCGGGCTGCCGAACAGCGGCGTGCCGTGCGGCACGATCCTGAACGATGCGGTGCTGTCGGCCAACGTGCAGTACGTGATCAACGCGACGACCGCCCGGACGCCGCAACAGGCCGACGCCGCGTACTACGACGACCGGCGCGGCAAGGGATACAGCGTGACCGACGGCATGGGCCCGCTGACCGCCGCGTGGCGCACCGCCGCCCAGCAGACGACGAGCATCACCAGCGTGCCCGCCGATGCGACGACCGTGCTGTACAACGACTCCGGCAACAACGTCGGCGTCGGCAGCAGCAGCGGTAACGCCAGCTTCGGGAAGGTCGTCGACCTGCTCAACGAAATGGGCAACAACGCGTCGACCGAACCGTCGAAGCGCTTCTTCAAATACGCGCGCCCGTACCGCTGGAGCACCAGCGTGATCGTCGCGCCGACGCTCGTGCCGGCCGAAAGCGCGACGCCCGCGACCGATGGCGGCTTCATCAGCGGCCACACGGCCGAGGCTGTGCGCGATGCGACGACGATGGCGTGGCTCGTGCCGGAACGCTTTCAGGAGATGATCAGCCGCGGCCTCGAGCTCGGCGAGAACCGGATCCTGGCCGGCATGCATTCGCCGCTCGACGTGATCGGCGGCCGCATGCTCGCGCTGGCCGTCAGCGCGGCGAACCTGACCGCCTACGCCGGCGACGCACAGGCCGCGTACACGCAAGCCCATCAGACGCTGCAGCAACTGACCGGAACGAGCGCCGCGACCTTCTCCGCATTCGCGCACGCCGGCACGACGGCCACCGACCGGTTCGCCGACTACACGACGAACCGGGCCGCGTTCCTGCGCCGCATGACGTTCGGCTTCGGCGCGATCGAATCGACGAACGCACCGCCGGTCGTGCCGAAGGGCGCGGAGATCCTGCTGCAGACGCGCTTCCCGTACCTGAGCGCCGACCAGCGGCGCGTCGTGCTGAAGACGACCGAGCTGCCGTCCGGTTATCCGGTGATGGACGATGCGGAAGGCTGGGGCCGCCTGAACCTGTTCGCGGCGGCCGACGGCTACGGCGCGTTCAACGGCAACGTGATCGTGTCGATGGATGCGTCGCAGGGCGGCCTCAATGCCGCGGACCTGTGGCGCAACGACGTCGCGGGCGCCGGCAAGCTGACGCTGCAAGGCAGCGGCACGCTGACGCTAGCCGGTAACAACGGCTACACGGGCGGCACGCAAGTGAACGGCGGTACGCTGGCGGCCGCGTCGCCGACGGCGTTCGGCAAAGGCGACGTGTACGTCGGCCCGGGCGGCAGCGTGCGGATCGCGGCCGCCGCGCCGGTGACGATCGCCACCCGCTACACGCAGCTCGACAACACGACGCTCGAACTCGACATCGACGGCAACGGCGGCGGACGGCTGCGCGTGGGCGGGCCGCTCACCGTCGCGGGCGGCACGCTGCACGTGAAGTTCGTGAACGGCTACGCGCCGAAGGCCGGCGACACCATCGCGCTGATCGACGGCGCGGCGGCTGCCGCGAAGTTCGCGACGGTGACGGTCGACGGGTTCAAGGCCACGCCGGTCTACACCGCGACGGGCGTGTCGATCACGCTGTCGGCCGCCTGATCGGCGCCGAAGATCGATCCTGCAACGGCGCCGCTCACGGGCGGTTTCGGCTTGCGCTACGCGAACCGACCGGAGGCTGTCATGCCGGCGCCGTCCGGGCGAGGTCGTGTACCGAACCGCCGTTGCAGCTCGATGATCGTCGGCAGGTTGAAATCGTGGACGTCCGGCGCGGCGCCGCCCTGCCGCCGGCTGACCTCGGCACACAGTTCCAGCGCACGCGCGCGCGTCTCGGCGAGCAACCGCAGCGCCTCGCCCAGCAACCCCTTCTCGAGTTCCGACAGTGAGCCGTCGTGACCGGTTTCGCCGATCGTCGGCTCGCTCATGCTGGTTTCCATCGCGACTTCTCCTTCGCTGTGCGAGGGCGCACAGTCGCACGTTGCGTCACATGATCGCGCCGCGCAGCCACGGCACGAACTCGCGTTCGCCGATGCCGTTGTCCTCGCTGCGCGATCGTCGTCCGGAGGCGACGTCGAGCATCAGCCGAAACAGCCGCTCGCCCGCTTCGTCGACCGAGAGCGAACCGGCGACGATCCCGCCGCTGTCGAAATCCATGTCCGATTGCATCCGCTCGAACAGGCCGCTCGTGGTCGCAATCTTGATCGTCGGCACCGGCTTCGAGCCGAACACCGAACCGCGGCCCGTCGTGAAGCACACCAGATTCGCGCCGCCGGCGATTTGCCCGGTGGCCGACACCGGGTCGTAACCGGGCGTATCCATGAACACGAGCCCGGCTTGCCGCACCGGCTCCGCATAGTCGTAGACCGCGCGCAACGGCGAGCGGCCGCCCTTCGACACCGCACCGAGCGACTTCTCGAGAATCGTCGTGATGCCGCCGGCGAGGTTGCCGGGCGACGGGTTGTTGTTCATTTCGCCGCCGTTGTCGGCAACGTAGCGCTCCCACCACTGCAACCTGCCGAGCAGACGCTCGGCCACGTCGCGCGACGCCGCCCGCGCGATCAGCAGATGCTCGGCGCCGTAGATCTCGGGCGTCTCCGACAGAATCGCGGTGCCGCCGTTGCGGACCAGCAGATCGACGGCCGCGCCGAGCGCCGGATTCGCCGTAATGCCCGAGTAACCATCGGACCCGCCGCATTGCAGGCCGACCGTCAGCCGCGAGGCCGGCACGGCGCTGCGACGCGCGCCGTCGGCCATCTCCAGCAACTCGCGCACGATGGACACGCCTTTGGCCACGGTATCGCGCACGCCGCCTTCGTCCTGGATCACCAGCGTGCGCACGGTGCCGGGCGCCGCCGCGTCGAGCCGTTGCGCGAGCGCGCCGACCTGGTTGACCTCGCAACCGAGGCCGACGAGCAGCACGCCGGCGAAATTCGGGTTCCGTGCATAGCCGACGAGCGTGCGCCGCAGCAGTTCGATGCCGTCCCCGGTCGCCGACATGCCGCAGCCGCTCTGATGGGTGATCGCGACGACGCCGTCGACATGACCGAACGCGTCGAGCGCACCGTGCCGGTATGCATCGGCGATCGCATGACAGACGCTTGCCGAACAGTTGACGCTCGCGATCACGCCGACGTAGTTGCGGGTCCCCACGCTGCCGTCGGGCCGCACGAATCCGTCGAAGGTATCGCGGCGATCGGCCGGGACGTCGTGCGTGTCGCCCGCAGGCCCGTCGTCGTGCGCATGCCGCTCGGGCATCCCGACGTTGTGCACGTGCACGTGCTCGCCCGCGGCGATGTCGCGCAGCGCGACGCCGATCGGCTGCCCGCATTTGACGATCGCGTCGCCGCGCGCGATCGGCGCGGTGGCGACCTTGTGCCCGGCCGGCACCGCGTCCGCCAGTCGCAGCGGTGCGCCGCGCACGTCGATCGGTACGTCGGGCGCCAACGCGTCGAGCGCGACGGCGACGTTGTCGTTGCCGTGAAGGATCACGATTGCCGGTTGCGTCACGATGCACCTCTTCCTGTCGTTGCGACGACCGCCGGTTCATAGCCGGCGACGAGTTGCCGCAATCGCGGCTGTTCGGCCGGCAGCGCCAGCGAATCCGCGAGCGCGAGCAACGGCTCGATCCGCCGCGCCACCTTCTCGCGATGGTTGACCGCGATATCGGCGATGCGATGCGCGAGAAACGGATTGAGAAAGCGTTCGCGCACGCTGTCGACGTAGCGTTCGGCCGTTTCGCGCAAGCCCAGCGCAACGAATACCGGCGCGACTTCATCGCGCCACACGGCCTCGAGACCGTCGCGCAGCCGCGCATCGTTCATCGCGTCCAGCACCGTTTCCGATGCATCGCGCCCGGCCGCGAGCCACTGCGCCGCGAGCCAGCTGTGCCCGAGATTGAGGAAGAACAGCTTCAGGCGCTCGTGGCTGCGCAAATCGTCGGTGACGACGATCTGCGCGTGCCCGCACGGCAGCGCCATGCCTGCACGCCGTTCGATCGCCCATAGCGCGTACGGCTCCGCGATCGCGCCGACCGGATGAAGCGGCTCGGACACGATGCGGTCGACGAGCGAGTTGACCCATACGCAGCGGTTGCGCAGATAGTCGGCGAACGCGTCGGGCAACCGCCACTGGCGCGCGAGGTCCAGCACGATGTCGCGCAGCGTGTCGCCGTTGTTCGTCACCAGTTCGCAAGGCAGGATGGAAACGCCGTCATCGGGCCGCACCTGCCAGCGCGCATGCAGCAGCGCGAGCAGCTTCGCCGGAAAGCCGCGCGGTGCGTGCGCCGGCTGGTTCAGCAGGTCCGCGGTGTCGCGCGGATCGGCGCGATAGCCTGCATCGCCGGTATTCGACACGATGACACGTACGGTCTCGATCGCGGCACCGCGTATCTCCACCCAGTCGTGCTCGGCGTCCCACGCGCGATGCACGGCGCGGCACTCGACGACTTCGTCGACGACGATACCGCGCTCGCGCCCGCGAATCCGCACCGGATAGCGACCGGTGGCGCGCAGCGCGTCGATGCGGGCGCGGCTGGCCGGATTGCCGGTCGTCTGCACGATGCCGATGCCGCCGATCGCATTGCCATCGCCCAGCGCCTGGGAGACGAACAGGTCGACGTGCGCCAGCAGGAAGCGGCTCGTGCCGAACTGCAGGATCGGCGGCGTCATCGCGTGCGCTCCGCGTGCCGGATTCGATCGATCAGCATTCGACGAGCGCCTTCACGACGGTCTGCCCCGCATCCAGCAGACGCGGCAGCGCATCCGGCACCTCGTCGAGCCGCATCCGGTGCGTGTTCAGCGCGCGGTCCGGAATGCGCCCCGCGCGCATCGCGTCGAGCACCGTCGCGAAATCCTCGGCCGTCGCATTGCGGCTCGCGAGCAGCGTGGTTTCCCGCTTGTGGAATTCGGGATCCGAAAACGCGACGTGCCCGCGCACGATCGAGATCAACGTGTATTTGCCGCCATGCGCGACGAATTCGAAACCGCGATTCATCGCATCGAGGTTGCCGGTCGCGTCGAACACCGCATCGAAATACTCGCCGTTCGTCAATTCCGCGAGACGCGCCGCGTCGTCCGCGCCCACCTCCACGGTCGCATCGACCGTGAGATGTTGCCGGCAAAACGCCAGTCGATCCGCGCGCGTGTCGAGGCATGTGACATCGGCGCCGCGCAGCTTCGCGAAGATCATCGCGGCCATGCCGATCGGCCCGGCGCCGACGACCAGCGCCCGCTGCCCGGCACGGACGTCGGCGCGCCGCACCGCATGCGCGCCGATCGCGAGAAATTCCAGCATCGCCGCCTGGTCGAGCGAAATGCCGTCGGCCTTGTGAACGAACTGCGCGGGCACGCTCAGGTATTCGGCGAGCGCGCCGTCGCGATGCACGCCGAGCACCTTGATGTTGACGCAGCAGTTCGTGTTGCCGTGCCGGCATGCGACGCAGTGTCCGCACGACAGATACGGCATCACGTACACCGCGTCGCCGGCACCGAGCCCCGACTCGGGTTCCGCCTCGACGACGACCGCGGAAAGCTCGTGGCCCATCACGCGCGGATAGTCGAGGTACGGCTGGTTGCCGGTGAAGATGTGCAGGTCGGTGCCGCAGATGCCGACCCGTTGCACGCGCAACAGTACTTCGCCGCTGCCGCGCACGGGCAGTTCGCGCTGCTGCACGCGCAGCACGCCGGGGGATTCACAAATCACGCTGAGCATGTCGGGTTCCTTTCGTTCTGGTTCATTCGTCGTGGCGTGCGGTGTCGATCCGGTAGAAGCGGTGTGCGTTGCCGCCGAAGAGGTTGTCCAGCGCCGCGGCGCCGAGCAACCGCGCGCAATCGTCCTCGCACGCGGCCAGCCATTCGCCGTAGCCGCCGCACGCCGACGCCAGCCGCAGCACCGGCCAGTCGCTGCCCCACATCAAGCGCGTCGGCCCGAACAGCTCGGCCAGCGCGCGAACGTACGGCCGCGTGCGCGCGCGCACGGCATCGGAGCCGTCCGACGGCCCGGCCTCCGTCCAGAGGCCGGACAGCTTGCAATGAAGGTTCGGCAGGCTCGCGAGCCGGCTCATCGCGGACAGCCACGGCTGCCATTCGCCGCGCTCGATGAACGGCTTCGCGCCGTGGTCGATCACGATCGGCAGATCCGGATGGCGTCGCGCGAACGCATGTAGCGCATCGAGATGGCGCGGCATCACCAGTGCATCGAAACGCAGCCCGTGCTCGAGCATCGCGGCGACCGCGCGATCCAGCCGCGGATCGTCGATCCACGCGTCGTCGGGCAGATCCTGCAGCATCGGTCGCAAGCCGCGCGCCTTGGGCGCGGATGCAAACGCCGCGATCCGCGCCGGTGCGTCGTCGGCCTTCAGGTCGACCCAGCCGACCACCGCGCCGACGGTCGGCGTTTCAGCCGCGAGATCGAGCAGAAAGCGCGTGTCGGCTTCGCTCGGCAGCGATTGCACGAGCACGGTGGTGTCGATGCGCGCGGCGTCGAGCAACGGCGCCAGATCGGCCGGGCCGAAATCCCGGTGAATCGCGTCGAGTTCGGCCGGCGGCCAGCAGCCGACCCGCGCGCCGATGCGCCAGTAGTGCTGATGGGCGTCGATGCGCATGGTCATGCGTGGGCTCCCGGAACCGGCGCGTGCGCCGCGATCAACCCTTCGTCGCGCAGCGCATCCCACAGTTCGGCCGGCGCGGGGCGATCGAACCATTCGATGTTCTGCTTCAACTGGGCCACGCTGCGTGCGCCGATCACGCACGACACGACGGCCGGATGACCGAACGGAAATTGCAATGCAGCGGCGGGAAGCGGTACGTCGAAGCGGTTGCACAGCGCGCCGAGCCGCGTCGCCTTGTCGATCACGTCGGCACTCGCGTCCGCATAGTTGAACTTGCCGTTGCCGGCGAGCAGGCCGGAATTGAACACACCGCCGATCACGATCGCCGTCCCGTCGCGGGCGCACGCGTCGAGCAGCGGTTCGAGCGCCGTCTGTTCGAGCAGCGTATAGCGGCCGGCCAGCAGCACCGCATCGAGCGCCGCTTCGTTCAGCGCGTCGGCCGCTACTTCCCATTCGTTCACGCCGAGACCGAACGCGCCGATCTCGCCGCCCGAGCGCAGCGCATCCAGCGCGCGAAACCCGCCGCCGCGCGTCAACTGTTCCCAGTAGTGAGCATGACGATCGCCATGCGTCATCGCGCCGATGTCGTGCACGTACAGCATGTCGACCCGTGCGAGCCCGAGCCGTTGCCGGCTGTCGTCGTGCGAACGCATGATGCCGTCGTAGCTGTAGTCGTAGACGGGCCGGAACGGCAGCGGCTCGGCCCAGCCGTCGTCGCCCGGCCGCACGCTCGCGTCGGCGCGCATCAGCCGCCCGACCTTCGTGCTGAGCGTGAAGGCGCGGCGCTCGCGCGGGGCGAGCCCCGCGCCCACGCGCCGCTCGGACAGCGTGTAGCCGTAATACGGCGCGGTGTCGAAATAGCGCAGGCCGGCGGCCCACGCGGCGTCGACCAGCGCGGCGGCGTCGGCGGCCGACATCGGCCGATAAAGGCCGCCGAGCTGCGAGCAGCCGAGACCGAGCGCGGACACCGTCAATCCGCTGCGCGGCAAGGTGCGCGTATCGTTTGCGTTCATGAGGCGTGACTGGATGCGGGGAAAGGGAATCAGTACAGGACGTTCTTCGCCGCCTGCGAATCGAGGTTCTGCTTGTCGACCATCACGACGCCGGTATCGATCAGCTTCGGCGCGGGCTTGCGCTCGATCACGTCGAGCGCCGTGCGCACGCCCTGGTTCCCCATCTGCCACGAGCCCTGCACGGCGATCGCCTGCACGGTGCCGTCGCGCACGAAGCCCTGCAGGTCCTCGTTGCCGTCGAACCCGATCGCCACCACCTTGCCGGCCTTGCCCGACTGCTTCAGCGCACGGCCCATGCCGACCGCGGTCGGCTCGTTCGCGCCGAAGATGCCCTTCAGGTCCGGGTTCGCCGACAGCACGTCGGTCGTCTGGTTCAGCGCGGTCGCCATTTGCGATTGCGAGTAGTACGGGCCGACGACCTGCAGCTTCGAATGACTCTCGATGTACTTGCGGAACCCGCCGACGCGGCTGACCTCGGAGCCCGCGCCCGGCACGTACGACATGATCGCGATCTTGCCGGACTGCCCGACGCGGTCGATCAGCGCCTTCGCGCACAGCGCGCCCGCCTTCTCGTTGTCGGTCGACAGGAACGCCTGGTAGTACGGCTTGCCCGCATCCGCGATCGCCGAGTCGATCAGCACGACGGGAATGTGCGCTTCCCATGCCTTCTTGATCGCGGGCACGAGCGCATCGGGATCGGACGGCGCGAGCACGATGCCCGCCACGTGACGCGTGACCGCGTTGTCGACCATGTTGACCTGCCCGCTGATGTCGGACTCGGCCGCCGGGCCCTGGAACGTCATCGTGTAGCCCTTGGCGCCGTCGAGCGCCGCCTTCGCGCCCTTCTGCACGTTCTGCCAGTAGTTCGAATTGACCGTCTTGACGATCACGGCGATCTCGCCGCCCGCCGCATACGCGCCGCTGCTGCATACCGCGAACACGCACGCCGATGCCGCCAGCAGGATGGATTTGTTCATGTCTCGCTCCGCTTCTCGTTGGTAGGGACTGCTTGCTGCCGGTCAGGGCCGGCGATTGCGCAACTGGTCGATCCACACCGTGCCCAGGATCACGACGCCGATGATGATCTGCTGGATGAAGCTCGACACGCCGTTCATGTTCAGGCCGTTGCGCAGCACGCCGATCACGAACGCGCCGATCGCCGTGCCGGAAATCGTGCCGACGCCGCCCATCAGCGACGTGCCGCCGATGACCGAGCTGGCGATCGCGTCGAGCTCGTACATCACGCCCTCGTTCGGCTGCCCGGTGACGAGCCGCGACATCAGCACGCAGCCGGTCACGCCCGCGAGCGCGCCGGACAGCACGTAGGTGAACAGCTTCACGCCCTGTACGTTCACGCCCGACAGCCGGGCGGCTTCCGCGTTCGACCCGACCGCGTAGATATGGCGACCGAGCGACGTTCTCGACAGCAGCACGGACACCACGATGAACAGCACGACCATGATCACGACCGGATACGGAATGCCGGGAAAGGTCGTGTCGGGGAACCCGTCCGCGCCGATACGCGAGATCCGCAACAGCGCGCCGTTGCCAAGCGCGCCGAACGCGTCGCCGAGATCCGATACCGGCCGCGCGCCCGTGATCTGCAGCGCGATGCCGCGCGCGACGAGCATCATGCCGAGCGTCGCGATGAACGGCGGCAAGCCCATCTGCGTCACGCAGATGCCGTTGACGAGCCCGCACAGCGCGCCGACCAGGATGCCGGCCGCCATCGCCGCGGGCACCGGCACGCCGGCCTTGACCAACAGCGCCGCGCACACGCCGGCCAGCGCGAGCACCGAGCCGACCGACAGGTCGATGCCGCCCGTGATGATCACGCAGGTGGCGGCCACGCCCAGATAGGCGATGGAGGTGACCTGGAGGCCGACGGTCATCAGGTTGTCGACCGAGAAGAACGCCGCGCTCGATATCGAGAACGCGAACACGAGCACGACGAGACTGCCCAGCGCCGCGAACTTCTGGATCAGGTCGCGCCGCCGCTGTCGCGCCGCCCGTTCGTCGGCCTGGCTTCGATCGGATGTCATTTCAAGCATGGGAACGCCCCGACGCGTAGTGCATGATCTCCTCCTGACTGGTGTGTTTCGTATCGAGCAATGCGGTCAATCGGCCTTCGTGAAAAACGGCGATCCGGTCGGTCATGCCGAGCAGTTCGGGCAATTCCGAACTGATCAGCACCACGCCGACGCCGTCGGCGGCGAGCCGGTCCATCAGCCCGTAGATCGCGAATTTCGCGCCGACGTCGATGCCGCGCGTCGGCTCGTCGAAGAACAGGATCTTCGAGCCGCGGTACAGCCATTTGCCGATGACGACCTTCTGCTGGTTGCCGCCGGACAGGTTGCGCACGCGCTGGTGCACGGACGGCGTGCGAATCGCGAGGTCCTGCACGTAGCGACGCGCCACGTCGAGTTCGTCGTCGAAGCGCAGGAATCCGAAGCGCGATGCGATGCCGCGCACGTTCGCGAGCGTGAGGTTCGCCGCGACGGGCATCGGCAGCGCGAGCCCCTCCTTCTTGCGGTCCTCCGACAGATACGCGATGCCGTGCCGGATCGCCTCGCGCGGCGAGCGGATCGTCACGGGCCGGCCGTGCAGCGCGATCGTGCCGCCGTCCGGGCGGTCCGCGCCGAAGATCGCGCGGGCGATCTCGGTACGCCCGGCGCCCATCAATCCCGCGAAACCGAGGATCTCGCCGCGGCGCAGCGCGAACGACACCGGCCCGAACACGCCGTCGCGGCGCAGGTCCCGCACGTCGAGCAGCACCTCGTCGGTCGGCACCGATTGCCGTGACGGATAGGCGTCGTCGAGCGTGCGTCCGACCATGCGCGCGACGATGTCGTCGATGCTCACGTCGGCGAAATCGTCCGTCGAGATGTGGCGCCCATCGCGCAACACCGTCACGCGATCGACGATCTGCGCCATTTCGTCGAGCCGGTGCGAGATATACAGAATCGCCACGCCGTCGGCGCGCAGTTCCTCGATGATGCGAAAGAGCTGCGCCGTTTCCGTTTCCGTCAGCGATGACGTGGGCTCGTCCATGATCAGCACGCGCGCGTCGTGCGACAGTGCCTTCGCGATCTCGACCATCTGCTGCTGCGCGATGGACAGCACGCCGACCTTCGTCGTCGGCGCGACGTTCAGGCCGATTCGCGCGATGCAGCGCGCCGCATCCGCATTCATGCGTTTCGTATCGACGAACGGCCCGCGCCGCGGCTCGCGCGCGAGGAACAGGTTCTCCGCCACGCTCAGGTGCGGGACGAGATTGAGTTCCTGGTGAATGATCGAGATGCCCGCCGCCTGCGCTTCGGAGGCCGAACGAAACCGCACCGGCGCGCCGCGATAGTGGACGACGCCGTCGTCGGGCAGGTACTGGCCGCTGATGATCTTCATCAGCGTCGATTTTCCCGCGCCGTTTTCGCCGCACACCGCATGCACCTCGCCGCGGCGCAGGTCGAGACGAATCCCGTCGAGCGCAAGGACGCCCGGGAAGCGCTTGCGAATCCCGTCCAGCCGCAGGATCTCCCGGTCCGCTTCGTCGTGCGCGGCCTGACCGGGCAGATTGCGAGGCATTGCCATTGCGTCTCCTTGGGGTGGATCGACCTCGGCACCATCTGGTCAGTCCAATTTTGATGAATTACAGCAATCAAACCAATTTTGGTCAAGCCAATTTAACTATTCACATCTGTTCTTACCAATAGTGAAAACCCGGACATCCTGATGAACCCGCCGCCACACGGGGCGATGCGGCAGGCGTGATAGACTCCGCGACACGCGCTTGCGCCGAAAGCGCATTGACCCCATTCCATCGGATGAAATCGACAGAACCCAAGCGGCTTTACCAATCGGTCGCGGCCCAGATCGTCGCGTTGATTCGCCAGGGCGAGTTCGCGATCGGCGAGCGGCTGCCGCCCGAGCGCGAGCTGGCGCTGACGCTCGGCGTATCGCGCCCGTCGCTTCGCGAAGCGTTGATCGCACTGGAAATCGGCGGGCAGATCGAAATCCGGATGGGCTCCGGCGTCTATGTGCGCGATACGGCGGCCGACGACGTCGGCCCGATGGCCACGCTCGGCGACAGTCCGTCGGAATTGATGCAGGCTCGCGCGGCGATCGAAGGCAGCGTTGCCGCGCTGGCCGCCGCGCGGATGACGGCCGCGATGCTCGAGCGCCTGCGCCGCACGTTGCAGCGCATGAAGCGGCTCGCGGAGGCCGGCAAATCCCCGGTCGAAGCCGACCGGCAGTTCCACATGCTGATCGCGGAAGCCGCCGGCAACTCGGTGCTCACCCGCTTCGTCGGCGAGCTGTTCGACAGCCGCCACGACCCGATCGCGACCGCGATGCGCGGGCATGCGGAGAATCCGCAGACGTGGACCGCCGCCGTGCGCGAGCACGAGGACGTGCTGCTCGCGCTGCAGGCCGGCGATCCGATCGCGGCCCAGACGGCCATTCGCGCGCATCTTCGCGCGTCCGAAGCGCGGTGGATCGAGGGCGGGCTGAAAGCCGATCCGGATTAACCGCGCGCGTGCGCCGGCACGCGTGTCGTCGCACACCCCAACCCACCGACTCCCCGCCTCGACGCCCTGGAAATCGCGTTTCCGCACGCGCCTCGACTGCCGTCGCGCCGCCCGTGGCCGTGCACATCACCCCATCTCAAAATTACGATTGCAAATGCCTCTCATTTGCATTAAATTGCCGCGCAAATGTACTGTTTGGAACACAGATGTCGGCGCGAGGCCGCCCGCCGTGCCCGAACGCGAACGACACAAAGAGGAGGGGTATGAGCAGGAGGAACTGGGCGGCCGCACCGATGGCCATCGTCGTCGGCACGGCCGGCATGGGCGCCGCCGACGCGCAGGAAACGGCGCTGCCCACCATCGAGGTGTCCGCGCAACGCGCGACGGCGCCGTTCCGCACGCGCGAATCGACGAGCGCGACGCGCAGCGAGGCGGACGTGATGGAGATTCCGTTCGCGGTCAGCAGCGTCGATACGAAACTGATCCAGACCGTGGCCGCCACGCGTGGCGACGATCTTTACGACTGGGTCGCGGGCGTGTCGCGCCAGAACAACTTCGGCGGCCTGTGGGACAACTACGCGGTGCGCGGCTTCGCCGGCGACGGCAACACGTCCGGCACCGACTACCTGGTCAACGGCTTTTCGTGGAATCGCGGGATGAGCGTGCCGCGCGACACCGTCAACCTCGAGCGCATGGAAGTGCTCAAGGGGCCGGCATCCGCGCTGTATGGCCGCGGCGATCCGGGCGGGATCATCAGCTATACGACGAAGCAGCCGCAGTTTGCACGCGCGAACACCATCGGCGTATCGGCCGGCAGCTACGGCGCACTGCGCCAGACCCTCGATTCGACCGGCCCCGTCACGAAATCGCTCGCGTACCGCTTCGTCGCGATGAACGAAAACAACGGCAGCTTTCGCGACACGGTGTCGAGCAAACGCTACCTGTTCTCGCCGTCGTTCACGTGGGACATCGGCGCGGACACGACGCTGCACTACGAATTCGAGAGCGCGCGTCAGCGCGCGCCGCTCGATCGCGGCGTGCTGGCGGTCAACGGCCAGCTTGGCGTGATCCCAGCGTCGCGCTTCCTCGGCGAGCCGCGCGACGGCGACTACGACGTGCGCAACACGGGCCACCAGTTCACGCTCGAGCATCGCATCGATTCCAGCTGGTCGATCAATGCGGGCGTCGCGCAACGCAACACCGACCTGTCGGGGCGCTCGTCCGAGGCATTCGCATTGCAGCCGGACGGCCGCACGCTGTGGCGCCGCTACCGGCAAGTCGCGTTTCACTCGAACGACCTGCAGGGCCGCGTCGAAACCACCGGCTCGTTCCGCACGGGCGGTATCGGCCATACGCTCGTGATGGGTGTCGATGCGTATCGCTTCAACTACGACCAGTTCGTCGCGCGCTCCACCCCGAGCGCCGCGGCGCCGTATGCGATCGACATCTTCGATCCGGTGTACGGCCAGCCCGCGCCGACGCCGCGCACCGCGACCAACCTGCTCGAACGCGATAACGGACAAGGCGTCTACGCGCAGGACACGCTCGCGTTCGGGCCGCACTGGAAGATCCTGGCCGGGCTGCGCTGGGATCGCTTCCACCAGTCGATCGACAACCGCCTGAAGGGCGTGACGACGAGCCAGTTGCAGACCGCGGTGAGCCCGCGTATCGGCATCGTGTATGAAATGAGCCCCGCGTGGTCGTTCTATGCGAACACCGCGTATTCGTTCCGGCCGAACAACGGCGCCGACGTCGGCGGCAACGCGTTCGATCCCGAAAAGGGCCACGGCTACGAAGCCGGCGCGAAATGGGCGGGCGGGCGCTCGCTCACGACCGTCTCCGCGTTCTACGTGACCAAGCGCAACGTGCTCACCGCCGATCCGGCGAACGCCGGCTTCTCGCGCGCGGCCGGCGAAGTACGCAGCCGCGGCGTCGAATTCGAATGGAGCGGCGATCTCGGCCACGGCCTGCGCGGCATCGCCAATTTCGCGTACGTCGACGCCGAGGTCACGCGCGATACCGTGCTGGCGCCCGGCTCACGCCTCGTCGACGTGCCGCGTCTGAGCGGCAGCGCGCTGCTGATGTACGAGACGACCCTGCCGTTCGCGGACAAGGCCGGCGCCGGCGCCGGCGTGATCTACGTCGGGCGCCGCGCCGGCAACACGGCCAACACGCAGGACGGCTTCGAGCTGCCGGCCTACGCGACCGTGCAGCTCAACGGCTACGTTCAGGTCAACAAGCACCTGCGCGCGTCGGTCGTGCTGAACAACCTGTTCAATCGCACCACCTACGTCAGCTCGTACAACAGCCTGTGGGTCGCGCCGGGCGCGCCGCGCAGCCTGTTCGCGTCGCTCGCTTACTCGTTCTAAGCCGGCCGGGACGGCTGACGCGACGCGCATCGCGCGTC